>Ga0206131_10002545_pt1 | contig 21946 bp, 20 predicted proteins | sample Helgoland_Spring_FD_148636 | JGI IMG/M metagenome (GOLD analysis project Ga0206131, IMG submission 148636) | Pelagic subsurface seawater microbial communities from Kabeltonne, Helgoland, North Sea - Helgoland_Spring_Bloom_20160517_1 | ecosystem: Environmental > Aquatic > Marine > Epipelagic ...
TTGGCAGGTCTGGCAGGTATAAACATGCAAAATAATGCCTCAAAAAGCGAAGAGGCCTTAGAAAGAATTAAATCTTATGAATTCTTCAGAAGCTTTTTTATGCCTAAAATAAAGTTTCATAACCTTGTGGCAGTTGAAAAATGGAACCCTGAAAATAATGAAATAATATATAATCAAGATTTGTTTGATAGTAAATCTGGTGAATGGAAGAAAAATACTAAAAAACCCTCAGCCCAAATGGCATTTAAAGCTTATAGAGATATTCTTTCGATAGATAAATACCAAGATACAGGCTTTGTTTCACTATCTATAACTCATCAATCCCCTGAAGTTGCAAAAAAATGGATGGATATAGTTATTTTTAATATTAATGAAAGTATGCGCGAATTAGACAAACTTGATGCTGAAAACGCTATTAGTTATCTAAATGAGTCATCTAAGACTGTTAATATACTTTCAATTAAAGATGTCATGTCAAGATTGCTTGAAAATCAAATGCAAACCCTAATGCTTGCATCCTCTAATGAAGCATACATCTTCCGAGTTATTGACTCTCCTTTTGTGCCAGAAAAAAAATCAAGCCCAAGCAGGGCATTGATATGCATAATAGGCACATTATTTGGATTTGCAATCTCGGTATTTTCAGTTTTTATTGCTCATTTTAGATCCTCTATTTGATAGTAATAAGAAATATTATGCTTACTTAAAATTTTTAATGTAACTATGTATGCAAAGTATTGTGAGATATCTAAATAAGGGGCACAATCAATATAAATTATGCACTATAACTATAAAGTGGAATATTAATAAAACTACATGTTTATGTAAAGATTATTTTAGGAATCAAATATGGAAAATAAAATTGCACTAATAACAGGCATTACTGGTCAAGATGGCTCTTATCTTGCTGAGTTTTTGTTAGACAAAGGTTATGAAGTTCATGGTATTAAGCGAAGATCTTCATCATTTAACACTGATAGGATTGATCATCTTTACCAAGATCCTATTATTGAAAATAGAAAATTAATTTTACATTTTGGAGATCTCTCAGATTCGATGAATTTAGTTGATGTTATAAAAAAAATTCAACCTGATGAAATATATAATTTAGCTGCTCAATCACATGTAGCAGTATCATTTGAATCACCTGAATATACTGCAGATACTGTTGGAATTGGTGCCTTAAGAATACTTGAAGCAATACGAATTCTTGGATTAGAAGAAAAAACTAAGTTTTATCAAGCCTCCACCTCAGAATTATATGGACAAGTTCAAGAAATCCCACAAAAAGAAACAACCCCCTTTTATCCTAGATCTCCATATGCTGCTGCAAAACTATATGCATATTGGATAACTGTAAATTATCGTGAAGCATATGGTATTTATGCATGCAATGGTATTTTGTTCAATCATGAATCTCCAGTTAGGGGTGAAACATTTGTGACTAGGAAAATAACAAGAGCTTTAGCAAGAATTTCATTAGGTCTTCAAGATCAGCTTCTTCTAGGTAACTTAGATGCATTAAGGGACTGGGGCCATGCAAAAGACTATATAGAAATGCAATGGTTAATGTTGCAGCAAGACAAGCCAGATGACTTCTGTATTGCAACTGGTAATCAATACTCAGTTCGTAATTTTGTAAATTTTGCTTGGCAACATATTGGAAGATCAATTAATTGGGATGGAGAAGGACTGAATGAAAAAGGTTACGATGCTGAATCAGGAAGCTTGATTGTAGCTGTTGATGATCGTTATTTTAGACCAACAGAAGTTGAGACATTATTGGGAGACCCATCAAAAGCAAAAGAAAAACTTGGCTGGCAACCAAAAATTACTTTTAAAGAAATGGTTAGTGAAATGATGGAGAATGATATAAATTTAGCCAAAAGAGACTCCCTAATAAAAAAACATGGTTTTAGGGCTCCAGACTTTAAAGAATAAGATAACAAATGCATTTCAAGGACAAAATTTATGTTGCCGGTCATAACGGTTTGGTTGGATCTGCAATTGTAAGAAAATTAAAATCTAAAGGCTATAAAAATATTGTTCACCAAAGTCATAAAAATCTTGATTTAACAAATCAAAAGCATGTCCAAAATTTCTTTCAAAAAGAAGCTCCTAAATATGTAATATTAGCTGCAGCAAAAGTCGGAGGTATTCATGCAAATAATATGTTCCCCGCAGATTTTATATATGACAATCTAATGATAGAAGCTAATGTTATTGATGCAGCCTATAAAAATAATTGCAAAAGATTATTATTTCTTGGCAGCACCTGCATATACCCAAAAAATGCTGAACAACCAATTCTAGAAAGCTCTTTATTAACAGGCTCTTTAGAAAAGACTAATGAGCCTTATGCGATTGCAAAGATTGCGGGTATAAAAATGTGTGAATCATATAATAGACAATTCTCTACAGACTTCCGTTCTGTTATGCCAACTAATCTTTATGGTATTAATGATAACTTTCATCCTGAAAACTCTCATGTAATTCCTGCACTAATGCATCGTTTTCATAATGCAAAAATTAAAAACGATAAAGAAGTTATTGTTTGGGGAACTGGCAATGCAATGAGAGAATTTCTCTACGTAGACGATATGGCTGAAGCATCTATCTTTATTCTAGAATTAGATAAAAAAATTTATGATGAAAATACTTTACCATCCCTTTCACACATTAATGTTGGAACGGGCATAGATATAAGTATAAAAGAATTAGCAAAAACAATGAAAGAAGTAGTGGAATTTGATGGTAAAATAGTCTTTGACAAATCAAAGCCCGACGGCACTCCAAAAAAACTTACCAATACATCTCGTCTTTCAAATATGGGATGGAGCCCTAATGAAAATCTTTTTGACGGACTAACTAAGACTTACGAATGGTATAGAAACACAAAAAAAAACAATGATTAAAAAAGAAAGTGTTTCTCAATCCAATTTATCAATACACAAAATTTCTTTTTTGAATAATCTAAAAAATATAAACTTGTTTAATTGCATAAAATTTAGTGAGTTATTTTTTAAATATAGTGATAGATGGAAAAATAGCAGTAATCAAAATCAATCACAGCTAAGCGAATTAAATTTTAATTTTTTCCTTTTAATAATCGTCACTTCAAAAACTGTAAGTAACCAATATTCACTTTCATACCCATACTTTTATGAATTTATTATCAAAAGCTAAACTTGGAGCAAAATGGAATGCGATTTCAATGCTTGGTAGTGCCGCTCTAAGTATCCTGCAAATTTCTATACTTGCTAGATATTTACAACCTTTAGATTTTGGAATTTTTGCATTACTAATAGTAATACTTTCAATATTATCTATATTTATAACAGTTAGCATCTCAGATGTCATAATTGTTAAAGATAATACAACTTACGAACAGTTGTCCACCTTGTATTGGTTAAATGCTATGCTCGGAATATTTATTTATATTTTAATATTTTTTTCTGCACCATTATTAATATATTTTAATGATTATGACCAAATTATTTTGCTATTAAGAGTTATTGGTTTGTCAGTTATAATTGGAGCTCTAGGCGTTCAATTTAGAGCACTTATGAAGAGAAATCTTTACCTAAAAGAGCTTGCTTTTATAGATTTATTTGCGCATTTTTGCGCATTCATGTTATTAGTTTTTCTTGTTTTAAAGGATTTTGGGGTTTGGTCTTTAGTATTTTCAACATTATTATCGCAATCTATAACTTTATTCATTTTTATAATTTATGCTACTTTTTTTGGATGGCTACCAAAATTTTATTTCAATATTAAGACTGTAATTGAAATGATTCATTTTGGATCTCACAGAATAGGTTCATCACTACTCCATGCTTTATTTTCTAGAGCAGATCAGTTAACTATTGGTGTGGTTTTGGGTCCAATTGCACTTGGTTATTATTCCATAGCATTTAACTTGGCAATGCAACCCTTTTTAAAAATTAATCCAGTATTAACTCAAGTTTCTTTCCCTATTTTTTCAAGAATAAAAAATGATAATACAATGCTTAAGCGAGGATATAGAAAAGGAGTACGAGCATTAACGTTTATAAATGCTCCTCTGTTACTGGGCATGCTTTCAATAGCTCCATTATTCATACCTTTTTTTCTTGGTCCTGGCTGGGATAATTCAATTATAGTGCTTCAATTTCTATGTATTTATGTATTATTTAGATCAATTACTAATATTAATACTGGTTTAATTCTTGCAAAAGAAAAATTTCGTTGGCCAACATATTGGAATCTTTTTTTAGTATTTTTAATACCATTTACTATTATAATTACTGCTCAAGTAACTAATTCGTTATACTTTATTACATTTATAGTTATGATGCTTGAAATAATTCTTTTCATAGTGGCATATTTTTTATTTCCTCGTCGCTTGTTGGGGAAATTTGATTATAAATATTTAAGTGATATAGGCAGGCCTATTTTATCTGCCTCTATTATGTCTTTATTTGTATATATTTTAAGTAAAAATATGCTCATCAATTCTCAGATCATTGAACTAACAATACTTATATTATTTGGCATGTTTGTTTATATAATTTTATCTTTCATTATACAACGGCGCCATTTAGATGAATTTTTAGAAGTTACCAAATCTGAGCTTTAGGTCATATTAATAATAATGAACTTTAAAACTTTTAATGATTTAGCACTAGATATAAAAAATAATTTATATAAAATTCATACTGGAGATTATGATCTTGTTGTGGGTATCCCAAGAAGTGGAATGATTCCTGCTTATATCATTGGTTTGTATATCAATGTAAATGTAACAGATTTAGAAAGTTATATACTTAATAATCCTTTCAAAAAAGCAGCTACAAGAAAATTAAAACATCCAATACTTTTCCCACATGAAGCAAAAAAGGTTCTCCTGGTTGATGATTCTATAATTAGCGGAAATTCACTTGAATATTCACTAGAAAAAATTCCAATTTCACTAAAGCATAAAGTAACAAAATTAATAATATATACAGATCATAATAAAAGAGATGATATTGATATGTATATAGAAGTATTACCATTACCCAGAGCGTTTGAATGGAATATTTTTCATCGAAAACTTCTTGAAAGAGCTTGTGTGGATATTGATGGAGTTTTATGCAAAGACCCCACAGATGATCAAAATGATGATGGTTCAAAGTATATTGATTTTTTGTTAAACGCAAAGCCTCATTTGCTTACTAGTTATAAAATACATTCTTTAGTAACAAGTCGTCTTGAAAAATATAGACCTCAAACAGAAATATGGTTGAAAAAAAATAATATTAATTATGACAACCTTATAATGCTTGATTTGCCCAGCAAAGAAGCTAGACTAAAAAATAATGCTCATGCAACTCATAAAGCAAAATATTTTAAGAGCATGAAGGAGCTAGAAATTTTTATAGAGAGCAATCCAGAGCAGGCAAGAGAAATTATGGAGATAACAGGAAAACCTGTGTTCTCAGTTGACCAAAACTTTATGCATAAACCTGGACTAATAAATGAAGCTTTCAAAAACCCAAATATGCTATACAGAAAAACTTATATGCGCATAGCAATTAACATGCCAAGCTGGCTCAAATCAATTCTTAAGCCTATATATAAATTCATATTTCAACAAAATAAAAATTAAATAATAATGAGTAAAAAAATGAATGAAAAGCTAAAATTGGCTATAGCTGGTTCAGGCTATGTTGGTTTGTCATTATCAATGTTGCTATCAAAAAAGCATGAAGTAATTGCAATTGATATTAGCTCAGAAAAAGTTCGAATGTTAAATGATGGTCATTCACCATTAAAAGACAATGAAATACAAGAATATTTAAATAACCATAAAAAAAGCCACAAAGATTTTATAGGCAGTTTCAAGGCAACTATATGTAAAAAAGAAGCATATAAAGATGCTGAATTTGTAGTGGTAGCCACCCCAACAGATTATGATTCTAATACCAATTCTTTTGACACCTCGTCTGTAGAAGCTGTAATTGAGGATGTAATTCTTATTAATCCCTCATCAACTATAATAATCAAATCAACGGTGCCAATTGGATATACCAGAGGTCTTATAGAAAAATATGACAAAAATAACATAATTTTTTCACCAGAATTCTTGAGAGAAGGCTCAGCTTTATACGATAATCTATATCCTTCAAGAATAATTGTAGGGAATAAGTCTGTAAAAGCTAAAAAATTTGGAAATGCTTTAAAAGGTTGTGCACTTAAAGATGATGTTGAATTATTATATACAGATTCTTCAGAAGCCGAGGCAATAAAATTATTTAGCAATGTCTATCTTGCTATGAGGATCTCTTACTTTAATGAATTGGATACTTATGCAGAGGTTAAAGGACTTAACCCAAAGCAAATTATTCAAGGTATTGGGCTTGATACAAGAATTGGATTGCACTATAACAATCCATCGTTTGGTTATGGGGGTTACTGTTTACCAAAGGATACAAGACAACTTCAAGCAGATTTTCAAAGTATTCCAAATGTGATTATTAGCTCTATACATAGAGCAAATGAAAACCGTAAAAATTTTATTGCAGAGATAATTATAAATAAAAAGCCAAAGGCTCTAGGGGTTTATCGTTTAGCTATGAAGTCGGGGTCCGATAATTTTAGAGAATCGGCAATATATGATGTTATTCAAAGGATTAAAAAGAATTTGTCTTTGAAGATATTTGTTTTTGAACCATCTTTTCCAAATAAAGATATTAAGAAACTATCAGGCTGCGAATTAGTTACTGATTTAAAAGATTTCAAAGCTTATAGCGATATTATTATTGCAAATAGAATGGATAATGAGCTAGATGATGTAATAAAAAAAGTTTATACAAGAGATATATTTAATATTTGCTGATGAAGTTTCCATTTTCAAACAGCTGAATTTTAAACACTGTAATGATTAAAAACAAATTATACAATATCGCACCAGTAGCAATTTTTGCATACAATCGTCCTGACCATTTCTCTAAAACAATTAATTCTTTATCAAAATGCCTTGGATTTGGTAGTGGACCTATAACTGTTTATATTGATGGACCAAAAAATTCAGATGATAAAACGAAAATTTCTAGAGTAAAAAGTCTAGCTCATCGTTGTTTTGGTGGTCTTGCAGAAATAAAATGTAGACCTTCTAATATGGGTTTAGCGCAATCTATCACAAAAGGGGTAAAAGAGCAGCTTGATAGATATGGCACCGTAATAGTTATAGAGGATGATTTAACATTAGATAAAAAATTTTTAATATTTATGTCAATGGCTCTTAATCGCTATGCAAATGAAGATAGAGTCTTCCAAATATCAGGTTATTCTTATATTTCATCCAATTTACTAGACAGTAATAATGCATTCTTTTTACCTTTAACAACTACTTGGGGATGGGCAACATGGTCTAGAGCATGGAAATCATATGATCATAAGGCAGTTAACTGGCATTTGCTTGAAGAAGATTATGATCTTCGAAATAACTTTAATTTAGGCGGTGCTTATGACTATGCAACTATGCTTGAAAAACAAATGAATAAAAACATAGATAGTTGGGGTATAAGATGGTATTGGTCGGTTTTTAAAAAAAATGGAATTGTATTGTTCCCTCCAAACTCTCTTGTTATTAATAATGGCATGGATGGAACTGGAAGTCATGGTAGCGGGCTACTTACTAATTTTCGAGGTACAATTAAATCTGAAAATTTTATGACTCCTAATTTACCAGATGCAATTAATGTTAATCAAAGTGAATTCTCAATAGTAAAAAAGGCTATTTGGAAACAAAATGGAGGTTATCTTCGCTGGATAATTGATAGAGTAAAAATTTTTGCTAAATTTATAAAACATTTATTTACAAGGAATTAAAAATGGCCGGATTAATTTCAGATATATTTTTAAAAACCTTTGATTATATAAAATCCTCACTTAAAACATCTCAAGCAAAAAGAAATGCTATATTCGATAAAAATTCAAGAGTATTTTCTGAAGGAAAAGTAATAAATCTCCAAGAAACCAAGTCTTCAATAAAAATAGGGAAGTTTGCACGAATTCGCGGTGAGATATTATGTTTTCCTCATGGCGGTAATATTGCTGTAGGAGATTGGTTTTATATTGGCCCTAATAGCTTAATATGGTCCTCAGACAAAAAAGGTATTATCATAGGTGATAGAGTTCTTGTTTCATCAGATGTGTCAATCTTTGATAATAATAGTCACCCACTAGATAAAGAAGAGAGGTTTAAACAAACCCAAGAAATTTTTAATAAAGGTCACCCAAAAAATATAAAAACTATTGAATCTGCACCCATCATCATTGAAGATGATGTATGGATATGTAGGGGCGCCACAATAATGAAAGGAATCCATATTGGCAAAGGTGCAATTATTGGTACAAATGCAATTATTCTTTCAGATGTTTCTGATGGTAGTATTATTCTTCCTGGCGTTATTCATAAAAAGGATTTAAATTAATGAAAGTTTTTTTTAAAAATATATTTAGAACAATTTTTTTTAGGTTATTTGACTCTGTTGGCATTGATAAGGTATTAATTTTAAATGGAGAAATTCGACGAGAGCAGATTTTAGAAAAAGATTTCCTTGATGATTTATCCTCTGCTGAATATAGAGTTTTTTCTCAATGGGGTGAAGATGGCATAATATCGTGGTTAATTGATATTATTGAACCAAAATCAAAAAGCTTTATTGAATTTGGTGTTGAAGATTTTAGAGAATCTAACTGTAGATATTTAATTCAGCATAGAAATTGGTCTGGTCTTGTGATTGATGGCTGTAAAAAAAATATAGAATCAATAAAATCACAAGATTTGTCATGGCGGCATGACTTGAAAGCACAACATGCTTTTATTAATAGAGATAATATTAACGATTTGATTTTACAAAATGGATTTGAGGATGATATTGGATTGTTGAGTACAGATATCGATGGTGTTGATTATTTTGTATTAAAGGAAATAAAAAATAAGGCTGATATTATAGTTGTGGAGTATAACGATCTATTTTCTGGTAGAACTGTATCGGTACCTTATGATTCAAATTTTATTAGAAACAAGGCTCATCATTCAGGAATGTATTGGGGTGCATCATTGGATGCTTTCAAATTTCTTCTTGAAAAAAAAGAGTATACTTTTGTAGGAACTAATTCTGTTGGTACTAACGCCTTTTTTATTAAAACTAATAAGGCAAAGCTTGTAACCTCAAGGCTCAAAAATATAAAACAATGGCCCTGCAATATAAGAGATGTAAGAGATGTCAATGGTAATCTCAAATTACAAAACTATAGGGAGTCTTGGAATTTAATTGCTGACTTGCCATTGGTTGATGTTGTTAACGGGGACGAGATAAAAGTAAAGGAGTTATTCAATTAATGAAATTTATTACTTGGGAAGAGGCAGTACAAAAATGTTTAGATTCTCCTGAATTACATAATCTTGCTCATGATGCTTATTTCGGGGATTCTTTTGAAGCCTGTAAACGATATCATGCAAGTTCTGAATACAAAGAAATAAAACAATTAATACCAAGACAAGCTGGAAAAGCCCTAGATTTAGGTGCTGGAAATGGTATTTTATCAGGAGCATTAGCTATGGATGGCTGGGATGTAACTGCTGTAGAACCAGATTCTAGTAATTTGGTTGGAGCTGGAGCAATAAGAAATTTAGCAAAACGTGCAAACATAAACATAAATGTTTTAGAGGCAATGGGCGAAGAAATTCCTATTAAAGGAAGTAAATTTGATTTAATCGTTGCAAGACAAGTTTTGCATCATGCTGATAATTTACAAAATTTTTGTTCAGAAATGGCAAGACTCAGTAACCAAAATACACTAATACTAACACTAAGAGATCATGTGATTAATAATAAAAAACAGTTGTTAAAATTTTTTGACAAGCATCCTTTGCATCATTTATATGGTGGAGAGAATGCTTATACCATTGCAGAATATAGAGCTGCATTTATAAGTGCTGGTATTAAAATTAAGAAGGAAATCAAATCTTTTGATTCCGTTATTAATTATGATCCAATGACAAAAGATGAAATATATCAAAATATATTAAATATTTCTGGGCCTCTTAAATTTATTGTAAAAATATTGTTGCAAGTTTTGTCATTCAAGTTTATTTGTAGTTTTTTAGCATTTATTGATAACAGACCTGGAAGATTAATATCTTTTATAGCTCAAAAGAAGGTTTCCTAGGTAATGAATCCGGTAACATGGATCACAGGTGCTAATGGTTTCATTGGAAGCCATCTTGTTAGAGCCTGCACAGAAAATAAAAAAGTGATTAAATTTTTTAGGCCAGAATTTTTTTCCTCAAATACAAATAAAGACGTCCTCTCATATCCATTGGAAAAAACAGGCATTAATGATGCAATAGCTAATCATGGATATCCTAGTCGTGTATATCATTTAGCAGGAGCACCCACCGTTGGGCAATCTTTTTCTTGTCCCCATCAGGACTTTAACTCAAATGTAATTACTACTGAAGTTTTATTGAATGCATTATCTGGAAGTAAAGCTCATATTATCTTTTCTTCATCTGCTGCTGTTTATGGAGACGGGCATAGTAATGGTATAAGAATTAATGATAAATTATCTCCAAAATCTCCGTATGGACATCATAAGATAATCTCAGAAAAACTAATAAAGTTATACACAGAACATTTTGATTTAAGCGCAACCATCCTTCGACTATTCTCCGTATACGGTAATGGCTTACGCAAACAGCTTTTATATGATTGTTGTTCAAAGCTGAATATATATTCTATAAATACTCCATTAGTACTTGGGGGAACTGGTGATGAACTAAGAGACTGGCTTGAAGTTAGTGATGTGGTAGCCGCTATGAAGAATTTAGAAAATTTACAGTCTGGAGATTTTCAAATTTATAACCTTGCAAATGGTAGACCCACAAGAATTGAATATATTGCTAATAAAATTATATCTTTATGGGGCAAATCACATCAGCTAGAGTTTAATAAAATTAAAAGGCCGGGTGACCCCTTTAGTCTTACAGCTAATCCTTCTAGCCTTCCTCCTGCTTTTGTTCCAAAAATAACAATTGATCAGGGCATTGAAAAATATATTAATTGGTTTAAATCTTTAGATGAAAACATGGATCAAGTTCTGTAGATATAATTATTAATTTTTTTAAATACTTATGAGCAACGAAAATTGTACACCCAAAAAAAGAATTACTATTGGTTTTTTATTGGTTGGAAATTCTAATTGGAAGGGTGGAGTGAATTACCAAAGAACATTATTACAAATCATAGCAACGAGTCTATCAGATTTTGTTGTTGCAAAAGTATTTGTTTCAAAAGATCAATATGTTATTGCTAAAGAAGCATTTGGACCATATCTTGAAATACCACTCATTATTGATTCAAGAGTAGTAGGGGCCGGAGTTGGATTGAAAGGTCTAAAAGCACTATTCATTGGCAAAGATAAAGATATTGAAAATCTATTTACTGAACATGGCGTGGATGTTGCTTTTGAGACTGCTCGTTTTTTTGGTAGAAAATTCTCTTTACCATGTCTATCATGGATACCCGATTTGCAGCATAAATATCTACCACAATTTTTTTCTTTTTTTGCCTGGTGGAAGCGTGAAATTGGATTTTGGGCTCAAACAAGATTCAATAAAAAGAGGTTAGTAATTCTATCTAGTCTAACTGCAGAAAATGACTGTAAATCCTTCTATCCTCATTGTAGAAATCATACCCATGTTATGAGATTTTCACCAATATTGGATGTCAAATCTATATATAAAAAAATTACTGAAGTAAAAAATAAATATAATATAACTGATAATTATTTTTATTTACCTAATCATTTTTGGGCTCATAAAAATCATAATTTGATCATAGACGCCATATTGATCATTCGTAAAAAAGGGCTAATTAATACTCTACCTCCAATCTATATGAGTGGTCCTATAGATGATACAAATCCAGCAATTTTTAACAATATTATGGAAAGAATTGAATTAGAAAACCTAGGGTCTTTTTTTTCATACATAGGACTTATCCCTTATGAAGACGTTTTATCATTAAATGCTGGTTCAATTGCAATTTTAAATCCATCAAAATTTGAAGGTTGGTCCAGCTCTGTTGAGGAAGCAAAAATTTTAGGAACTAATATGATTTTATCTGATATTGCGCTTCATAGAGAACAATCTCCAAGTGCATATTTTTTTGATCCTGAGAAACCATTAGATTTAGCAGAAATTTTGTTAAGTATACCAACCTCAAATACCCTAATCAAAAAAAATATAAGCAATAGCCAATTTTATGAATTCTCTAAAAACTTTAAATCTGCGATAAAGCTTGCATCTTCATTTAGAAACTAAAAGCACTAATAGATAGCAAATGATATTTTTAGTAAATATATTTAAGATATATAGGTTATTATATCGTCAGGAAATTGTTAATTCAATCCCATGGACAATATATAAAACTTTTATGATATGAAAAAAAATATTAACGTACTTCATCTAGTATCTGGAGATTTGAGTGAAGGTGCTGCCCGAGGGGCATATTGGTTTCACCAAGGCTTAATTAAGAATGGCATTCAGTCAAAAGTTTTAACTAATTCAAAAAATATTCAAGAGTATGATTATATTGAAACTAATAACAAAAATATTCTTGATAAATTGTTTAAAAAAATTTATAGCATGCTAGATGCGCTTCCATCCAAATTTTATTTACGTCGCAAAAAAAATATATTTAGCTCTGGTTTAGTTGGAATTGATATAACAAAACATGATCTGTATGAATGGGCTGATGTTATAAATCTTCATTGGGTAAATGATGGTTTTATAAATATCAAATATTTAAAAAAGATTAATAAACCATTAGTATGGACAATGAGAGATATGTGGCCAATGACTGGAGGATGTCATTATGCTCTTAAATGTGAACGATTTAAAAATGGTTGTGGAAAATGTGTACAACTTGGTAGTAAAAATGAATTAGATATATCAAGCTACATTATAAAAAGAAAAAATAAATATATTCCTAAAGACACAGTATTGGTTGGTATCAGTAACTGGATATCAGATCAGGCAAGAACATCTTTTCTATACAAGAACCACAATATTAAAACTATATCTAACGGTATAAATTTAGATAATTTTGAGGTAATTAAAAAAGAATTAGCTAAAAAAAAACTAGGACTCGAAACACAAAAAAAGATTATATTGTGCGGAGCTAAGAGTGTAGATAATTTCTATAAAGGCTTTAGTAAATTTATAGAAGCAATAAAACATATGGATACAAAAAAATATTTTATATGTTTTTTTGGTAATCTAGATGAATCTTCTATTGACGGTCTAGGTTTTGAGTATAAAAAATTTGGCTTCATACAGGATAAAGTTATCTTAAATAATTTATATAGCTCTGCAGACGTATTCGTCGCACCAAGTTTAATGGAAGCATTTGGAAAAACAATCACTGAGGCAATGGCCAGTGGCACACCAACAGTATGTTTTGATCAAACAGGACCAAAAGACATAGTTAGTCATATGGTAGACGGTTTTTTAGCAAAACCTTTTGATTCTGATGATTTGGCTTATGGTATAAATTGGATATGCAGCGCTAAAAACTATGAGCAACTATGCTTAAATGCTAGAAATAAAGTGGTTGAAAAATTTGATAGCAATGTTGTATCACATCAGTATATTGAGCTATACAATGATCTTATTAAAAACAAGTAACACCACTAAAAAATGAGTATTTTCATTTTTATTAACTAAACTTCTCTTTAAATGAAAAAAAAAAACAATAAAAATATAAGTCTCGACAAACCATTGATATCTATAGTCACAGTGGTCTTTAACAGAAAAGATGATATAGAGAAAACTATCTTAAGCGTAATTTCACAATCATATTCAAATATAGAATTTATTATTATTGATGGCGGAAGTAACGATGGTACTCTAGAAGTCATAAAAAAATATAAGGATAGAATTGATCATTTTATAAGTGAAAGGGATAGTGGTATTTATGATGCAATGAATAAAGGAATAAATTTAGCATCAGGAACTTGGATAAATTTCATGAACGCTGGAGATAGATTTTCTAATATAGATATTATAAGTGATTTGCCTTTTTCAAACTTCTCATCATCTCCTTTAATTTATGGCAATAGAATCTTTAATAAATCAGTTATCTACCCAAACTCATATGAAATTCTGCAATATGGTGAAATTATGGCTTGCCACCAGGCAATGTTTTTTAATATTTCAAAAGTTTTTAGAAACACAATATTTTATATTACTAAGTATAAAATATATGGTGATTATGAGCTTGTTAATAGACTTTATCTCAAATATAAAAATCTTAAGTATGTAGATAGAAATATTGCAATTTCGCAAGGATCTGGGGTTTCTTCTGTAAAATCATGGCAAAAACGAAAAGATAAATATTCAATACTTTATAAAAGCTATGGACTGCCAGGCATTATAAAAGGGACAATATTCAGATTTCTTAAATATAACAAATTTTTTAAATCTAAATTTTTGATAAAATAATATAGAATCAAATTATGCACAACATAAGTATTGGTAGTACAAGAATTAAAAAGATTTTTATCCTTTTTTTAGCTTTCTATCTAACTTCATATGTTGCTAAGTTGGGAGAGTTTTTTAGTTTTTCAGGCTTGATTACACCTTTAATTTTCTGCATCTTGATGTTTTTATTCTTCTTTTTAAAAAAAGAAAAGATAATAATAAATGCACTAGATTTATTATTGTCTATCTCCTTTGTTTATTCACTTTTTTCAGTTTTTTTTAATAATATTAGTATTGATCATTTTATGTTGCTGTTACAGTTTAATTTATTGTCTATAGGATCCTACTTTATGGTTAGGTTTACCTCTTTTCAGCAAAGTGAAATTAGATTATTAATGAAATTTATTTGCTTAATTTTTCTTAATAGTATTTTTTTGGTTTACTTTTTTTTTCCATCAGGAACACTAATAAATTCGAGCTTAAGGCTTGGTGGTAATTACTTTAATTCTGTGGGGTTAGCATATTCAACACTAGTAGTTTTTTCATCATCAATCACATGCTTGCTTTATTTAAAAGAAGAAAAGTTATTCTGGCGTGTAATTTATGTAATCTCATTTATTCTGTCTTTATGCATTTTATTTTTGAGTGGAAGCAGAGGGCCATTTGGAATTGCAATTCTTACATTGCTGTTGATTGGTATTAGGGTTTTTTTTAATTTATCTTTGATAAAGAAATTACTTTATATAGCAATAATAGCACCATTGGTTTTTTATTTTATAATTAATATTGAAATAGATACCTCATATAGAGCTCTTAACTTTAGTGTAAATGATTCAGTAATGAATAGGTTTGTTACATATAAAAATGCATACAATTTAATATCAGAGTCACCATTTCTTGGAGATGGGTTTTCTGATTTCCAATCTAAAAATGGATATCCACATAATATTATTTTAGAAATGTTATTATATTTTGGATTTATAGGATTTATATTTTCATTTATAATAATTCTTTCATTAATCTATCTACCTTTCATGATAATTTTTGAAAAAAATATATTTAAAGTAAGTTTTTTTATAATCATATTTATTATGTTAGCTCCAAAACTTGCTAGCACAAACATAGGAATGTCAAAAGAATTATTAATATTTCTATCTTTATATATAACTAATAAAAATGTCATTCGTGATGGTTTTAACCATAATAGATTTTAGTTGCTTGGTTTTTAAATTTAATGAAGATATCAATAATAACAGTAACATATAATAGTGAAAAAACAATTAAAACAACTCTTAACTCAGTTGCTTGTCAGTCATGGGGGGATATTGAACATATAATTATTGATGGGCAATCTACTGATAAAACTTTATCAATAATCAAAAATTATCCTCATATTACTAAGGTAATTTCTGAGAAAGATAGAGGTATTTATGATGCTATGAATAAGGGAATTTTAAATGCAACTGGAGATGTAATCGGTTTCTTAAATTCTGATGACTGGTTTTTTGATAATTCCATTATTGAAAAAATTGTATCTGAATTTTTAAAGAGTGATATTGATGCTGTGTATGGAGACTTAATGTTTGTTAAAAATGAAAACTGTACACAACCAAAAAGAATATGGCGATCAAATGACTATAAACCAAATATTTTTTCTGAAGGCTGGGTTCCGCCACACCCTACATTTTATGCAAGACTATCGACTTATCATAAATACGGACTTTTTAATTCAAACCTAAAATTTGCAGCAGACTTTGATATAATGTGCAGATTTATTGCTATAAAAAATATAAAAGTAAAATATTTGCCTGGAATTAAAGTTAAAATGAGGCTTGGTGGAGCAACCACTTCAAGTTTACTTAATATAATCAAAGGTAATATTGAGATTTATAAATCATTAAAATTTAATAAGATACGAATAAGCCCTCTAATTATTCCAATTAAACTGTATACTAAATTAAAAGAAATATATAAAAAAAATGAATAAAAATATTGCTGTTGTTGGTGGTTCTGGCTTTGTTGGATCATATCTTTCATCTTGTCTTCTTAAAAATAATTTAAAGCATTCTCTTTATGATATAAAAGCTAATGATAATAATATTAATTTTTTAGATGTTGAAAAATCAGAAACTTTAGATGTATTAAAAAATTCGTCAGTTATTATAAATCTTGCAGCAGTTCATAGAGATGATGTAAAACCAAAATCCAAATATTTTGATGTGAATGTTAGAGGAGCATCTAATATATGTAATTGCGCAAGAAAGCATAATATAAATAAAATTATTTTTACTAGCTCCGTAGCTATTTATGGTTTTGCTTCAAAAAATACAGATGAAAATGGTCAGCCTAACTTTTTTAATGATTACGGTAAAACTAAGTATGAAGCTGAATTAATATATCAAGAATGGCAGAAAGAAGATCCAAAAAATAGAAGTCTTGTTATTATTAGACCAACTGTGATTTTTGGAGAGGGTAATAGAGGAAATGTTTTTAATCTCTTAAATCAAATAAATAAAAAAAGATTCTTTATGATTGGAAGTGGAGACAACATTAAATCAATGGCATATGTCAAAAATGTGGCTGATTTCATAAAATTCTCTTTGAAAAAGCCTAGTGGTATTTTTATTCATAACTACATAGACAAACCAGATATGAAAGTAAATGAATTAGTTAGGACAATTAGAAAAACTCTTCATAATAAAGATAATGTTGGAATAAAAATACCAATTAGTGTTGGTATTTTTATTGGTTATTTCTTTGACTTCTTATCTTTTATCTTTAAAAAGCAACTATCAATAAGCAGTATTAGAATAAAAAAATTTTTAAATAATTCAATGTTTTCTTCAAATATTAAAGATGATAGTGAATTTGAACCTCTTTTTACATTAGAAGAGGGTCTTATAAGAACTTTAAAATATGAATTTTTAGATAATAATACAAATAAAAAAGTATTCAATACTGAATAGATAGATTAAGTCAAAAAACGTCGCAATATGCAATTTATTATATATATATATCTTTATTTGTGCTTTATATATACAATGTGATAAATATTCTTGCATATAACATTTAACGACGACTACCTAAACAATTACTTATAATGAAAAAAATTGATTTTCAAAATATTCTTATAGAAAATTTTATTCTAAAAAATCATTATCAATTAGGATCATTATCTATTATTAATCAATTTTGTATTAATACTGATATGATCATCCCTTCCAAAAGAACAATGGAAAGATGGCTTAAAGATATTTCTTGGCTTTATGCTTCAAATGAACTAAATCATCAAATCGACCATAACTCTTTACGTGCAAAAAAAAATGTATTCAGATCTTTAATTAATAATGCAAAAAAAAATCGCAGATCTACACTTTTTGTTCAAATCAATAAAATTGAAAACTTAGCTTCTGTAAAAAGTTTATTTGTTCTTGCTGCTGTAGATGGCAAGGGGTCAAAAAGATGGTGTTGTATTAACTCTGATTCTTCGGAGTCATTATTAAAAGGCCTAATAGTCTTAGCAAATAATAAAAAAATTGATTTCTTTTTTTCAGGTGAATTAACTAGAAATATGCTTGATTTGAAAGATTTAATGCTTAAATCTAACAAAGATATAAAGATTCATATCACTCACTTCCATCAACCAATTAACACTATTAAAAAAAATTTAATTATGAGCACTAATAAAATTAAAACTAAAGCACTTAGCCATCTTGATTGTCTTGAAGCTGAGAGCATGCATATTATAAGAGAAGTAATGGCATTTGCTAAAAATCCAGTAATGTTATACTCCATTGGAAAAGACTCTGCTGTAATGCTTCATTTAGCTCAAAAAGCATTTCACCCAAGCCCGCCACCATTTCCATTACTCCATGTTGATACAAGATGGAAATTTAAAGCAATGTATGAATTTCGAGACATGATGGCAAAAAAAGCAGATATGGATCTTAAGGTTCATATAAATGAAGAGGGCGTTAAAAAAAATATAAATCCTCTCGATCATGGAAGCGCTATTCATACTGATGTCATGAAAACTCAAGGCTTAAAACAGGCGCTTGATCAACATCAATATGATTTTGCATTTGGTGGCGCAAGAAGAGATGAGGAGAAAAGTAGAGCAAAAGAGCGTATTTTTTCTTTTAGAAATGCTAATCATGTTTGGGACCCTAAAAATCAACGCCCTGAATTATGGAATTTATATAATTGCAGGAAATCTCCAGGAGAAAGTGTTAGAGTATTTCCCCTTTCAAATTGGACAGAGTTAGATATTTGGCAATATATTTATCGTGAAGATATTCCTATCGTACCTTTATATTTTGCTGCAGAGAGGCCAGTAATTAATCGTAATGATATGTTGATCATGGTTGATGATAATAGGATTTCTTTATTGCCAGGAGAATCTATCGAAACAAAATGCGTTCGATTCAGAACCCTTGGATGCTACCCTCTTACTGGCGCAGTCGAATCGTCAGCATTTAATATTGCAGAAATAATTTTAGAATTACTAAATAGCAAAACAAGTGAAAGACAGGGAAGAGCGATAGATGCAGATGAAAATGCATCAATGGAAAAGAAAAAACAAGAAGGTTATTTTTAATGAAAGAGTTAAATAAAGATAAGCAAAATATTACTTCACGAGTTGAGGAATATCTTCATAAACAATCTAAATTGGATACTCTTCGGTTTATTTCATGTGGATCTGTTGATGATGGAAAAAGTACACTAATTGGAAGAATGTTATATGAGGCTCAATTATTATTTGAGGATCAAGTTAGTTCGCTCCAAGCTGATTCAAAGAAGTCAGGTACTCAAGGAGAAGATATTGATTTCGCTCTTTTAGTTGACGGTCTTTCAGCAGAAAGAGAGCAAGGAATTACTATAGATGTTGCTTATAGATTTTTTGCAACTGATAGAAGAAAGTTTATAGTTGCTGACACGCCTGGACATGAACAATATACAAGAAATATGTTTACAGGTGCTTCAACTGCAGATTTAGCAATACTTCTGATTGATGCAACCCAGGGCATTCTTGATCAAACTAGAAGACATTCATTTATTGTTTCACTGCTAGGAATAAAACATATTATTTTGGCTGTAAATAAAATGGATTTAGTTGACTACTCGCATGAATGTTTTCAAAATATATGCGATGAATATACTTCTTTATCTAAAAATTTTGAATTCGAATCAATAACTCCAATACCACTCTCAGCACTCAAGGGTGACAATGTAGTTCAAAATTTAAATAATATGAAATGGTATCAAGGCCCAACACTCATGACTTTCCTTGAAACAGTTGATATAAGTGAGGGCAGCAAAAATGGTTTTTTTCGCTTACCAGTTCAGTTGGTTAATCGACCAAATTCAGACTTCAGAGGGTATTCAGGAACCATAATATCAGGAAATGTATCTGTAGGTGATAAAGTAAAATTATTACCTTCAGGCAAAAATGCTACCATTAACAGGATTATATTAGCATCGCAGGAACTAGAAAATGCAATTTGTGGACAAGCTATTACTGTAACCCTGGACAAGGAGATCGATCTATCCAGAGGCGATTTAATTACTTCCCATGAAAACCCATGTGAAGTCTCTAACCTGTTTGAATCGGATCTAGTATGGATAGACAATGAATCTGGATATATAGGAAGGAAATACATAATTCGACTTGGTACAAGTCAAATAAATGCAAGCTTAACAGATATTAAATTTAAATATGATATAAATGATTTTAAAGAAAAGCCTGGTAGAAAGCTTAATCAAAATGATATAGCAAGGGTTCAAATCACCCTTGATAATGAAATAGGTTTTGAAGCTTATAAAGATTGTTCTGGGATGGGCGCATTTGTTCTTATAGATAAATATACTAATGCAACAGCTGCTGCTGGCATGGTTCGTTTTAGTCTTAGAAGGGCAAATAATATTCACCGTCAAAATCTTGATATAAATCGATCTGATAGAGAAAAGCTTGCTGGCCATCAAGCCAAAGTTATTTGGTTAACAGGTATCTCTGGCTCTGGAAAATCTACTATAGCAAATGCTGCTGAAAAGCTATTATATCAGCGAGGATATCGAACATATATCTTAGATGGTGATAATATACGACACGGTTTATCAAAAGATTTAGGTTTTACAGAAGCAGATCGAGTAGAAAATATTAGAAGAATATCTGAAGTATCAAAGCTAATGTTGGATGCAGGAATCATAGTAATAACAGCTTTTATTTCACCTTATCGTTCAGAAAGAGATATGGCTAAAAATTTATTCGATGATGGTAACTTCAAAGAAGTGTTCATTGATACTCCATTAAAAATAGCTGAAGAAAGAGACCCGAAAGGACTTTATAAAAAAGCACGAGATGGTAAAATACCAAATTTTACTGGAATAGATAGTCCATATGAAGCTCCTTTAAATCCTGATCTCGTAATTAATGCAGCAACTCAATCAATAGAAGATTGTGCTAGATCACTTGTAACCATGATACTTTCTGACAAATAGAATATTTAAATATAGATTAAAAAATTTATGATAAAATTTTTGAATATGAGTGAAGAAGAGCCGTATTTAATTTTCAAAAATAAATATGAATCTTGCATACAATCTAATCAAAAAAATGCTGAAGCTATGTGTGTAGCATCATACTCAAACAAAAAAAAAGAAGTAAGTGCAAGATACGTAAATCTTAAATATATCGATAATAAAGAGTTTATTTTTTTTTCTAATTATAACTCACCTAAAGCATCTGATTTTAACTCTCATAATCAAATATCAGCTGTATTATATTGGTGTAATATTGAAGTCCAAATAAGGCTAAAAGGCTCTATAAAAAAAACTTCTAAAGAATTAAATCAAAAATATTTTTCCGATAGATCAGAGAAAAAAAATGCATTGGCTATTTCATCAAATCAATCAAAGCAAATAGATTCTTATAGTCAGGTAATAGAAAACTATAATTGGTCGTTAGAAAGCGATGATTTAAAAAAATGCCCTGAATATTGGGGTGGTTTTTCATTTATTCCATACTATTTTGAATTTTGGGTAGGACATGAATCAAGAATAAATAAAAGAGAGGTTTTTGATAAGACTGAAGGTATCTGGAAGCATTCATTTCTTCAACCATAAATATTGCTAAATGTAATTTTTAGTATAAAATTCACAATTAAATGAAGTTCAATAGATTAAACACTCATAAAAAACAAAAACCAATTACTTGTTAAGCTCATAATGACTTACATTTTATCTTCTAATAACTCTTAGGTATTATCATAGCTTTATCAAAGAAAAATATTACTCCTATTAATGAAAAAATAAGAGCTGAAGAAGTCATGCTTATTGGAGCTAATGGCGAGAAGATGGGGATCCTACCATTTAGCGAAGCTCTCAAGTCAGCGAGTACAGCTTCATTGGATTTGGTTCAAGTATCATCCT
>Ga0206131_10002565_pt1 | contig 21813 bp, 23 predicted proteins | sample Helgoland_Spring_FD_148636 | JGI IMG/M metagenome (GOLD analysis project Ga0206131, IMG submission 148636) | Pelagic subsurface seawater microbial communities from Kabeltonne, Helgoland, North Sea - Helgoland_Spring_Bloom_20160517_1 | ecosystem: Environmental > Aquatic > Marine > Epipelagic ...
CCACAGGCCATCGATGCCAGGCACCGCTCCGACGTAGAGTCCGCCGTCGACGGTATAGACGGGGATTCCTTGGATGGTCTCGGTTGTCGAGAGCCCGGACAACGCCGGGAAGACTGCGGCGATATTTTCCTGAGAGGCATACTGCGCATCGAGCAGCGACTGCGACACCGGGCGCCCGTATCCGAACTCAAGTCCGTCCTCTTCGAGCGCCGACAGGAGCCGATACGAAAAACTGCCGCCCCACGAGAATGCGCCGTGCAACTCTCGAAGCCACAGGTGAAGCTCCAGGCACTGCACCGTCGGCATGAGCGGGGACAAGCCTGCCGGCTCGGAGACACAGCGGGTCGCGACCATCGGGATGAGCGGGAGGCGGCGATCCACGGACTCCAGGAGGGTCTGATTCCATGCCCCAGCAGCGAACACGATGGTCGACGCATCGATCGTGCCCTTGGTGGTCTCCACGCCGGTGACTGCGCCATCGACGATGCGCACACCCGTTGCTGGCGTGTCCCACTGGAACTGCACACCCGCATCTTCGAGACGGGTAATGATTTCCTGCTGAGCGAGACCGGTGGTGAGCTGAATGGCTTCTGGCATATAGATGCCACCAGCGACGGCCGCTGGATCGACCGCTCCACACATGACTTCTGCGACACCGTCCGCGTCGAGCACGCGCGTGCCAGCGCCCACATGGGGGTGTCCCATGATGCCGTCGGCCAACGTGTCGAGCATGGTTGGCGTGCAGGCGAGCACCACATTTCCGTTGCTCGCAAATTCGAGATCTGCGCCCGACTCGTGCAGACCTCGGTAGAACTCCAGGCCGTACTCCTGCAGCGGGATGGTGCACGAACCAAGCCGACGGTTGTGATCAGCGCCGAAACGTGCGACGAAGCCGGCGCCGGCTGGTGTCGTGCCGGTCAGCGGTTCACCAGCGTCGATGACGATGACATCACGAGCGCCAGACTCGATCAGGTGGAGTGCGGCTGAAGCGCCGATGATTCCAGCGCCAATGACGCAGGTGGGTCCAAGATGCGGAGGCATGCTCGATGCTAACGCTTAGGAGATAGAGCGCAGGCGTCGCAGCCGAGCGAAGGACCCTGATACGGCCCGCAGGTGGGGTAAAGGGGGTGTCTGTTTTCGTGGTTTGAGGATCATCGGTTGATATTTGTCCAAATGTACGTATATTAGGACTATGAACGTTGCGAAGATTCTTCCGATCCTGTCTTGGGCACCGCGATATGACCGGACGGATCTGCGCAGCGATCTAGCTGCTGGGCTCACGGTTGGCGCAATGCTGGTCCCGCAAGCCATGGCCTATGCGTTACTCGCTGGGCTTCCGGCCGAGGTGGGCCTGTACGCCGCAACGATCCCGGTGATCATCTACGCACTGTTCGGCACCTCTCGCCAGCTCGCGGTAGGTCCTGTCGCGATCGTCTCGCTATTGACTGCGTCCGCACTTGTGCCTTTGGTCGAGGAGGGGACCGCAGCGTATTTGGCCACCGCAGCGCTGTTGGCGTTGATAGTTGGTGTCATTCACATCGTCCTCGGTCTTGGCCGCCTCGGATTCCTGGTGAACTTCTTGTCACATTCGGTGCTGGTCGGTTTCACCGCCGCGGCAGCGATCATCATCGGGTTCTCGCAGGCCAAACACATCTTCGGCATCTCCATCGAACGCAAAGAACACTTCTACGAAACCGTTCGTGAGGTCGTCGACAACCTCTCAGCAACCAACTCAACCACGCTGGTTCTCGGCAGTGTTTCACTCGCTTCGTTGTTCTCGCTGAAACGATTCGCCCCCAAAGTCCCGGCCGCGCTCGTGGTGGTAGTTGGCTCGATCCTCGCAGTGCAGCTATTCAACCTCGAGGATCGTGGCGTCAAGGTTGTTGGAGATATCCCCGACAAACTCCCCGCGTTCGGCCTACCAGACTTCGACGGCTCCCTTATGGGAACACTTCTGCCCACCGCGTTTGTGATCACGATCGTTGGTTTCATGGAGTCGATCGCCGTGGCCAAGGTATACGCCCGCCGTCACCGCTACGAAGTGGTTGCGAACAGCGAACTCATTGGTCTAGGCGCCGCCAACGTCGCCGCCGGCCTCTTCGGCGGTTACCCAGTGACCGGCGGCTTCTCTCGAACTGCAGTCAACGACACGGCCGGCGCTCGCACCCCATTCGCATCGCTCATCACCGCCGGAATCGTGTTGGTGACCATCGCGTTCTTAACACCACTCTTCGCATCGTTGCCCAACGCAGCCCTTGGCGCCATTATCATCATGGCAGTCACCGGTCTGATCGATACCGCGGAGATGCGACACATCGCCCAGGTAAAAAAGAGTGACCTCATCGGCCTGAGCGTGGCGTTCTTCGCAACCCTGATCTTGGGGATCGAACTCGGCATCTTGGTAGCGGTGGTTGCATCGGTGCTGGTGGTGTTCGCCCGCATATCGATGCCGCACTCAGCGGTGCTCGGCCACGTCGATGGAACGACCAGCTACCGCAACGTCGAACGTTTCCCTGAAGCCCAGACCATTGAGGGAGTCCATATTGTGCGCATCGACGCTGCGGTGTCATTCGTCAATGCCGTCAACGTGAAGAAACTCATCCTCGATCACGCCGACCAGATCACTCAGGAGCCACGAGCGCTCGTTCTGGATGCATCGGGGATAAATGATCTGGACGCCACTGGCGCCGAGATGTTCCATGACCTGCTCAACGAGGTCGCATCACGCAACGTCGAGTTGCACCTGTCTGATGTGAAAGGCCCCGTCCGAGATGTGCTTCGCCGATCTGGCATCTGGGACGAGCTCAGCGACCATGTCCACACCAGCACCAACGATGCTCTCACGGTGATCAGGGCCGGAAAGCCGGCACCCGCCGATCAGCGCCGCCACGGCATCGACGAACGTACCCCAACAGCTACCACCACATCTGGAGCGAAGGTTGACTGCAATGTCTGAAACATCCTGGAACACGCTGGTCAACGCACACCGAGCCTCCACCCCTGGGCCGGTAACACGGCCGCCCAATCACGAACCCAAAGCGGCGATCCTTGCCTGCTCCGATGCACGAGTGCCTCCATCGGTCATCTTCGACCAACCAGCAGGAAATCTCTTCGTCATCCGGATAGCAGGCAATACCGCAGTGCCTTCCGCTCTGGCCAGTCTTGACTACGCAGTTGCCAGCCTCGACGTTGACCTCATCGTTGTTCTGGGCCACACCAGCTGCGGAGCCGTAGGCGCTGCAGTTGCTGGCACATGCGGTGGACACCTGGCACCAGTTGTCAGCTCGATCTGCGAAATCGCAAAGGCCCGCCCTGACGCCACTCCGGATGAAATCTCGGCGCTCAATGTTGCAGCCACCGTGCAAGCGCTCGTTGATCACGATGGGCCGGTTGGACAGGCAGCACGAGCGGGAAACCTCGAGATCCGCGGCGCCGTACATGACCTCGTGACGGGCGAACTCATACCCGTCACAACACCAACACTCACCCAATCCCTCATTGCCTTGGAGGCATCATGACCACCACTTTCCCAGCAACCGACGTCATCGATGTCGCCCAGCTTCAACAGCTGCAGCTCGAAGACCCAGCGATACGCATCCTTGATGTGCGCACCGGCGGTGAATTTGAAAACTCACATATCCCTGGTTCGTACAACGTGCCGCTGGACACCCTGGGCGAACACGTCCGTGATCTCGCAGACGTTGATCATCCCGTTGTCCTGGTTTGCCAAAGCGGCGGCCGGGCCAGTCAAGCGCATGAGAAACTGACCGAAGCTGGCAAGGCAACGTTGCACATCCTCGAAGGCGGCATGACCAGCTGGCAGGAAGCTGGGGGAGACGTCACGGTCGGCAACACCACCCGGTGGGCCATGGACCGCCAAGTCCGCTTCGTCGCTGGCATATTCGCCATCGTGGCGGTTGTCGCAAGCATCTTTGTCCCAGGTCTGGAATGGATCGCAGCAGGCGTCGGCGCTGGCCTCGCCTACTCAGCGGTGTCAAACACCTGCGCTATGGCAGCAGTGCTGGCCAAGCTCCCATACAACCGCACCAACGCTTGTGACATCAGCGGCATTCTTGAAGAACTCAAGGCCGCGTAAGTCCCCCAACCCGAACAGCAGAAAGATCTAGCAGGAGCACACATCATGAAGTTCACTCAGTACTACCTCGACTGCCTCTCCCAGGCGTCCTATCTCATTGGTGATGAAACCACGGGTCGCGCCGTTGTTGTCGACCCGCGTCGAGACGTTGGCGAATACCTTGCCGACGCTGAAGCAGCGGGACTGACCATCGAACTGGTTCTCGAAACCCATTTCCATGCCGACTTCTTGTCGGGCCACCTCGAACTGGCAGAAGCGACCGGCGCTGACATCGCTTTCTCGGCAGCAGCAGAGACCGAGTTCGCATCTCGCAAGCTCGCGGACGGTGAACGCATCTCGCTTGGCGAGGTCGAACTGGAGATCCTGCACACCCCTGGCCACACACCTGAATCGATAAGCATCGTGGTGCGAGAGCACGCCGGCGACGAGGTCCCGTATGGAGTGTTGACCGGCGACACGCTCTTTATCGGCGATGTCGGGCGACCTGATCTTCTTTCTTCGATTGGTTTCACGAGTAACGAGCTAGCCGAGAATCTCTACGACAGCTTGCACAACAAGCTGCTGCCACTGCCCGATGAGACCAAGGTCTACCCGGCTCACGGCGCAGGTTCCGCGTGCGGCAAAAACCTGTCGACAGACACCTGGTCGACCATGGGTGATCAGCGACGCAATAACTATGCGTTGCTCGCCCCAGACCGTGAAACATTCGTGCAACTGGTGACCGAAGGGCAAGCTCCCGCCCCCGGCTACTTTGCCTACGACGCAGTCCTCAACCGTAAGGATCGCCCGGTACTCGATGAAACCAAGTTGCCTACGGCGCTCAACCTCGACGAGGTCGACGCCGCGGTTGCTGCCGGCGCCTTGGTTGTCGATGGCCGTGACCCCGAAGAGTTTGGCCATGGCCACCTTGTTGGTTCCATCAATGTCGGCCTCAACGGTCGCTACGCGGAATTCGCAGGCTCTGTAGTGCCAAACGATGCCGACATCGTGTTGGTCGTTGATGCCGGGTTTGAACTCGAAGCAAAGAACCGATTGGCACGCATCGGCTTTGACCGAGTTGTTGGCTACCTCGAGCACCCGTTGGCAGTGATGACGTCGCACCCAGAGCGAGTACAACGAGCTTCCAGGATGACAGCCGGTGAGTTTGCCCAGCGTCGCGCTCAGATCGAAGGGCTGCAACTTGTCGACATCCGTAATCCTGGCGAGTTCGCGCTCGGATCAATCGACGGTGCTGACGCCATCCCCGTCAGCCAACTTCCGAGCCGCATCGACGAACTCGACCCAGCCGCACCCACTGTTGTGTTCTGTGCTGGTGGCTACCGCTCATCAGTTGGGGCCAGCATGTTGCGCCAAGCCGGGTTCGAAGATGTCTCCGACATTCTGGGCGGTTATGGCGCGTGGACCGAGCTGACACCCGCCTCGGTCTGAACTTCGGCGTGGCGGTGCGGACACGTCCCGTTGTGACTGCACCGCCACGCCAACCCACCACACCCGATAACAAACAACCCAAACGAGGCATCACATGGCATACACAGAGAAATTTCAAGCACTTGCTGAACAAGCCTGCTCCCAAGTCGACTCCGTAACTCCCGCGGATGTCGACGCACTTATTTTGTCTGGCGCCGTAGCCCTCGACATCCGCGACAAAGAGGAACATGACGCAGGCCACATCGAGGGCTCACTACACGTGAGTCGCGGGACGCTCGAGATGAATATCGAGGGCCAGATCCCTGACCTTGACACAACCGTCCTCTGTTACTGCAACGCCGTGAACCGTGGAGCACTCTCGGCAGCGACGCTCAAGAGCATGGGATATCGCAACGCAAAATTTATCGATGGCGGCCTCAATGGCTATCGCAGTACCCACTCCTAGGCTCGCTCCACCAGTCATCGCTGCAAACGTTGTTCGGCTTGATCGTTCGAGCCCACTGCCGTTGTGGGCACAGTTGGAGACCGACCTACGGCGTCGGCTCGAAGACGGCGAGTTTGACGAAGGGTTCCCAACCGACTTGGTGCTCACCGAGGCCTATGCCGTAAGCCGCCATACCGTGCGAGAAGCGGTCAGGCAGCTCAACAAAGCAGGGGTGCTGCGGCGTGAACGAGGACGCGGCACGGTGGTGAATCGCTCTGAGTTCGAACAGTCTTTGGGAACGCTCTACAGCTTGTTTGATTCAGTAGAGGCGGCTGGCGCCGAACAGACAAGCGAGGTGCTAGCGCTTGAAATTGTGACCGACACGGTCGCCGCATCACATCTCGAAGTCCCGGAAGACACCAAACTGGTGTTGCTTGCTCGGCTCCGCAGCGCCGATGGAGAACCTCTGGCCGTTGATCGAGCGTGGTTGCCGTTGAGTATCGGCGAGCCTCTTTTAGATGTTGACTGGTCTCATACGGCACTTTATGACGAGTTGACGAAGTGTGATGCGCCGGTGCCGAATCAAGGGTGGGAACGGCTGACACCGGTCGTGCCGCCTGCCGCTGATCGAGTGTGCCTACAGCTGAGCGACAACGCGGCGGCATTCTTCCTCGAGCGCCTCGGTCGTCGCGATGGGGTGCCGGTCGAGTGGCGCACAACAACGATCCGTGGTGATCGTTATCGGTTCGTTGCGGATTGGTCTGCGACCAGTCGTTCCCAGCTGCGTCCCACTGCGCTCTGATCCACCGCCGGCCGCACGGGGATTTCAGCAGTTCTTTGCTGGCGGACAGCTCAGAGAAGTGACGTTTTCTTCCCCGTTCGAGCTCGGCATGACCAGCGTTCTTGCCGGCGTCATCGACATGGTGATTCCCGCAGGTACTGCGTCATTGGTCGGCGTCGAGACGATCGCCGGAGTCGAGGCTGAGCACTACACCTTCACCATCGAGGGACTGGGAACCGGATCCGGCGCCCAGATCGACGCCAACGATGGCGATGTATGGGTGTCCGTCGACGGCGGTGATGGTAAGTGTGCGCCACTCAATCAGATTCTTGATCTGATCACTCAGCGTCGGTCCTTACGACGCCGGTGTCGCGCAGCTTCGTGATCTCGTCGTCGCTAAGGCCGAGTTCTGTCAGGACCTGGTGCGTGTGTTCGCCCAGTCGTGGTGATGGTGTCGATACACCAACAGGGGCGGTGCCGAAACTGAACGGCATGCCAATCGTTCGATAACCACCAAAATCAGGGTGGTCAAGGTCGACCACGTAATCGTTGGCGATCGCCTGGACTTCGCCAACAGCTTCGTCCGGCGTGTTGAAGCGGGCGCAGGGATAGCCGACCTCTTGAAGTGCTTCGAGCCACTCGGCGGTGGGTTTGGTCGCGAAGAGTGCTTCTGCGGCACCCACAACTCGATCGAAGTCGGGCGTTCCAGGTTGGGTGCTGAGTGGCAGTTGCTCAAGTCCAGTGAGCTCATGGAACCGAGCAATCAGTCCAGGGGAGAAGCCGGAGATCGAAATGAGTCCATCGGCGGTGCGATAGGGACGCACGTACACCCGGAACAAGAAGCCAGAGTTCACTCGGGTTTCATAGTGTGCTCGCTGCTCTACGAATCCGGTTCCGGCCTGACGGAGCAGGTCGAGTTCCTCTCTGAGCTGCTCAAGTCCTTCTGCATCCTGCTCGAACCGCTGGAACATCGGCGTGCCAAGTGAAAGCGCTGTTCCCAGAAGTGATGCATCGACGCGTTCGCCAACTCCGGTCCGATCCCGATGGCGCAACGCTGCGACCACGCCAACACATGCCATTGCGCCGCTGGAAAAATCAACGAACGCCGGTCGGGTGGGAAGCGGCACGCCGTCATTGGTGCGATTCATGCTGAAGCCGAGTCCGCTGAAGGCCTGGATGAGCATGTCGTAGCCGGGTTGGTCTGCTTCGGGCCCCTTCGGACCGTAGGCGGTGAACTCCAAGGACACGAGCGTTGGATTCAGATCGTGTATCCGGTCCCAGTGCAACCCAAACCGCTCCAGATCAGTGCGCTTGAAACCCATGAGCGCGACGTCGGCCCACTGCACAAGCCGGTCGACGACAGGACGGGAAGACTCTGCGGTGAGGTCGAGACAGATGGCACGCTTGCCCGGGTTGATCGTGGCATAGGCCCGGCTCTCGTGCCCAGTGAGTGGCGCCAGATGTCGCATTGCATCGCCGGTTGGTGGCTCGACCTTGACGACATCTGCGCCCATTCCTGCCAAGAGTCGTGCGCATTGCGGAACCGCAGCGTTCTGGGCGAACTCGACAACTTTCACACCCGCAAGAACGCCGTTCTCGGCGGGACTGAACTTAGGAGATGTCATTGTCGAACAGTAGTCCTACCTCTTGGTGGTGGTCACAAGTTTGGTTTGAGCGAAGTGTCGGGCGTGGACCTGGCTACTTGTCAACGCAGCATGTGGCTGGATGGGACCGACGATGGAGCCCTACATCGTGAACGAACGGTGGTCGTAGATGGCTGTCAGCCCTTGTCTGGTGCCAGTTCGCGGGTCCCGCGGAAGCGGGACCAGAGGCCCAGGGTAATTGCGATCGAGAGAGGCAGCGGCCAGGCTTGTTGGTCGGTGACGAAGATGATCGCTCACTAGGTCGCTGTTAGGGCCAGCCAGAGCCACGGTAGTGCGCTCCTGATCCGTTCTCGGTCGCTCGTCGTATCCAGCGAAGTGGATTCTGATCTCGAGGGTTCGCGTGACATTGCGTTTTCTTCCTTCTTGGGTGATTGGATTCTCTGCGCCGCCGGACAGGATCACCTCGGATGGCGGGTATCTCGCTCGGTGAAGTGTCAGCTGGTGGCAATGGCGTCGACGGTGGTGAGTAACACCCTTGAGAGCATCAGGTCGTCGGTGGGAGGCCCGCGCCGAAGTCCGTGCAGCCATCGCTACGTCTCACGATGTCTGCAGGCCAAGGGGGATCGGGTAGGGGCAAAGGGAAATGACTTCCGCGTTGACCGAGGTCAGATGCGCCAGGATTCCGTGGAAGTGGGACGGGTCACAGATTTTGCCGACCAGTTGCGTATTGCCGTCGGCGGTCTGGGTGAGCACAAAGTCGTCGATGAGTGGCCACAGGATCCGGGTGCCAGCTCGGCCCCGAAGCACGATTTCGTAGGTGGTTGGCTCGGACATGCTCCTATGTTGACGATCAAAGGCATGAGAGAGCCTCGTGCCGCTACCGATCTCACCCAGGTGAGATCGATCTGCGTGACGGTTGCGACAATCGTCGCCTGGTGTGTAGGTCCTAGGGTTGCTTCATGACGCAGCCGCCAGACATCAGCCTGGCGGCAACGAAGCTGCGCCCGCCAACACTGCCCGAATGCCTTGTTCAACGCTCTCATCTCGACGAGATGCTCGATGCGGGTATCAGCCCTCAGATGCGGCTGATACTGGCCAGCGCTCCCGCCGGCTCCGGTAAGTCCACGCTACTTGCGCCGTGGTTGGCAGGACGACCCGAGACTGTCGCGTGGTTGCAGCTCGAGCAGAGTGATGCTGACCCGGCTCGGTTCTGGTTGTACTTCGTCGGAGTCCTCGTGCTGCAATCCCGGTACGCACCCAGAGCGCTCGGATACCTACTCATCGCCGCTGGCGCCGCGTACGTGACCGACACCGCGGCCAACACCCTGCTGGGGAACTACGCGGACTACGAAACCCTGTTCATCGTGATCGTCGCTGTCCCGTCGATCATCGCGGAAGGCTGAATGGGGCTCTGGCTGCTCCTTAGAGCAGGTAACGGCCGCAAAGAACGAACGATCGATCAACCGGTCGACGTACTCCCTAATCAAGAACTGGAATACTCATGAAAAAGAACGTGTACCGATCGCATCTTGTGAAACTGCTCGGTCCGCTCCTACTGATCGCCGTCATCGCCGCTGCATGCGGAGACGACACCGAGGACTCACCGGCAACCGTGATCGGACCGGGAAGTTCGTCGGCCGTGCAGACGATTGGCTCGAGCGTTCAAGGCCTGACGCAAATCGGTTTTCTCTTCGTTGGAGAGGATGGGATCTTGCGGCTCTGTGGAGCATTGGCCGAGTCAGATCCCCCACAGTGTGGTGATGAGATCGCCGTGCTCGAGAACCCAAACGATGTCGATCTGGGCGAGCTGGACGAGAGCGGCAATGTCCGCTGGTCCATCGATTGGGTCGCTGTCTACGGCACGATCACTGACGACGGCCCGACGATCATCGAGTCGGTCGGATAGTCCATGGACACCACAACATCGGACAGAACCGATCGCCAGGATTCACGCTAGCCAACCTCGGACCGGCACCGTTTGGATCATCAGTTCGATGGCAGAGCCGAGGACCTTGAACGAGGGCTCATCACGAAAAAACCTCATGTATCTGTCGAACAGCCCAGTGAGTTCATCGACGATTCAAAACTGGCGACGCTGGATCCCGTTCCTTTGGGGACGAATGGCGTGCTGATGGGTTTGATATAGACCACCATGAACCGGGCTTGTCATGCTGCGCTGACGGGTCATTCTGTGATGAGAATGGTGACCCGGCCGGCAGCGGTTCGGCTCAACCTGCAAAGCGTCCGAACCCACCTATGTGTCGTCTGGGGCGAAGTCTTCCCACCGAGGCTCGCGTTCAAGTGGGGAAGGAGTTGCCACGTCGTCGGCATGTGGTGGCGACGAGGGCCCGTCGTTGGTTGGATAGACGATGACTTTCGGGCGTGGCGGCTTCTTCTCTGGAAGCGCCGGTTCGTCCTCGGTGGGGCGCAGGACGGCGGCGGCGAGCGCGGTGGTGACAGGGACCGCGGCGATGAGGCCGATGGACCCGCAGAGGGTGCGCACGATCTCGACTCCGATTAGTTCGGAGTTTGCGATCATGACCAGCGATTGGTCCGACACAGCAAACAGCAGCAGCAGCGGCATGCTGGCGCCGGCGTAGGCCAGGAGAAGGGTGTTGACAGTGGAAGCGATGTGTTCGCGTCCAATACGAATACCCGATGCGATGAGTTCGGCGGAACTCAGATTGGGGTTGCGGCGGCGAAGCTCGGCAACGGTCGCGACCTGAGTCACGGTGACGTCGTCGAGTGCGCCGAGAGCCCCGATGACCGCACCACCGAGCAACAAGCCCGCGACATTGATGTTTTCCGACAAGAAAGGCAGGATCAAGGCTTCTTCGGTGGCCAGGCCGGTGAACTGTGCGATCTCAAACATGGCCCACGAGAGCCCGAATGTCAGTCCGAGCGCTGCCAAGGTGCCCGAGAGTGCAATGGTCGTGGTGGGCGTGAAGCCGTGGGTCAGGTACAGGCTGACGAAAGCGATCGCTGCGGCAGCAACGACCGAGACCAGCACTGGGTCGTTGCCGTCGAGCACCGACGGGCCCACAAATACGACGAGCACGACCAACGTTGACGCCATGGCGATGAGTGCGAGGAGTCCGCGGAGGCGACCGAAGCCGACGACGATGGCTGCGAAGAGTATGCCGAGCCACGCCAGAGATACGCGGCGGTCGCGGTCGGCGTAGAAATAGAAGTCGGTCGCGTCTTCGTAACCGACGATGATCTTGTCGCCGACCTCAACCCTGTCGGTGACGCGGTCCTGCAGCAGGTTGAACTCTGGCAACGATAGGACGTCGCCTTCGTCTGGCCCTTCAGTCAGCTCGAAGGAGATCACGCGACACAGTTGCGGCCGTTCGGGCGTGGAGTATGAGCAGCGCTGGTCGGTAACGTCGGTGACAACTGCGGACAGCCGGTCAGTGACCAGGCCCATCTCGTCGGCGTTCGATACAGCTGTCTCAAGATCTTCTTCGGAGGGCCACAGCGCAATGAGGCCGAGCACGGTGGCCACAGCGCAAACGGCGACAAGCACCAATACCGACCGAAGCATCGGGGTCCGAGGCCACTCGGACCAGCCTCCTCCACCGTGACTGTGACCGTGCGAATGACCGTGTGCGTGGTCGTGGCCTGGGGACTGCAAGCTGCTTGTGGCAGTGTCTTCGGGCGCTGGTTTGGCGGTGCTCATGGGCTAGTCGGCTCGGTCTCAGGGAAAGCACGGGCGTTCGCTGGTTGCCATGTCACGCGCATTCGGCGCAGATCCCAAGGATGTCCAGGCGGTGGCCGTTGATCTGGAACCCCCGGTCGACGAGGACCTTGTCCAAGCCGCTGTCGAGGCTCTGTTCGATGCTTGCCGGCACGACGAAGTCGTCGACTGAACCGCACTGGGTGCAGATCAGGTGGTGATGATGGCCGATGAGCTCTTCGGCCAACTCGTAGCGGGCGCGATCGTCGGCGCCCGCAACCTTCTGCACCACGCCGACGGCTTCGAGGTCCACCATGTTTCGATACATCGAACTCTGCGTCAACGTGGCACCACGGTCGAGTAGGTCAGGAATCGTGGCGGGGCGGCCGTATCCGTGCAGAAGCAGGACGAGCTCGCGCCGCCCCTTCGTGTACATCTGCTCGGCGTCGCGCAGGCGGCGTCCAGCAAACTCATGCACTGCCTCGGTTTGGGCTTCCGACTCGGGGCTCATTGAAAGAATGCTAGTACTGGAGAATCAGGAACAGGAGTCATTCCGAAATTGATAGGAATAAGAACTATTCCTGATATGGTCGCCAACCGTGATCACAAGTAAACAGCTTCCCTCAGACTCAGGTTCCGCCACCCGCAGACGGACCCTCGCCTTAATGGTGGCTTCGCTCGTGCTGGTCGTAGCGAGTTGCGGCGGCAACAGCGGTAGTGGGGATGTTGCAGTTGAGCGGGGTGAGGCGTCGGAGCAGCGAGACGTCGTTGCTGCGTTCTATCCGCTTGTGTTCGTGGCCGAGCAGGTAGGTGGCGAACATGTCACGGTCAGAGACCTCACGCCGCCGGGTGCCGATTCACACGACCTCGAGCTCTCGCCGCGCGACGTTGTGATGCTGCAAGAAGCAGATCTGATCGTGTACCTGGCTGGTTTCGCTGCCGCCCTCGACCAGGCGATTCAACCACTCGCTTCTGAGCAGGTGTTTGATGTGGCGTCGTCTGCCCGCCTCAACCACGAAGAGGGTCATGACGAAGAGGGTCATGACGAAGAGGGTCATGACGAAGAGGGTCATGACGAAGAGGGTCATGACGAAGAGCATCACGAGCATGGTGGCATCGATCCGCACTTTTGGCTCGACCCGATGCGACTTGCCGATGTTGCTGATGCAACGGCGGTTCGCTTTGCCGAACTTGATCCAGATAATGCCGAGTCGTTCCAGCAGAATGCGGCTTCGTTGCGTGTGCAACTTGAGGATCTCGACGACGACTTCCAGCAGGGGCTGGCCGACTGTGCCCGAGTCGATTTGGTCACGGCCCACCGCTCGTTTGGTTATCTGGCCAACCGTTATGGACTGAACCAGGTTGGCATAGCGGGATTGTCGCCAGATCAGGAACCCTCGGCAGGGCGGCTCGCCGTTGTGGCAGATTTCGTGCAAGACAATCAGGTGGGCGTGATCTACTACGAAAGCCTGGTCGATCCTGGCGTGGCGCAGGCGGTCGCCAACGAAACCGGCGCGGCGACCGACGTGCTCGATCCGCTCGAAACCTTGAGCGAAACGGCGGACGGCGACGATTACTTCCAGGTGATGCGATCGAACCTGGCAGCTCTGCGTAGCGGTTTGGAATGTGCATGAGCCCTCCGGTTCTTCGACTGGTCGATGCCGGCTTCGGTTACCGCAGCGTCGTAGCAGCCCGCGCCGACCTTCGAGCCGACGCGGGCGAAGTTATCGCGCTGATCGGATCCAACGGTTCGGGCAAATCGACGCTGATAAAGGGAGCGCTCGGTCTGATTGATTGTTATGGCGGTGAGGTTGAGTGGTTCGGCAAACCCTTTGACCGACTCGAGCGTCGATCGATTGTCGGCTACGTACCGCAGCGCCAGCCAGCGACCTCACCTATCCCATCGACGGTCGAGGAACTGGTGCGCACCGGTCGCCTGGTCCGCGGCGGAATACCGGGCCGTTATCGTTTATCAGACCGGCGTGCTGTCGCCGAAGCGATCTGTGCGGTCGGGCTTGAGAGTGAGCACCAAACGCTGGTGCGGGAACTGTCGGGGGGTCAGCAGCGCCGCGCCCTGGTGGCGCGAGCGCTTGCCGGTCAACCGACCGTCCTGGTTCTCGATGAACCCTTCTCCGGTGTCGACAGCCAGAGCCAAGAAGCGCTGACTGTCGTATTTCGCGACTTGGCAGATCGTGGAGTCACCCTGTTGATCGTGCTGCACGAACTCGGCCCGCTGGCGGGGGTCGTGACTCGGGTGGTTCACCTGGTGAGGGGAGTCGTCGTCTTCGACGGCGAACCAGCGCAGCGTCCCACGGCGCTGGCGGGGTTGGGGGACCACGACCCCCACTGCGGTCAGACCGACAAGCACGTTCCCCGAACGTTCGGACTGGTTCCCCGGTGACTGCTGCGCTCGAATTCCTTGACTATGGCTTCATGCGTCGCGCTGTGGTCGCTGCGCTGCTCGTTGGGGTCAGTGCGCCAGCTGTTGGGGTCTTCCTGGTTCAGCGACGACTGGCTCTGATCGGCGATGGGCTAGGGCATGTGGCCGTCACGGGTGTCGGACTTGGCCTGGTACTCGACCGGGCACCCGTGATCGTCGCTCTCGTCACTGCCGTAGTGGGAGCAGTCGTACTCGAACTCATTCGTGCTCGCCGCACAGAGATCGCAGATATTGCGCTGGCCATGCTGTTCTATGGCGGCATTGCTGGTGGTGTGGTTCTTGTCAGCCGGGCTCCGGCAGGCGGGCGCTCGCTCAATCAGTATTTGTTTGGCAGCATTACCTCGACCACCAACGCAGACCTGATCACGTTCGGTGTTCTTGCCGCAGTTGTGGTGGCGGTTACCGCCGCCGTCGGGCCGGCGTTCTTCGCCGTCGGTGACGACGAGGACTTCGCTGCCGTCAGCGGACTGCCGGTGCTTGCTCTCAACCTGACCCTGGCAGTGTTCACTGCTTTCACTGTGGTGATCGCCATGCGTGTCGTCGGTGTCCTGTTGGTCAGCGCTCTCATGGTCATACCTGTTGCGACAGCTCAACTTCTCGCCCGCAGTTTCCGGTCCACCTATCTGTTGGGGATGGTTCTCGGTGCGGCCGTGTCGCTTTCGGGCGTCGCAGCGTCCTATTACGCGGACACCCCTTCTGGCGCCACAATCGTTCTGGTGGCCGTGGGCGTATTCGCAGTGACCTCGCTTGGTGTCGGTGTGCGAAGCCAGATCGGCTGAAGATAGGAAACAGTGCGGAACGGCTGTGAAGGATCTGACTGGCGCCCACGGCCGGAATTGAACCCGGTGGCCCGTATCTAGCAGCGGCCGTCTAACCGCGGAATACTTCGGATGGGGAAGATCGGGCGCGAGCATTGCCGTCGACTTCGCGGGACGCACCGCTGCGAGCACTTGGTCGTGGACGAGATAGTCGCCGCTGTGGGGCGAACCTGTGGTGCCGCCACTTCGTGGAGGTCGCTCCACCGGTGGCGCATCCTTCATGCACACCGTGACATCCCTGCTTCTGTCAGAAACGGATGACCTTGAAGGCTCGGCCGAATACGCGCGCATCTGTCGTGGTTGGGCCAGTCGTAAACGGCACTGGAGCCATAATCCTCATGGTCGTCGACGTGCTCGCCGAAGAAGTGTCCGCCGATTCCGCTGACCTGTTGACACCCGCCGAGCCACTGACCCACGAACTGGTTGATGTCGAGCAGCTGAGCTTCACCGATGAGACCCGCTGGTGGCAGTACCTGGAGCCCGAGGTCAACGACGCTATCTACTACGTCAACAACCTGGAATATGTCGCCTCGCCCATGGCGAATCTTGACTCGAATTTTCTCGACATCACCCCCGAGTGGCTGGCAGGCCTCGTGGGCTTCACTGCCAACGGCCGCCAGGACGGGCTGATGCGCTCGGCTGTCAAGCAGCTCTTCGTGGGCGAGGGTGATCCTTTTGTTCGCATGCGCCTTGGCAATGAGACGCCGGCCACCTTCCACCACTTCGAGATCACGGACCCCGACGGACTCGAAGCGTCGCTCAACCTCCCACCTGGGCGAGAGCTGGCCCCGATCGCGCTGTTCGACGGCGGCGGGGCGGCGCACTATCTCACCTTGTCGGTCTTCCAAGCCGGGTCCCCGGCCGGGGGGATGCGAGCCCAGTGGACGGTGTACACCGACGATGGCTCCGGGCGGCCGCCACACATGTTGGTCATCGAGACGATGACCGAGCAGGTCGACTTCGATCCGGCAACCATCCTGAACCTGCCGAGCGGCGTGCAGCACAGTGTCGACGGCGGCGCCATTACGACGACGTTGTCCTCGCCGACGATCCGCTTCCAGGCCTCGTTCGAGACGGCAGTGGCCAGCGAGCAGGTGCTCTCGCTCGACTGGATCGAAGCCGGCGACCGCGTCTGTTCTCGCAATGGTGTCTGCGACCTGCACTACTACGATGCTGAGACACTTGACGTGCCGGTGGACCGAGTGCCCGAGGTTGCTATCGCCGAGTTCACGCCGCCGTGGACGTCGTTTGTCGAGGCAACTCCGAGCATTGTTTTTACCGTGACAATGCGCAGGAGTATGCCGTCAGATCGATGCGGTGGTCGATCTGGGAACCTTCGGAACTGCCGACGGTGCGTCAACCTTTGACGCGACCAGAATCGAAGGCTAACGATCACAGCTGACTGCCCATGAACACACCTGGTTGTTCTGACGAGTCCACATCCAGTGTCGCCGCAGGCTGGCACGTTCGTGATTATTTGGGGTTGTCGAGCAGTCGCTCGATTTCGACCAGCGATGTGCATGGGCTTGAGATCTCGCTTCGGCTCTGCGGCACGTCCTAGCTACTGCCTGAGAAGTGCTCGGCTGCCGCGCGAGTCCGGCCTTGTGTAATGGCGGCGCTAGGGGCCATGCGAGATACTGGTGTGTAACGCATGGTTAGCAGTCAGTCTGGGGAGGGCAACGTGCAGGCGTATCAACCAAAAACCATTGGTGACTTACCTCGTCGGGCCGCTCGATTGTGGCCGGATCACGAGGCGCTGGTGTTTGGCGCCCGGCGTTGGACACACGCTGCCTTCGCCGACGAGGTCGATCGTGTTGCAAAAGGCTTGATCGCGATCGGTGTCGAGTCGGGCGACAAGGTCGCCGTGTGGATGACGAATCGGCCCGAGTGGCTGTTCTTGATGTATGCAATTCCCGCAATCGGGGCCGTGACCGTGCCGCTCAATACCCGCTACCGCTCCGAAGATGTGCAGTACACCGTCGACCAATCCGACAGCTCGACGATTATCTTCTGCGATCGCTCCGGCCCCGTCGATTACGCCGCGATGATCAACGAAGTTGCTGACCTCTGGCCCAAGATCACGCGCAAGATTGTGCTCGGCGGCGACACCAGTACGGGGTCCACATCATGGGCGACCATGCTCGCCGCTGGCGCTGCAGTAACCGACGAGACACTCGCCGAGCGAGCCGGCGCGGTCCATGCCAGCGACCCGGCGATTATCATCTACACGTCGGGTACGACGAGCCTTCCCAAGGGCGCCGTGCACAACCATGCAGTCATCCGCAATGTCGCCGAGCGGGCGCAGATGCACGGCGTTACCTCGGCCGACGTGCACGCTGGGTATCTGCCGCTGTTTCATGCGTTTGGCTTCACCGAAGTAGCGCTCTTTGGGGTACTTACGGGAAGCAAGATCGTGCTCTTCGAGACGTTCGACGCGAATGAGATCCTCGACGCAGCTGTCGTCGAAGGCATCACGCTTCTGCATGGTTTCGATACCCACTGGGGCGACTTCCTCCGAGCGAACAGCAGTAACCCCCGAGACCTGAAACTGCGAATGGGCACGCTGGCGTGCGGGCAAGAGTCCAGCATTCCTGTCGCCCGTCAAGTGCAGGCTGAGCTCATCACCACGGTGTCTGGTTGGGGTATGAGCGAAGTGTGGACTGCGTGTGTGGTCGGCCATGCGACGAATACTGTCGAGCAACGGACCGAGGCATCCGGTTATCCAATGACCGACGTCGAGCTCAAGATTGTTGATCCTGACACAGGCGACGAGGTTGCGGCCGGCGAGCCCGGCGAGCTCCTCTGTCGCAGCTACACCACGATGCTTGGGTACTACAACAAACCCGAGGCCACCGCTGAAACAATCGACGCCGACGGGTGGCTGCATTCGGGCGATCTCGCCAGGATGCGTCCTGATGGGCATGTGGTGTTCATTGGCCGTCTCAAAGACATGCTCAAAGTCGGCGGCGAGAACGTCGCACCCGCCGAGATGGAAGGTCGGCTACGCGAGTTGCCAGGTGTGAATGACGCCGCGGTTGTTGGCCTTGCCGATGAACGGCTGGGCGAGGTGCCCGTGGCCTATGTGCTGCGCGATCCATCGGTCACCCTCGATACCGACGAACTACTCGAGCATCTGAAAGGCAAGGTTGCCAGCTTCAAACTCCCGCGCCACATCAAGGTTGTCGACGAGCTCCCCCTGACTGCTACTGGCAAGATCCGCAAGGTCGAACTCCGCGACCACGCCGAGCGCGATTTCTCTTGAGCTAGCCAGCGCCGCCGGTCAGGTGCTGCTGACCTGATACGCGCAGACGTGAGCGCCAGCGGTCTTGTGGGTGATGCGCTCGATGGTGGCTTCGGGAAGAAGCTCACGTAGGTAGTCGAGTTCCGTCGCGCAGGCTTGGCCGTAGCGGCTGGCAACGGCCCACATGGCGCAGCTGTGCAGGTTGATTCGAAAGTGGGTCGTGTCGATCTGGTCGAAATCGGCGAGATAGCCCTCGGCATCAAGTTCGGCAGTCAGCACCGCGACCTTCTCGCCGAGAGTCTTGCCGGCGAGCTTGTCGGCCGTCTCGGCGACGCGCCGTTGGCGTCTGCGTTCGAAGACGCGGGTGACGAGTCCAGAGTCTTCCTCTTCCATATGGGAGAGCAGCTCGATCGACAGATTGCTTGTGTCCTTGACAAACATCGCCTCGGTCAGCTCGGTGGTGTGGAACCGATCGGCGGGTCGTCCGGGCTGACCGCGTTGTTGCTCGGCATCGATATAGCCAGCCGATCGGAGTGCGCTGAGGTGTTGGCGAACCGCGCTGGCGGAGATTTCGAGTGTTTTGGCGAGGTCGTCTGCGGTGGCCTCGCCCAGCCGCTTGAGGACCACTAGGACGCGCCGTTGTACCGGCGAGATTTGTCCAGTCGACGGGTGCATGTTGGCACGGTAGTCGATGTCACAGAACTTTCGCAGTTACGCAAGATTAAAATTGCGTAACTTCTGTTACTGTGGCAACCGGACCAAGGTTCGACTCACCAAACCTGACGAAATCTGGGCTCGATTCGGGATCGACACGATTGTTGCGAACGCAACCGTCCCGTGTCGACCACCCCCACGCACCCAGGCTGCAAAACGAAAGGACTAACTCCATGAAAGTATGGATCGACCAAGACCTCTGCACCGGCGATGGCCTCTGCGAGGAGATCGCACCCGAGGTGTTCTTCGGAATGGACGACGGCCTCTTCTACGTCAAGGAGTCGGTCGAAAACTTCGGTGCCGAGAAGCTCTTCGACGGAACTGCCAACCCGGCCGGAGCAGCCGGTATGGCTCGCATCCCCGAGGGCGGACTCGAAAGCGTCATCGAATCAGCCGAAGAATGCCCAGGCGAGTGCATCTTCATCGAGATCGAATAAATCTATGTCGCCCGAGACACCTGCTCCACAGCCAGTCGCACTGAGCTCGAAGCCGACTGCGTCAGCGCCTGCATCTTCGGGGAACAAGCTGCCAGGGATACGCGACATCATCGCGGTCGCCAGCGGCAAAGGCGGGGTCGGGAAATCAACCGTTGCCGTGAACCTTGCCATAGCGCTCTCTCAGAGTGGCAGCCGGGTTGGTCTGGTCGACGCGGACATCCTCGGCCCGAGCATCCCGGGCATGCTCGGCCTGCCCGTTGACCAACCGCCCTCGGCCACAGCCGATGGCCGCATGATTCCCCCCGAGCGTTATGGCATCAAGGCAGCCTCGATGGGCCTGCTGCGAAACGACGACAACCCGGCCATCATGCGCGGCCCCATGGTCTCCAAGTATCTCCAGATGTTGGTGGCTCAGGTCGGCTGGGGAGAGCTCGATTATTTGATCCTCGACCTGCCCCCAGGGACCGGTGACACCCAACTGACGCTTGCCCAAAGCTTGCGCCTGTCCGGCGTGGTCATTGTCACCACGCCGCAAGATGTCAGTCTGAAGATCGCTCGACGTGGCCTGCGAATGTTCGAAACCGTCAACGTGCCCATCATCGGCATCATCGAGAACATGAGCACCTTCACCTGCCCTCACTGCAACACCGACACCGACGTGTTCGGTCAGGGCGGAGGCAAATACATGAGCGCCGACCTCGACGTCGCGTTCTTGGGTGCCATCCCACTCGACGCCGACATAGTTCTTGGCGGTGACGGCGGCCGACCTATCGTGATCGAACGTCCAGAGTCCGTTGCTGCGGCAACCTACCGCACCCTTGCCGACACGATCGATACGCAACTCCAAGGGCTTACCACCGCAGTGCTGGGCTCGTTTTTGTGGACCTGGGACACCAACAACGACGCACCGGTTTGGTCAGTGGTCGCGGCCCGACCCGACGGCTCACCGACGACGCCGGTTGGACTGGCTCAACGTGACCGAACGACACTGTCCGTGCTGTGGGAAGACGGCCGTCAAGACGACCTCGACGTTCGCGACCTGCGCCTGGCCTGTCGCTGCGCGGCATGCGTCGAGGAAATGAGCGGTCGCGCACTGCTCGACCCCGCCACCATCGCCGTCGACGTCGCACCACGTTCGATCACCAGCGTCGGCAACTACGCCATCAATGTTGCGTGGAGCGATGGCCATAGCACCGGTATCTACGCGTTCGACAGCCTTCGTGCCATGGCAGAGCGAAACGATGTCAAGAGGGTCCAAGATGTCTGAAGTACCCCTCGACTCGGACATCCGAATTCGTGCCGAGACGTCGGTCGTTGATCCAGACACATGCAAGTTCATCGTCGACCGGGTCGTACATCCGGGCGGTCCGTTCGCGTTCGACCGCCGTCGGGCCACAGACGACTTCACTCTTCCTTCTCGCCTGCTCACGCTCGAGGCAATCTCGGCCGTCGTCATTGCCGACACCACGGTCTCGGTTACCAAAGAACGCTCGGCGTCGTGGGAAGGTCTTCGATCCCAGATCGGCGCCGAGATCCGAGCCCACCTCGAAATCGGAAGGCCCGCAATTGTGGAGCCGCACCACTCAGGCCGCGATGACCAACAGGTCCGCGCTGCGATCGAACAGCTCGTCGATCGCGAAGTGAATCCAACGATCGCGGCCCACGGGGGCAGGATCTCTGTCGTTGCGGTGACGAACGGCGTATTGTCCATCGCTATGAGCGGAGGTTGCCAAGGGTGCGCTTCGTCCACGGCCACGCTTCGCGACGGCTTCGAAACAATGGCCCGTCGCGTAGCCCCCGAACTCACCCAAATCGTCGACATCACCAACCACGCCGCCGGCACTGCTCCCTTCTACGCGAAGCCATCGGCCAGCAACGCCGACACCAGCCCACTGCAGGGTGTCCAATCAATGGAAACGAACTACAGAAATCAGTCAGGGAGCAACTGCGCATGACCGCAACCGACCACACCGAACGAGCACCCGCGGCTGCTGCTCCCATCGACAAGCTGGGCCGCCCGGTGCGAGATCTGCGCATCTCGGTCACTGACCGGTGCAACTTCCGATGTACCTACTGCATGCCCAAAGAGGTCTTCAACAGCAGCTATCAGTACATGAAGCGGGCCGAGCTACTCAGCTTCGAAGAAATCGAACG
>Ga0206131_10002567_pt1 | contig 21798 bp, 22 predicted proteins | sample Helgoland_Spring_FD_148636 | JGI IMG/M metagenome (GOLD analysis project Ga0206131, IMG submission 148636) | Pelagic subsurface seawater microbial communities from Kabeltonne, Helgoland, North Sea - Helgoland_Spring_Bloom_20160517_1 | ecosystem: Environmental > Aquatic > Marine > Epipelagic ...
GTCTTTATTTCGGTCAAGGATGAAGACAAACAATCCTTTGTCGAAATTTGCCGCAGCCTTGTCAAAGATGGCTTAAAGATTCTGGCAACCGGCGGCACAACCGCTGCTTTGAAAGCGGCAGGGGTTCCAGCAACACGGATCAATAAGGTGATGGAAGGCAGGCCGCATGCCGTTGATGCGATGCTGTCTGGCGAGATCCAGCTTGTTTTCAACACCGCCAAGGGTGCTGGGGCTATCAAGGATTCTTTCTCGCTTCGGCATAATGCCCTTACCAATAAAATCCCCTATTACACAACAGTTTCAGGAAGCCGCGCCGCGGCTGAAGCCATTCGCGCCCTTCGTCAAGGACAGCTTGGTGTTCGCACCTTGCAGGATTATCTTGCAGATATTAAGCGTTAACCGTTAACCTAGGGTAACACTATTGGGTAACGCCGCGTTGCGGCTCGCGTAAATGGATTTGTAAAACGATGGAAAAAATACCTTTCACCCCACAGGGGCTTGATGTCATTAAAGAAGAGCTTGCGCATCTAAAAGGCACTGAGCGTCAGGCCGTGATTAATGCCATTGCTGTTGCCCGAGAACATGGTGATCTGTCGGAGAATGCCGAATATCACGCTGCGCGTGAAAAACAGTCATTCATCGAAGGACGTATTTCCGAGCTTGAAGATGTGACAAGCCGCGCCGAAGTTATCGATGCGAAAAAATTAAATGGTGAAAAAGTGACATTTGGCACAAGCGTTGGTGTTGTTGACGAAGAAACCGACGAAGAATCGCTTTATCATATTGTTGGGCCTTACGAGACCGACATTTCCAAACGCATGATTTCAACATCATCACCTGTTGCGCGGGCCGTCATTGGCAAAAGTGTTGGTGACTCGGTTGAGGTGCAAACCCCAGGCGGCGTGCGGTCTTATGAGATATTGTGGATTGCATTGTTTGATATCACCAAGGTCTAGGAAAATCAACCAAGCTTGAGCAAAACCAGACAAGGTTTGGCAGTCGCTAGGTTTGGCACCAGCTAGGCTTGTTTGATTGGCACGCCAACAAGCTGTTTTGCCGACCGGATCGACAAGGCGGTTTTCACATGGCTGACATTTTTTGCTGGTGTCAGATGGCTTGTCAGGAATTTCTGAAAATCATCCCAATCCTGCGCAACGATTTTCAATAGAAAATCAGTTTCGCCCATTAGCATATGGCATTCGCGCACTTGCGGCCATGTCGATACCAGCAATTCAAAATCCTGCAAGTCGGTTTCGGCCTGACTGGTGAGACCAACAAAGGCAAATACCTGAACGCTATAGCCAAGCGCATCCGAGTCAATATCGGCATGATAGCCTTTAATAATACCGGCATCTTCCAGCGCGCGAACTCGCCGAAGGCATGGCGGTGCCGAAATACCGGCATTTTTGGCAAGATCGACATTCGTCATGCGGCCATGATCTTGCAAATCATGCAAAATCTGTCGATCAACCGAGTCCAGTTTGATTTTTTCAGCCATAAATACAGCGCCAGCATTGATAAAGCGTTACGATAAGATCTGCATAATAGACCCGCCAAGCATCATTCGACAAGCGATATTGCGTAATATTATTGCCTGAAGACCGCGCCCAAGTTACTTATAGTTATCAAACCGACCAAGATGGAGACATCACCTTGCCCACATCCACCCCTTTGCCCTCTTTGGGCAAAACCGCCGAAACCAGCGGTGAAAATGCCCAGATTTGGGTGATTAGCGATGGCACGGCAGGCATGCGACTGCAGGCAATTGCACTTGGCGAGGCGTTGATCGCCACCGACACAACAAATCAGACCAGCCTTGACGATATCATTATAAAACCATCTTGGTGGCTTCGGCATTTGCCTCGGCTTGTTCCTTTCCTGCCAAAGGCCTTTTTATCGTCATGGCTTGGGTCAATTGGCGATCGCCTAAGCAAGGACAAACCGGCAATCATCATCACTTGTGGTCGGCGTATGGCGGGAACTTCGATTGCGCTTAACCGGCTTTCAAAGGCGCATGCGGTTGGCACCAGCACAATCCATATTCAAGATCCACGCCTGCCACCTCATTATTTTGATATTTTGGTCGTACCCCAGCATGATCCGGCACGCGGCGCAAATGTCGTGACAAGCATGGCATCGTTAAACCGTCTTGATATGTCCAAGATCGCCAATGCGGCAAATCAGCTTGGTGAAAAATGGCGCGCCCTTCCCACGCCGCGCGTGGCGGTGCTGCTTGGCGGAAGCAACCGGCGCTACGGTATTTCGGCGATGATGGCAAAGGATATGGCGCGCCAGCTTGCCGATTTTGCCGCCAAAACAGGGGCTAGCCTTGCGCTCATCCCATCACGGCGCACACCTGCTAATCTTGTGACCCAGCTTACGGCTGCGCTTGGGCCACTGCCCTATGCGGTCATGGACCAGGCCGAAAATAACCCCTATCCGGGGATTTTGGGGCTCGTTGATGCGGTGATTGTTACATCTGATTCGGTCAATATGATTTCTGAGGCAACGATCACCGGCCTGCCAATTCTGATTGCCGAATGGCAAAGCGAAACCGGCCGGATTGGGGCGTTCCATGATGCTATGATCGCAGCAGGGCATATTGCACCAATGCGCGACCAGCTTCCACAAAACAGCTTTACCCCGCTTTTTGAAATGCCGGCAATTGTAAACTCGGTTTTGGCGCGGCTTAACAGCTAAAGTGCCGCCAGCCGCGCCAAGGGTGATCAGTGAAATAATTTTCGGTCATCATTGGGGAACATGCCATCATAAAGACCGGCAACCTGTTGACCATATCCGTTATAGAGTTGCGTTCTTACATTCTTGCCACTGCCAAGTAGCCGTTCGGTTTTTTGTGACCAACGCGGATGCGGCACATCGGGATTCACATTTGCCCAAAATCCATATTCATTCCCATTCAATTGTTCCCAAAAAGACACGGGCTGTTTGTCGGTAAAGGTAAAACGCGTAATTGATTTGACCGATTTAAATCCATATTTCCACGGTGTCACCAGCCGAATTGGTGCGCCGTTCTGCGCTGGCATTGGCTTGCCATAAATGCCGGTTGCTAAAAAGGCCAGTTCATTTGTGGCTTCGGCTAGGGTTAGCCCCTCAACATAGGGCCATGGGTACCAGCTTTGCTTTTGCCCGGGGGCAATTGATGGGTCAAGAAAGGTTTCCATCTGCAAATATTTGGCTTCGGGCTTTGGATTTGCCAGCTTGACCAAATTGGCCAATGGCACCCCACTCCACGGCACCGCCATCGCCCATGCCTCAACACAGCGATGCCGGTAAAGGCGTTCTTCCAGCCCGCCTACCTTGGCAATCAAAACTTCGGCATCAAGCTGCATTTCAGTTTCAACCAAGCCGTCAATTGTGACCATCCACGGATCGGTGACCAGCTTTTGCGCCCGCTTCCAAATATTCTTTGATGATCCAAATTCATAGAAATTCGTATAGGTTGTTGCATCATCTTCGGGCGTGATATCGCGGTCTAGCCGATAGGCCATATTGCGCGGCGCTGGATAACCTTGAATGGCAGCAGCAGCAGCAAACCCGCCAACGCCAGTCAAGGCCGTCGTCAGCCCAAGACCAGTAAAGCCTGCAGCGCGAAGCCATTCTCGGCGGTTTAGGTAAATATGTTCAGATGTTGCATCGGCCTCAGCCATTGCCCAGCTTGGACGTTTTTTGATCAGCATTGACTATCTCCTTCGGCGATAAGGCGTTGGTGGCACCTATTGCTAATGCGCCAATATGGCAAAGATGCGGCATAACCTTGCAACATCCGCACCGATCGCGACATCAGATATTTCAAGACAGACTGGCGGTTACTTTCGCAATTCTTTGCATCGCATCGGCCAAAACATCATCCGCCGCGGCATAAGAAATTCTGAAATAAGGCGACAGGCCAAAGGCAACCCCCGGCACCACCGCCACTTCACCCGCCTCAAGAAGATAGCTGACAAAATCGCTATCGCTTTCGATGATTTTACCATCAGGCCGCTTTTTCCCGATCAATTTGGCGATCGAGGGATAGACATAAAAAGCCCCATCGGGAAGCGGACAATCAATCCCGTCAATATTGTTCAACGCTTCACAAACAAGCTGGCGACGGTGGGCAAAGGCAGCGCGGTTTTCAGCCATGAAATCCAACGGCCCATCCAGTGCGGCAATCGCCGCATATTGCGCCATTGAATTCGGGCTTGATGTTGATTGCGATTGTACCTTTGCCATTGCCTTGATCAATGGCACCGGTCCACTGCCATAGCCAATGCGCCAGCCGGTCATGCAATAGGATTTTGACACGCCATTGACCGTTAGAATACGGTCTTGCAGATCCGGCGCAATCGTTGCCATGGTCGCAAATTTGAAATCGTCATAAACCAGATGTTCATAGATATCGTCACTGATCAAATGCAATTGTGGGTGGCGGCGCATGACCGCGGCAAACGCCATCAAATCATTCGCATCATAGCCAACCCCGCCCGGGTTTGACGGGCTGTTCAGTACAAGCCATTTGCTATTTGGCGTGATGGCCGCTTCCAGATCTTCGGCGCTAATCTTCATGGGATTGGCACTGCTTCCCCTTACAAAGACCGGTTTTGCCTCACAAATTTCGACAATGCCGGCAAAGCTAACCCAATAAGGTGTTGGGATAATCACTTCATCGCTTGGGTTCAAACTGGCCATTAGTGCGTTAAACAAAACCTGCTTGCCACCGGTACTTACCGTAATCATATCCGCCGTACAGCTAACATTGTTTTCACGCGCAAATTTGCGGCAGATCGCTTGCTTCAATTCGGGGATACCGTCAACTTGCGTATATTTTGTTTTGCCTGCATTCATCGCCGCATTCGCAGCATCCTTGATATGCTGCGGCGTATCAAAATCAGGCTCACCAGCAGCAAGCCCAATCACCTTGCGGCCTGCGGCTTTCATATCCAATGCCATGTCGGTAATCGACACTGTTGGTGATGGCGCGATGCGGTTTAGCCTGTCCGAAATTAGGCCCATTGATTTGGTCTCCTTTTCCCTTTGAAATTTATGGGGTGCTTTGTGGTTTAGAACAAGTGCTTTTCGCTGGGCCCCCTTTCTTCTTTGAGCGAACATGCCTATCTTAAGGGCATGATCGAAACCAGTAACGACAACCTCATCATCACCCAATCAAGCGGCCCGGCAAATTTTGACCTAACTTCAGAATTTAAACCGGCTGGTGATCAGCCAACCGCCATTGCCGAATTGATCGAAGGCATTCGCACCGGCGAACGCGACCAGGTTCTGCTTGGGGTGACAGGATCAGGCAAAACCTTTACCGCCGCGCATGTTATCCAACAGATCAAGCGCCCAACGCTAATTCTGGCGCCAAACAAAACATTGGCCGCCCAGCTATATGGTGAGATGAGGTCGCTATTCCCCAATAATGCTGTCGAATATTTCGTTTCCTATTATGATTATTACCAGCCCGAAGCCTATGTGCCGCGATCCGATACCTATATCGAAAAAGAATCGTCAATCAATGAACAGATTGACCGGATGCGCCACTCGGCAACCCGCGCCCTTCTTGAACGTGACGATGTTATCATCGTCGCTTCGGTATCATGTATCTATGGCATTGGTTCGGTTGAAACCTACTCCAGCATGACGATGAAACTTAGCACTGGTGAAACTGTTTCACGGCAAGATTTACTGCGCCAGTTGACCGAGCTTCAATATCGCCGCAATGATACAAATTTTGTTCGCGGCGCATTTCGGGTTCGCGGTGACTCGGTTGAATTATTTCCGGCGCACCTTGAAGATAGCGCATGGCGCATTTCGCTTTTTGGCGATGAGATCGAAGCCATTTTTGAATTTGACCCGCTAACCGGTTCGAAAAATGCGAAACTGGATAGCATCACAATTTTTGCCAATTCGCATTATGTGACGCCACGACCAACCTTGCAGCAGGCCTGCAAACAGATCAAACAGGAACTCAAAGGCCGTATTGCCGAATTCACCGCCAATAATCAGCTTCTCGAAGCACAGCGCATCGAACAACGTACGCAATTTGATGTTGAGATGATCGAGGCGACTGGTGCCTGTGCCGGTATTGAAAATTATTCGCGCTATCTTTCCGGTCGTGGGCCAGGCGAACCGCCGCCAACGCTGTTTGAATATCTACCAGAAAATGCGCTTTTGATCATTGATGAAAGCCATGTCACCGTTCCCCAGCTTGGCGCGATGTATAAAGGCGATTTTGCGCGCAAATCAACCTTGTCAAATTATGGCTTTAGGCTGCCATCATGCCTCGATAACCGGCCTTTGAAATTCGAAGAATGGGAAGGATTCAGGCCACAAACCATATTTGTTTCGGCCACCCCGGGTAAATGGGAGCTAGAGCGAACCGGCGGGGTCTTTAGCGAACAGGTGGTGCGGCCAACAGGATTGATTGATCCAGATTGTATTGTGCGGCCAACGGTCAATCAGGTTGATGATATCATTGCCGAATGCCGTGACGTTGCCGCCAAGGGTCAGCGCGCGCTCATTACGACCCTGACCAAAAAAATGGCCGAAGCCTTGTCCGAATATATGTATGAATCAGGGTTACGTGTTCGCTATCTGCATTCAGACATTGATACGCTAGAACGGATCGAAATCATGCGTGATCTGCGCCTTGGCGTATTTGACGTGCTGATCGGCATTAACCTGCTTCGTGAGGGGCTTGATATCCCCGAATGTTCGCTTGTCGGTATTCTGGACGCTGATAAGGAAGGTTATCTTCGGTCGCGAACATCACTTATCCAGACCATCGGCCGCGCCGCACGAAATCTCGATGGGCGCGTTATCCTCTATGGCGATCGCGTGACCGATTCAATGCAATATGCGCTGGATGAAACCAACCGTCGGCGCGAACGCCAGACGGCCTATAACAAAGCCCATGGCATTACGCCTGAATCGGTTCGCAAAGACATCGCTGATGTTCTGGATTCAGTTTATGAACGTGGTGACCATCTAACGCCGACCGCTGGTGCCAAATCAGGCGATCTGATCGGCAGCAATTTCAAAACCGTGCTTGCTGATCTTGAAACCAATATGAAAGCCGCTGCGGCCAATTTGGAATTTGAGGAAGCGGCACGATTGCGCGATGAAATTCGCCGCATGGAAGCCGCCCAGCTTGGCCTGTTTGAACCCGGGGTTCCATCCGCCATTGCCGAAAGGCATGGGTTTCCTGCTGGCACCCCCGGCGCGCCAATTAAAAAGCGTGGGCGGTGGCGCTAAGGCTGATAAAAACCAAAGAACCAACGCGTCACAACGCTTTGCGCCAATCGCAAAAATCATTGCAAAACAGCGGCTAATCGCCAGTGGTTTTGCACAAGTTCTGCAAAAATGCCTTGATTCTGTTAGGTGGCTTTAAAATTTACGCCAATTGAACGTCTTTTTGCCCTTGAAATATTTTAACTGTCTGTATTAATTATGTTTTAATTTTATGCTCATTTTTTAGGCAAAAGGTAATTTTCCGTAGAAAAACAGTACGCCATAAAAAAAATTAGGGGGTTTTCCACAGTTTTATCCACAGGAATCGGGGAAAACAATTTCAACCATTTCCGAAGATGAAATCTAGCTGATTCGCAAATTCCGCATTTGTGCCGCAAGAGTGCAACTATATCCTTGTGTTCGGGCGTAAATCATCGATCGGTCAATAATCAATCGAGGTCGAGGATCATCGGGATGATTTGAAAATCGCCTCATTCCCGACTGCGGCAATGACTTTGCTTGGGAAATTTTTTATACTGCTGTTCGTGTCTGGTCGCACCCCGAACCGCCGTCAAGAATTCGGCAATCATAAGCCAGCAACCAAAGCCAGAACCGCGGCCAAACTCCAATAGGTGAGACATAAAGTGGAAGACGCACCAAACATGCCGCCAAATTTGAAACGCGGCATTGCCTATTTGAAAACCGAGCTTAAGGCCTTGCCAAGTCAGCCCGGGGTTTACCGTATGCAAAATGCGGCTGGCGAGGTGCTTTATGTTGGCAAGGCGCGCAATCTTATTCGCCGCGTCACAAACTATACCCAGCCAAATCGCTTATCCAACCGGATCATGCGTATGGTCGGCGAAACCCAAAAATTAGAAGTCATTGTCACAAAATCCGAAATCGAAGCGCTGCTTCTTGAGTCAAATCTGATCAAGAAAATGCAGCCACGATATAATATCCTGCTTCGTGACGATAAAAGCCTGCCGCAAATTCTGCTAACCAACGATCATGAATTTGGCCAATTAACCAAACATCGTGGCCGGAAAAACCGTAAAGGCGATTATTTCGGGCCATTTGCCTCGGCCGGATCGGTCAACCGCACCGTGGCCGACCTTGCCCGCGCCTTTATGCTTCGCACCTGTTCTGACAATGTGTTTGCAAGTCGCGCGCGCCCCTGTTTGCAATATCAAATCAAACGTTGCTCAGGGCCTTGTGTCGGGCTTGTTAGCCGCGAAGATTACGCCAAGCAAATGGGGCAAGCCCGCCGTTTCCTAAATGGCGAATCTGCCGATGTGCAGCGCGAATATGCCACCCGCATGCATGCGGCGGCTGAAACGCTGGAATTTGAAACGGCGGCCATCTGGCGCAACCGCATTCGCGCCTTGACCGGTATCCAGGCCAATCAAGACATCAATCTGCCGAGTGTTAGTGATGCCGATATCATCGCTGCGGCGCGAAGTGGCGAGCGAAGCTGCATTCAGATTTTCTTTATTCGTGGCGGATCAAATTATGGCAACCGATCCTATTTTCTGACGCATCTTGCTGATACCCCAGCCAATGAGGTGATTGGTGCCTTTATCGGCCAATTTTATGAAGATAAAGAACCGCCTGCCGAAATCATGCTTAGCGAAATGCCCGAAGATCACCGCCTTCTGGGCAAAGCATTGACCCGTAATGCAGGCCATAAGGTCACGCTTAGCTGTCCGGTGCGCGGCAATCGGCGCAAAGTCACAACAATGGCGCTTAAAAATGCCGAAGAAGCACTTGCCCGCCATCTTGCCAACGCATCATCGCAACGCCGTCTTTTACGCGAGCTGGCCGTGGCACTTGATCTGGGTGAACCACCAACGCGCATTGAAATTTATGATAATTCGCATATTCAAGGCAAACATGCGGTTGGCGGCATGGTTGTTGCGGGGCCCGAAGGTTTCGAAAAAGGCGCCTATCGCCGCTTTAACATCAAGGATGAAGGTAAATTTGCAACGGCCATTGGTGATGATTTTGCAATGATGCGGCAAGTCATTCATCGGCGATTTTCGCGCGCCTTAAAAGAAGATGCCGACCGCCAGTCGGGCACTTGGCCTGATTTGTTGTTGATTGATGGCGGGGTTGGCCAGCTATCGGCCGTGCATGAAGCGCTTGATGATCTTGGGCTTGTTGATCTAAACGTTGTTGCCATTTCAAAAGGGCCTGACCGGCATGCCGGACGCGAACAATTTCATATCCGTGGCCGCGCCAGCTTTACCCTTGCACCCGACAGCGCAGCAATGCATTTTCTGCAACGGCTTCGTGACGAATCACATCGCTATGCCATCGGCACGCATCGCGCCAAACGAACTAAGACCGAATTTACCAATCCGTTAGACGCGGTTCCGGGCATTGGGCCAAAGCGCAAAAAGGCACTTTTGGCGCATTTTGGCTCGGCGCGCGCGGTTGCTGCCGCTGGGCTTAGCGATTTAGAAGCGGTTGAGGGAATTTCAAAAAAATATGCTCAACAAATCTATGATTGGTTCTATAGTGGCTCCTAGATAGTCCAGTTGGTTCACCTGAACCATCTTTAAGGGCTAGATTATAAACTAGGCTTTTCGCCAAGGATCGCAGGCGCATTCATGTTTACACTTGCTTCGCTTCCAAATTGGATGACCGTTATGCGCATTGCCATCACGCCGCTGATTGCGGTTTTGATCTGGAGTGACGTAGCGCCCTTCTATTACCAATTGGCGCTGTATCTCTATACAATTGCCAGCGTTACCGATTATGTTGACGGCTATATTGCACGGAGGCTTAAAGTTGAATCGCCGTTTGGCGAGATGCTGGATCCAATCGCCGATAAATTGCTGATCGCGGCGGTATTGCTGGCGCTTGCCAGTGTGCAAACAAGTGGATGGCTGTTTTTGTTACCAGCTTTGATAATTCTCATTCGTGAATTTATGATTTCGGGATTGCGCGAATATCTGGCGAAACAAAATGTATCAGCACCCGTCACCAAGCTTGCCAAATGGAAAACCACCGCGCAGATTCTGGCGCTTGGCTTTTTGATGGGCGCGCCGGGCTTTCCAGGCTTTCCTTTCGCGCATGAGATTGGGTTAATCCTTTTATGGATTGCCGCAATTCTGACGGTGCAGACAGGGTCAGGCTATGTCAGGGGTGCCTTGGGGCATGTAAATAGCCTTCGCTAGGCTGCATCATCGCTGCAAAATCACAATTAGGCCTTGATTGACCGCAGCGGCTGTTGAATCATAACAAGACACAATTGGCAGCTGCGTCATAGCCGCCCGCCCAACAATGATAAATGAGACCATAGATAATGAAAATTATGTATTTTGCGTGGCTAAAGGAACATACCGGCTGTTCATTTGAAGATATGCCCATCCCAGATGGCGTTGATACTGTTGGTGCTTTGATCCCGCATATCACATGTAAATCAGCTGGTCATAAAACCGCTTTACAAAATCTTGATGCGGTTAGGGTTGCTGTCAACCGTGTTTATGGTGACCTTGCCACTCCGATTGGCGATCGTGACGAAATTGCCTTTTTCCCTCCCGTTACAGGCGGCTAACAAAAAGCCACGAACCGCATGAGGTTCGTGGCTTTTGTAATCTTCTAATAATTTTGGGCGTTTGATCAATTAGGCGTGAACTAATGCGCTATAGCCTTCAACCATTTTGCGGCAAATTTCACCCGGGGTGAATTGATAGTCACCAACTCTGGAAACCGGCGTAACCTCGGCTGCCGTGCCAGTTAAAAAACATTCCCGCATCGCGCCTAACTCATCGGGCTTGATATGACGCTCGACCACTTCAATTTGCATTGATTTGGCCATGGCAATCACGCTTTGGCGGGTAATGCCATTCAAGAAACAATCGGCAATCGGCGTATGAAGCGTGCCGGCATCATCAACAAAAAACACATTGGCGCCGGTAGCTTCGGCAACATAGCCGCGATAATCCATCATCAACGCATCTTGAAAGCCCTTGCGCTCGGCCTCATGTTTCGACAGCGTACAAATCATATAAAGACCGGCTGCCTTGGCATGAACCGGTGCTGATTCGGGCGATGGCCGTTTCCAGCTCGCGATATCAAGCGTAATGCCCTTCATCTTGGTTTCAGGGTCAAAATAGCTTGGCCATTCCCATGCAGCAATCGCCAGATGCGCGGTTGTTTGCTGCGCCGAAATCGCCATCATTTCAGAACCGCGCCAACAATAGGCCCGCACATAACCATCAACAATGTTATTGGCTTTGATAACGGCCTGTTTGGCAGCGTCCACCGCATCATCTGAAATCGGCAGATCAAAATCCAGCAATTTGCTTGATTGACGAAGCCGAACCGTATGTTCGCGCCCTTTAAAGATTTTTCCAGCATAGACTCGCTCGCCTTCGAACACCAGACTGGCATAATGCAGCCCGTGACTTAACGTATGTGCTTTTGCATCACGCCATGGCACAATTTCGCCATCCATCCAAATGCTACCATCGCGATCATCAAAAGGAATCAATGCCATATCCTGCTCTCCCTAAAAACAGCCAAAGCTTTTGTCTCACGAATTTAAATGGTTCCATTTCGGCCATTTCATGCTAAAGACTACAGGTATTTTTAACACTTACATTCTATATTGGTCAACATGGCTGACGTAAAACCAATTGGCAAGGCTCTTTTTCTCCGCGAAGAAGAATTGCGCCGCGGCATTGAATTAATGTTTTTCGCCTACCGCGATTTCACCGGTGAAGCCGACTCGATTCTTGCTGAACAGAATATGGGGCGTGCGCATCATCGGGCGATCTATTTCATTGGTCGCAATCCCGGAATCACGGTCAGTGATCTTTTGACCATCCTTTGCATCACCAAACAAAGCCTGTCGCGTGTTCTGTCTGGATTGATGCAAGATGGCTATGTCACCCAAAAACCTGGCGCAACTGACCGCCGCCAGCGTTTGCTATATCTTACCGGAACCGGCATCGCGTTTGAATCACGCCTAACCTCGTTGCAGGGGCGCCGTTTTGCCGCTGCCTATCGTGAAGCCGGCGTTGATGCGGTTGATGGATTCCAACGGGTATTGCGAGGATTACTCGACAGCGATACGATTGACCAGATCGCCCAGCAAGATCAGACAAGAGATATCTGATTACGATCATTGTGCCAAACGAATCGAAATGACCAAAATTGCGCCAAATTGAATTGCGCTAAATTGAATTGACGTGAAATTGAGTTGAATTGACGGGCCTTAAATTCACTTAACTCGGCATTCAATCATAGAGGGGCTTTATGTCAGAGCATCACATCCTTGTCATCGATGATGATGAACGGCTTCGCATTTTGCTTCGCCGGTTTCTCGAAGAAAGTGGTTTTCGCGTTACTGATGCCGGGAATGCCAGCGAAGCACGCAAAATTCTGCAAGGCATTGCCTTTGATCTTTTGATTGTCGATATCATGATGCCTGGTGAAACGGGGCTTGAATTTCTGGCTGATATTCGCAAAGACAATGCAGTGCCTGCGCTATTTCTGACAGCAATGTCCAACACGGAAAACCGCATTGAAGGGCTAGAGGCGGGTGCTGATGATTATATGTCAAAGCCATTTGAACCGCGCGAACTTGTGCTGCGGATCAAACGCATTCTCCAGCGCAACCGCAGCAATGACCATTTTGACATGCAAATCAATTTTGGCCCCTTTCTGTTTGATCCCGATACCGGCATGTTATCAAAATTAGGCGACCGGCTACATATCACAACGGCCGAGCAGCAGCTTTTGACCAGTTTTGGCAAGCGCCCCAATCAAATCCTATCGCGTGATGATCTTGGCGCAGCGCTTGATGGACGTATGGAAGGCCGGTCAATTGATGTGGCTGTTGCCCGACTTCGCCGCAAGCTAGAGCCTGACCCCCGCCATCCTGTTTACCTGCAAACTGTGCGGAACCGTGGCTGGATGTTGCGCACCGACAGTGCCGCACCAAAACGTTAGGCAGGGCTGATCATGCAATTGCGCGAATTTCTTCCCAAAACCCTGTTTGGCCGAATGCTGTCAATCATTTTGGTGCCGATGATTTTTGTGCAGGTCATCACCGTTTTCATTTTCTATGAACGTCACTGGGATACTGTCACCCGCCATATGGCACAAAACCTAGCTGGTGAAATAGCCTTGCTAATTAGTGATATTGGCACAAATCCAGATCCGGCCAGCATTGCGACTATTACTGAAAAAGGCTGGCAATATTTTAACTTTCCAATCGATTTTCAAGCGGGCGCAGTTTTGCCTGCCACCTCAATTGACCCGCCGGAAACCCATGCCGAAACCATGCTTCGGCGTGAATTGAAACGACAGATCAAACTGCCCTGGATGCTTGATATCAGCACTGACCCAAATCTGATTTTTATTGATCTGCAAATGGAAAATGGCATTTTGCGGATTTACGCAGGTCGTAAACGAATCTTTAGTTCAACAAGCTGGACCTTTATTGGCTGGACGGTTGGCAGCTCGATCATTCTATTTGGCATTGCCTTGGTGTTCCTTCGCGGACAGGTGCGCCCAATCCACCGTTTGGCCACATCGGCACGCCAGCTTGGGCTTGGACGCGCTGCCCCCGATTACCGGCTTGAAGGGGCGCGCGAGGTTCGGCTTGCCGGCCGTGCATTTCAGGCAATGCGCTATCGCATCATGCGGCAATTGAATGAACGCACCGAGATGCTTGCCGGCGTTAGCCATGATTTGCGTACCCCACTGACCCGGATGCGTCTTCAACTGGCCTTGATGTCCGATAATGAAGACACCAAAGCCATCAGCAGCGATATCGGCGAGATGGAAGAAATGATTGACGGCTATCTTGCGTTTGCCGCTGGCGAGGGTGATGAGGCTCCACAAGAGCTGGCGGTTGATGACCTTTTGAATCGGCTGGTTACACAAGCGCATAAAAGCCACAAATTTGATATCACCCTATCACCCGTCAAAGATGATATTCCGGCGTTCCCGATGCGGCGCAATGCCATCCAGCGTGCCTTTTCCAACATCATTTCCAATGCCATTCGCTATTCAACCAAAACAATTGTGGCAATCCGCATGCGCAATGATGAAGTGATCATTACCTTTGATGATAATGGTGCTGGCATTCCGCAAGAACGCCGCGCCGATGCAATCCGTCCCTTTATCCGGCTTGAGGAATCGCGCAACCGGCGCACCGGCGGTGCCGGTCTCGGCCTGTCGATTACCAGTGATGTGATCCTAAGCCATGGCGGTGAGCTAACGCTTGGTGAATCACCGCTTGGCGGGCTTCGTGTTGCGATCAAATTACCTGTCTAGAATAATTTCCCGCCATCTGGCACCGGCTGATCCGGCGTGACCAGCACGACCTCACCTGCAGCATCCGGCACGCCAAGCGTCAACACTTCTGACATAAATGGCCCAACCTGGCGCAGTGGAAAATTAACCACTGCCATGACTTTTTTGCCAATCAATTCATCTAGCTGGTAATGGGTGGTGATTTGCGCTGATGATTTGCGCGTTCCAAGCGGCGCGCCAAAATCAATCTCCAGCTTATAGGCGGGTTTGCGCGCTTCGGGAAAGGGCGTGGCCGCAACAATCGTTCCACATCTGATATCGAGTTTCAGAAAATCTTCAAATGACGCCTCAGTCATTATCAACACCATACCGCCCTGCCGATGTGTCATCATGATGATCTTGATCGGCATAATCGCCATGCTTGCCGTTAAACAGGCGAAGGCTGACGCCCCATTCTTCGGCTTTTACCATCCGTTGATCGAGCATTTTCATTGTTGCTGCAAGATCAGGGCTGTCATCTTTCATCCAAACGCGCGCTGTTGCCAAAAATACCGCAATAACCCCTTTAACCCGCAACATGCCTTTTAACCCCTGCGCGGAATCGCCAGCCATCACCATAATACGCCGGACCACGGCTTCCAGCCCATCAAGCAGGCGCAACGCCAATTCAGGGTGACGGCAAGCCGACCGGTTCAACTGATCAATCTGCGCACGATATGGGGCATAGGTTTCAAACCGGTGAAGCAAGCCTTCGATGATTTTCTCGCGGACAGACACCTCACCAGCATCTTCGATATCGTCAAAACTTTCCATGACTGATTGGTGATCCAGCGCAGCCATCTTGGCCAAAACCAGCCGTTGCACACTGCCACCAAGCGCCCCTGTCAGACCATGTTCAATACCTGCCATATCGGCAACCATATCAAAGCCAATCTTATCGATATCATGCGTGGCCAAAAGTGCCCATGCCGCATCGGCAAGTGCGGCGCGTTTTTCATCATTTGAGTGCGGCGAGGCAAAATCCTGCAACATCAGACATCCTTTTCATAAAATTTTAAAACAGTCTGAACAAATGATGACACCGTTCAGCAGGGACGGCGAATATAGCACAGATTCAGCGCGAAATCTAAATAGAGGATATTTTGTCTGTCTTTTGGCCTATTCGCCAAGTTCGATTGACCGCGCTTTTGCCGCGGTAACCGCTTTTGTCATCAGGCTTGCCAACCCGTCATCGGCCATCAAAACCGCCAGTGCCGCCGCCGTTGTACCGCCTTTGCTTGTCACGTTTTCACGCAGAATAGCTGGTGCTGTATCAACCGCCGCCATCAGCGCGCCAGCCCCACAAACCGTTGCCTTTGCCAATTCAGCTGCCAAATCATCGGGAATCCCTGCTTTGATGCCTGCCTCGGTCATGGCTTCGACCAGTAAAAACACATAGGCAGGCCCTGATCCAGACAAGGCGGTAACGCCATCCATCAGGGCTTCATCTTGAACATGCACAACCTGCCCGACTGCCGCCAAAAGCTGGCTTGCCAGATCGCACACCTGATTTGGCGCATCGGCATAAAGCGCGGTAATGCCTTTACCAATCGCCGCCGGTGTATTCGGCATCGCCCTGATGACAATCGCCGCATCACCAAGACGTTGTTTCAACCAGCCTGTTGAAATGCCAGCAGCGATCGAAAGATAGGCACAATCGGCATGTTTCATATCGCCAAGGCCGGCAATGGCGTCATCCATCATTTGTGGTTTAACGGCAAGAACGATCATTGTGCTAACCGATGCGCCATCGGCAATCGCCGCCGCACAATCGGCATAAAGCCGAACAGCCTTTTGCCCTCGCAACCAGCTAAGATGGGTTTGATGTGGTTCGATAATGGTAAAATTGGCGTCAAGGCTGGCATCGGAAAGCCAGCCTTCCAGCATTGCACTTCCCATTTTGCCACACCCCAACAGCGTGATCTGCTGCTGCGCCATGATAATTAGGCCTCGCCCTCGGTGGTAAATAATGCCGCCGATGCCGCATCACTTGCCGACAGCTGGTTCCGCGCCACCTGAAAGATTGCCGGAAAACAATGTTCACATTCGCCAAGCATAATATCGACAACATCTTCAATCTGTTCAGGTGTCGCCCCACCAGCCCCGCGAAGCGGCAAAGTATGCCTCAATTCCAGTTCGCCAGTGCCAATATCCAATGCAAGATGCCCCATGAATATCTGCTGGTTCAATAATGCAGCAAGAAGCGCGATTTCGCCAATACGGTCATTTTCACATTGAACATCAATGCGGCACGTGACCTGCATCGCTTCTTCATTATGCTGCCATGTGACCGCTAATTGGTAATCACACCATTTGCCCGGAACCTCGACAAGAACCGCATTTTCGACGCGCCGTTGCAACAACCAGTCCTGATTGGTAACAAACCGCGTGACCAATTCGATGGGATCGCCAAGAAGGATTTCATGCTGATTTTGGCTAGGTGCCATGCGATGCATTCCAAAAATCTGGGTTCGGCTTCATTGCCGACGACCAGCTCTAAAATGCCAAATTCGGATCGCGCATTCAATCTAATTCAATACAATATTTTGTGGCTCAAACAGACATGACCCACATGAAATTGTGTTTTTCTCGCCTTTTCCGCTGATTCGCGGCGGGTTCAAACCGTTGATTATTTTCCGGTCTTTTTTGCCGCTGACTTGGCTTTTGCCGCTGGTTTGGCAGCCGTAGAAGCCTTGCCCGCCGACTCGGCCGGTGATGCCATTGTCGATTCGAGAAATGCCAACCGCGCCGCTAGCGCTTCATGGCGGGTGCGAAGCGCGTCAAATTCTTCGCGCGTCACAAGGCCGCGGGCATTCAAGCTTCGTTCCATACGCTGGCGAATCAGATTATCCACTTCTTCGCGCATCCCGCCAAAGGCTGACGCCGCACCATTTGCCATTTGCACAATATCGGCCATGAAATTTGAACGCGGTGCCATGATGTCTCTCCTACTCGGTTTTCACCGTCCGGTTTATGCAACCGGTGATTGTCGCGATCTTTTCGCGTGACTGATGTTTCTTATCATAGATAATGCCGCTAGAGTAAGGTTGCAATCGTTGTTGATGGCGACAAATCATGACGCAGATGTATATTTTGATCACAAATGCCATTGCGGCGCTGCCAAAAACCTGAAAGACACGATATGACGATCCAGCCGAAGCCCGTTGAATTTTTACATAACGCCATCACGCTCCCTGAATTCAATGTCTTTGCCATTGATTTTGGCGGGTTTGGCATTCGTTGGTATGCGCTTGCCTATATCGCTGGGTTGCTTATCGGCATTTATATTTTGCGTCGTGAAACGCGGTCACCTCATGCGGTTATGACAGCCGACCAGACGGATTGGCTACTCAATTATCTGTTGATCGGCATCATTATTGGTGGGCGGCTTGGCTATGTGTTTTTCTATAATGCTGCCTATTATCTGGAAAATCCGCTTTCGATCCTGCATGTCTGGCAGGGCGGCATGTCCTTTCACGGCGCCTTGATCGGCGTTGGGCTTGCGCTTTTCACGATGGCAAAACGGCATAATATTGCGTTTCTGGCCTTAAGCGACAGGGTGGCGATGGTCACACCAATTGGCCTGTTTTTGGGGCGCTTATCCAATTTCATCAATGGCGAGCTTTATGGCCGCGTTACCGATGTGCCTTGGGCGATGATCTTTCCGCATAGTGATGGCTTGCCGCGCCACCCAAGCCAGCTTTATGAGGCTGGACTTGAAGGGATTCTGCTTGGGCTTGCCATGTATCTATGCTGGCGGCGGGGCTGGCTAAAAGCAACCGGAGGGCTGACCGGCCTATTCTTATTTGGCTATGGTTTGGCACGGTTTCTTGTCGAGTTGGTGCGCCAACCCGATGCACATATCGGCCTTCTTGCGGGCGGGCTTAGCATGGGGCAAATATTGTCATTGCCGATGATGCTTTTGGGATTATATCTGCTTCGGTATGCCTTGCGGCCAAGCCGTGATGAAAGCCATGATCAAAGGCGTGATCATGAATGAACCGCATCCTTCGCAAACCATAAAAGACACCGCCCTATTTGAAGCAATCGCCAGCCAAATTGAACATGACGGGCCCATATCTCTGGCGAATTATATCGGCCTTGCGCTTGGTGATGCGGATCACGGCTATTATCACAAACAAGACCCGTTTGGGGCAGATGGCGACTTTACCACTGCACCTGAAATTTCCGGCCTGTTTGGCGAGATGTGCGGGCTTTATCTGGCGCATATGGCCGACCTGTCAGGCCTTGGCCAACCGGCCATTCTAGAGCTTGGCCCGGGTCGCGGCAGTCTGATGGCCGATATGCGGCATGTCTGGTCGCAAATCATGCCGCAACTTGCCGAAGCCCCCGTGCATCTTGTCGAAACCAGCCCCGCGCTTCGCCAACGGCAAAAAGACCAGTTAGCGCCAGCCGATCTTTATTGGCATAAAGATCTTGACGATTTACCAGCCACGACGATTTTTGGTGTTGCCAATGAATTTTTCGATGCCTTGCCGATTGATCAAGCCATTTGGCGCGACGGTCAAAATGGTACCGCCGGTTCATGGCGGCACCGGCTTGTCGGGCTTGTCGATGGGCGGCTCGGTTTTGTTGATGGCGTGCCGCTTAGCAAAGCTGAAATCGACATTTGGCATTTAGCATCACGACCCGCACCAGCCGATGGCAGCATTGCCGAATATTGCGCGATTGCGGATGCCTATGCGGCCAAGCTAGCAACACATATTGCATTTTATGGCGGGGCTTGTCTAATTATTGATTATGGGCGTGATGGGCCAAGTGGTGACAGCCTGCAAGCCGTTGCCAATCATCAACCCGTTGACGTATTTCACCAGCCAGGAGATGCCGATTTGTCGCATTGGGTTGATTTCAGTGCCCTACGCCGAACCGCAATAAATTGTGGTGCCCGCGTTATGGGCCCCGTAACACAAGGTGATTTTCTGCAAGCCATTGGCATTGCCCAACGAACCGAAGCGGTCGCAAAACGCGCCGATGCCGAAACAAGGCGTGGCCTGTTTGCCGCGGTTGACCGGCTTGTCAGCAGCCAGCAAATGGGATCGGCTTTCAAAGTTGCCATAATGCTTCCATCTGGAACTGGCCTGCCGCCCGGCTTTGCGGCTGCCGATGAGCAAGGATCAACAGCATGACCGCCACTATGCCAGTCAATCTTGAAGGTGGACCCCAATGTTATCAGCATGCTGGCTGGCAGGATGACGCGGCGCGGAAATGGCACATAAGGCATGGGTTTTTCACCGCAAATGGCGGGGTAAGCACCGGTCTTTATCAAAGTTTGAATTGCGGTTTTGGATCGAATGATGATCCGGCATTGATTGCCGAGAACCGGCGGCGCGTTGCCAACAGCCTTGGGTTTCAACCTGACCAGATGTTTGGCCTTCGCCAGACACATTCAGCAAGCGTTGTGAAGATTGATTCGACCAGTGACGCCAGCATTGATGCCTGCGCTGACGCCGATGCGCTGATCACAAACAACAGCGGCTATGCGCTTGCAATCCTGACCGCCGATTGCGTTCCAGTGCTGTTTGCCGCGCCGGAAATGGGGGTGATTGGTGCGGCGCATGCGGGATGGCGCGGCGCGGTTGATGGCGTTTTGGAAGCAACCATTGCCATGATGGCCAAACAGGGGATTGCGCCCGATCAAATCGAAGCCGTCATTGGCCCTGCCATTCAACAGGCCAATTATCAGGTTGGTGATGATCTTCGCCATGCCGTTCTTGCAACGCATGATGATGCTGACGTTTTTTTTGACCCAGATCGGGATATGGACGGGAAATACCGGTTTGATCTTCCCGGATTTGTCCAATCGCGCCTTCGCAAAGCAAGGCTCGGTAAAGTGACCGATCTGGGCATTGATACTTATGGCGAATCATCTGGTCTGTTTTCACATCGTCACGCAACACATGCGGCTTTGCCCGATTCAGGCCGTCAAATTTCAGTAATCGGCCTTGTGCAAAACCCAGCCTCAAAAATGACATAAAAGAGACAGTAAACATGCCGCATCTCTATATTTTCCTTGGATTGATGTTTCTTGCATTGATGGCATCTTGCTTTATTGCCTAGGTATGATCAGACAGTTTTTCACAAAATTCTGGCATATCTTCTTGCCCCGTCCGACCGTGATTGCTATAGCAAGCGACCAAGACAAAGCGGGTAGTCCTACACAGGTTTTTGACGCATGAAGATTTTATCCTGCAATAGCAACCGACCGTTGGCTGAGGCCATCGGCGCCTATTTGGATGTTCCCCTTACCAAAGCCGATGTAAAACGCTTTGCCGATATGGAAGTTTTTGTCGAGATTGGCGAAAATGTCCGCGGCGAAGATGTATTTGTTGTGCAATCAACATGTTTTCCGGCAAATGACAATGTGATGGAACTTTTGGTGGCGCTTGATGCGCTTCGCCGAGGATCTGCCCGCCGGATTACCGCTGTTATCCCTTATTATGGCTATGCACGCCAAGACCGTAAATCAGGCCCACGTACGCCAATTTCAGCGAAATTGCTGGCCAATCTTATCACCTCGGCGGGGGCTGATCGCGTTTTGACGATTGATCTTCACGCTGGTCAGATTCAGGGCTTTTTTGATATCCCAACTGATAATCTATTCGCCGCACCGGTTTTTGTAAGCGATATCAAAGAACGCTATGACGGCTCGAAACTGATGATCGTATCGCCTGATGTTGGGGGCGTTGTGCGGGCGCGGTCATTGGCGCGCCGCCTCGAAGCCGATCTTGCCATTATTGATAAACGCCGGCCAAAAGCAGGGGTTTCTGAAGTGATGAATATCATTGGCGATGTCGAAGACCGCCATTGCATCATGGTTGATGATATTGTCGACTCTGGCGGCACATTATGTAACGCTGCGATTGCCTTGATGAAAGCAGGTGCGCTTTCGGTTGATGCCTATGTGACACATGGTGTTTTGTCAGGTGGCGCGGTTAGCCGTGTTGCCGCCTCACCGCTGAATTCGCTTGTCACAACCGATTCGATTCCGGCCACCGAAGCGGTTCGGGTTGCACGCAATATCCGGCAATTATCGATTGCGCCACTGCTTGGCGAAGCGATGCTTCGGATCAATGAAGAACGGTCAGTTTCAACGCTGTTCTAAGCGGCCGTGTGAATCACCGCTGAAAACGCAAAAACGCTTGTATTTTCCCGATAATAAGCCTATTAATCCGCTGCCGCGCACCCCTGGAGGCGCGGTACATTGTTTTTAAAAAGGAGTTAGCAATGTCTGACAAT
>Ga0206131_10002574_pt1 | contig 21754 bp, 24 predicted proteins | sample Helgoland_Spring_FD_148636 | JGI IMG/M metagenome (GOLD analysis project Ga0206131, IMG submission 148636) | Pelagic subsurface seawater microbial communities from Kabeltonne, Helgoland, North Sea - Helgoland_Spring_Bloom_20160517_1 | ecosystem: Environmental > Aquatic > Marine > Epipelagic ...
CGACGCGCTTTGATATTTTGCTACAGTTCTTGATTGAGGCTATTTTCCTTTGTTTACTTGGGGGGCTAATTGGTCTTCTACTGGGCTTTGGTGCTGGCTCGCTTATCAGTAACCTCACTGACTTACCTGCAGCAACTGTTCCGATGTGGGCGATTTTACTGTCATTTGGTTTCAGTGCAGGAATCGGTTTAATCTTCGGGATTATTCCTGCAGCCAAAGCGGCAAACCTAGACCCTATTGACGCCTTGAGATATGAGTAGATTGGTTCGGAATCGCCAAAGCTAAATAATTTATTCGTATAATAAACTTCTATGATTTAATCTAGTAAATCCTCTTGGTGAACTTGATATTTGGAGTATGTAATTGTCACTTATAGAAGCAATAATATTAGGTATCGTCCAGGGGCTCACAGAGTTCTTGCCCGTAAGTAGTAGCGGCCATCTAGAACTCGGCAAAGCGTTGCTAGGCGATACTAGCGTACCCCAAGAAAGTATGATGTTTACTGTTGTAGTGCATTTTGCAACCGCCCTTGCAACACTCGTCATATTTCGATCGGAGGTGGCTCAAATTGCAAAAGGTCTCTTTCAGAGAAAAAACAATGATGAATTTCAGTTCTCACTGAAGATCCTGATAAGCATGATACCTGCGGCGGTAGTGGGCGTTCTTTTTGCTAATGAGATTGAAGTTCTATTCGACCGTCAATTAGTCTTGGTGGGTGTCATGCTTTGGGTAACAGGCGTACTTTTGATCATTGCGGACAATGCCAAAAATACAACTACAGGCGTTTCTTTAAGGCACTCAATTATTATTGGTGTTGCTCAGGCTATTGCTATATTACCTGGCATCTCCCGGTCAGGCGCTACGATTTCAACGTCTGTGCTACTGGGTATTGATCGCAGCAAGGCAGCTAGCTTTTCATTCTTAATGGTGGTTCCTCTTATTCTGGGAAAAATAGCTAAAGATCTTATAGATGGCGGATTACAGATTAGTTCTGACCAGGTCAGTATTTTATGGGCTGGATTCTTAGCTGCCTTCATTACCGGTCTTTTCGCGTGCCAATGGATGATAAAGCTTGTTCGTAAGGCCCAGCTTAAATACTTCTCTTATTACTGCTTCATCGTGGGCACAATTGCGATTGGCTACCAACAATTTTAAGTCTCTATTGCAGCCCTAAGAGCTTATGGGATTGCAGACTCAGGCTCCATCTAGGATGAGTTAAGCAGTATTCTATAGTTTCCTTGACGTGGTCATTTTCATCTTCATCGAACATCGGTTGTAGGAAAAAATGCTCGAAATTCAAATGAACAAAATCTGAGGGCTGATGACCTTCTTGGGGATATACCAATTTAATTTCATCTCCCTTCTCCACAACCACAGTAGATCCTGATTTAGGACTAACACAAACCCAGTCTACACCTTCGGGTACTGGCAATGTGCCATTCGTCTCAATAGCTAGCTCTACGCCTTCGTTATGAAAAGCTTCTATCAGATCTTTATCTAGCTGCAACAAGGGCTCTCCCCCAGTGCATATAACATAGGGGTGGATAACATCTGTTATGCTTTCAGGCCAATAGCTCACAACCGCTTTAGCTAAGGCCACAGCATTCGTAAAACTACCTCCACCATCTCCATCTGTACCCACAAAATCGGTATCACAGAACTGACAAACAGCATCAGCACGATGTTTCTCTTGTCCGCTCCATAGATTACAACCAGTAAAACGACAAAATATAGCCGGCCTTCCTGCATGCGCGCCTTCACCCTGTAAAGAGTAGAAAATTTCTTTTACTGCATATGCCATTAGATTAAACCGTTTTATGAACTCGCTTTAAACTGGATCTTGGATGTTGAAGTATCAAGCAACCTTGATCATTCAAGTTAACCCAACTAAATCGTTTCCTATTCTACCTCACGGTGGAGAGAAAGTAGATATTGTGACTGCCAGAACTTGTGTTACTTTTAAAAATTACCCATGATAGATACATGAACATAGTAATGCGTCAAATGTTAAAATTTGGCCTAGAAAAAGCCGCTGAGAGAAACGTAAAGGATTACCCTCAAGTAGCCTGCTTTTCTCAAGACATCATATCGCGCAAAATAATGATCGATGGTATTTTTGAGCGTAACGAACTAATAGCTCTAAAGTCCTTTTTAGTGTCCGAACCTAACCCTCGGGAAATCTGTTTAGATATTGGAGGCAATATAGGTAATCATGCAGTCTTTTTTTCTGGCCTTTTTGAACAAGTGATCAGCTTTGAACCAAACCATAAAACCTTCCAGCTATTGGCACTCAACGCTGGACTTGCTGACAATATTACTGCAGTTAACCTTGGACTTAGTGACCAAACTGATACCTTACCGGCAAGAGTAAACCATTTGAACTTAGGTGATGCTCAGATAACAGATGCTGCAGAAGCAAATACTGAAATCTCTGTTATGGCTTTAGATGAATACTTGCAAAGCAAAGCACCACGACCCATTAGTTTCATTAAGATGGACGTAGAGGGTTGTGAACTAAAAGCTCTTCAAGGGGCAACTGAAACTCTGCAAAAACATCAACCAATGTTAGTTTTAGAATTTCATGTCAAAAAAGACAAGACCAAAACTGACGCCATACTGTCGTTTTTAGCAGCTCAAGGGTACGGCTATGCTCATATTTTCAAGCCAAAGTTTTTTTCCCGCGCCAAACCAAAATTCGTAAAAGTCCCACTTTCGGGACTTGAAAACTATCCTACAAAAAACCATAAAATGGTGGTTTTCACGTTTGACTGACTGATCCTGAGAGTCAGTGAATTACTTGCGACTAAACCTCCGAACATTGCCTATCCCTTTTTCTTCCATCTTCTTATCAAATACTCAGTAATAAATACAAACAGAACAAGCGGATGCTTCCTATTTTACTAAGTTTACCCTTGTGACCCACATTTAATTAAGGACGATAGCTTCTATGGACTTTATTTTGTGAGCTACTATGCAAAAATGCGAATTCGTATAGATTATTGAAAAAAAACGTCTATTATAGATTTAAGTGTAAACTGGAAAAGCAAGGAGCTATCAGAGTGCTAGATCAATTAATGGAAAAACATAACATTAGCCAAAGTGAACTTGGGAGAGTCACAGGTGTGCCTCAGGCAACCATTAGCCGTTACATAAACGGAACAACCAAATCACTAAAATTTCATAGCCTGAAGGCCTTAGCAGAATACTTTCAGGTACCGATGGAAGATATCATCTCGAGAAGAGATGAGATTTAAAACAGAGTCATAGACTTATGGGTTTAGCCGGAGAGGCTTGTAAAAAGGGTCCATCCACACAAATACGCTGACCATCTGGAGCAGCACATGCCCCACAGATCCCCACCCCACACTTAGTAAGGTAGTCAATTGCGCTAAAGATTTGATCATCTCTGCAGAACTCCCTTTGAACAGCAGCGGCGGCATGTACCATTGGAGAAGGCCCACAGTTATAAAAAACTAACTTATCTAACTCGGACCGCTCCATCCCTTTCAAACGATCACGAAGTAACTCAGTTACAAAACCTTTGAAGCCTTGACTGCCATCATCAGTAGCAACATGCACCTGAGCTATTTTCTGGCACTCTTCAAGGTAATAAAGTCGCTCTGCTGTGCGAGCCCCTGTAAAAATCTCGGCGTTGCCAAAATCTCTGGCAAGTTGATAAACCGCTGCTAGACCAGTACCTCCGGCAACTGCCATAATCTTTGCATCTTCAGGTGGAGCTACAGGAATTCCATGAGGACCTCGCACGTAGACTTCCGAACCTACGGGCAAGTCCATTAGTTCATGAGTAAATATACCCACATCGATTACAGCTAGCTGAAAAGGATCATCTGAAAGAGCAGAAAAAGGTTTTTCTCCCAAGCCTGGTATCCAAAGAAACACAAACTCCCCTGCTTGGATGTTAATTTTTCTATCAAAAGTCAGAACGCAAATATCCTCACACACTCGCTTATTTTCAACTAGAACAACAGGCTCAAAATCCATGTCAATATCGTAGCGAATATGTCCTTCTGCTTTGTTACTAGCAAAACAAACATCAGATTCAAGCTGATTAAAATAACTACCAATATCTTCTGTGGTCATTCCAGTTAGAGCCGAACCCACTCCCACTATAGTAGAGCCAGCATCTATGAATTCCCTCACATCTGCTGCACTACTGACACCCCCACAACCAACGATAGGCACTTCTGTAACCGCTGCAATTTCACGAATGCATTTAAGAGCAATAGGTAAAACTCCTTTGCCCGACATGCCACCAGCACCATTACTTAGCACAGGTTGTCCATATGATGATGTATACCCTGGGCCAACCGTATTAATAGCACATAGGGCATCTGCTCCTCCATCCACTGCAGCAAGAGCTATCTCTCCAATATTAGAGGTATTCGGTGTCAACTTGGGGATTACGGGGATATTAACCACCGCCTTTACCGCAGCAGTCACCTCTTTAACCATATCGGGATCCTGCCCCATGGCCATACCGTAACCCTTTGCGTGAGGGCATGAAAGGTTAAGTTCAAGACCATTGGCAACAGGTGCCATAATTTTTGCTACTTCTACAAACTCTGCAACACTGCCACCAAAAATCGACACTAGTAAAAATCGATCCTCAGGAATAGTAAGCTTGGACATTGACTCCGCAGCCGCTTCGGCACCCGGATTAGTTAAGCCCACTGCGTTGACAAAACAGCCCGGGGCATATTGGCTATAAACCGGTTCGCGATTTCCTGCACGAGGCGTGGGCCCAACACTTTTGGTAGTAATAACACCAATTTGAGGCATCTGATCAAACATCGCCTGAATAATTGAAGTCGCTGTGGTTACAATTCCTGAAGGAATTGTAAATGGGCCCGATAGGGTCTTTCCAAGAAATTCTGTTTTCAATATGGCTCGCCAAAAGCTTGTTAATTTGATGAGGTGGTGTCGCAGCATTATACCGATTCTGTAGAATTAATCTGCTAAGAATTTAGCTTAGTAACTACTTTAATTAGGACTATATAATCAAAAAATGATCCTTTACTGTTATCGTCATTACTCGGGCCAAAAAATACTATTCTATTTATGTAGATTAGCCCGCAATTTTCATTGCAAACTGAATAATCGATCAAAAATACATTACACTGACATTTGGAAGATGGGTAGTGAGATTCAATCTCGGCTTCGCTCATCTTAATAAACTCTAATCTTTGTAGGACTATAATAACCATGAAACTAAACTCTACCCTAGATTCAATAGCCAAACCCTTTTCCGCATTAGCACCCTGGATATTGCGCCTCTCGCTTGGTGTTGCATTTTTTCTACATGGTTACAGCAAGTTCCCGCTACCACCTGAAAAGATGGTTGGGTGGTTCGAAAGTATAGGTATTCCGGCACCCGAGCTGGTCAGCAGTATGGTTGCTATCGGAGAGGTCTCGGCAGGCATTGGTATTATTATCGGAGGACTTCTGGGTAGCTCTCTCGGACATCTAGTTACAAGAATCTCAGGGGGTGCCGTAGTGGTTATTATGGGAGGAGCCTTCTTCATTGCACATTCCGACTGGTTTATCACTGCAAAGTTATTTACCAGTGAGCAAATTTTCCTTTTTGCACTTGGCATGTATTTCGCAATTAAGGGAAATGACTGACTGCCTAAATAATAAAGGCCCTATTAAATCTAATCGTCCCAGAAGTTTCTTTACTACTGGGGCATGTCATAATAACGTCTAAAATTTGAGTTTAACGGCAATCGGAGTTTAATATTACATTATTGCAGGTATCCTCTAAAGCTAAAAAATTTGGAAACAATAACTGATGCGAGTCCCCCCTTTTTTATACAGCCTCTATGAGCGATTTCTCCGCGGTCAGTTGAATTCAACAAAACGTCCACTACATGTTGGTCTGATTGTCGACGGCAACCGACGTTTTGCTTTGGCAAATGGTTTAGCAACTCGTAAAGCTGGCCACATGGCTGGTTCTGACCGACTCCAAGACTTTTTAAAATGGTGTCTAGAACTCAATATTAAAATTGTAACTCTCTATGGTTTTTCTACCGAAAACTACAAACGAAGTAGTGAAGAAGTTGAAGAATTGATGAGTATTATTCTCAATAAATTTCGCACACTTCAGACTGACCCACTCATTGCTGATGAGAACGTAAAAATAAAGGTCATTGGCAGACGCGATGGCTTCTCTCAGGAGATGCAAGATGAAATCAGCAAAGTAGAAGCTATGACCGAGGACCATGATAGCTTTCAACTTAATATCGCAATTGGCTATGGCGGCCGCGCTGAAATAGTCGATGCTGTGAAGCAAATCGGGGAACAAATCAAAGCCGGTGAAATAGAAATAGATGCTATCGATGAAGATATGCTATCCAATCACCTTTACACCGAAGGAATGCCTGACCCTGACCTTATAATTCGCACCTCGGGTGAAGAGCGTCTATCAGGGTTCTTATTATGGCAAAGTGCCTATTCGGAGCTTTATTTTACTGAGGTTTTCTGGCCTGCATTCCGCAAAATTGACTTTTGGAGAGCTATTCGTGTTTGGCAACAACGTCATAGGCGTTTTGGCAAGTAGCATTAGCTGATAAATCCCTAAGATTGGCCGTAATCATAATAATCCGCAATCGCTAATCCAGCCGCAACACTAGTGAAGGGGTCGTGCTCCACAACCTTACCCGAAAATTGATTTTCCAGTATATCTTTTACTGCCGGGATTAAGGACGAACCCCCTGTTCTGAGAACCAGGTCAATATCATCCGCGCACAAATTAATTTTCCCGAGTATTAAGCTAATTGCCTGCTCTAACTCAAACAGTAAATCAGAAATCATCACTTCAAACTCCCAGCGCTCCAGCTCAATCTCTATATCCAACTCAGGGATATCTAATACTGCTGTTTCTTGAATAGAAAGTTGAGCTTTAAACAACTTGATTGCCTCGAAAACCTGATAGCTATAGTTCTGCTTAATCAAATCATAAAGACGCCTAAATTTGGCTGCAGCTGGATCAGTCTGAGTCATACGTTGCATCACCGGGGCAGTAAATTTATTCTGATTAAGCATGTAGCTGACAGGCCAGTTGATCAGTAAGTCTTCAAACTCTCCAAATGGAAATAAAGTGTCGATGTTTAGACCATCAACTACCCTACTCCACCGCTCTCCTCTGCCAAGAAGCGGAAATACGAGTTCTCTAAAAATGGTTTGATCAATTCGATCACCTCCCAAACCAATACCATGAGTGGCCTCTACATTAAAATGCCTGTTATTGCGCTTGAGAATACTAAAGTCAAGAGTGCCTCCTCCAAAATCCACGGTAAGAATACGCTGATCTCCGCCACCAGGATAATTATGTAGGTAACTAATTGCCGCTGCTGTTGGTTCAGGACAAAACTTCTGCTCTTGAATGCCGGCGTAGCCATAGGCCTCAGTGAGGCGGTGCATAGCTATGTTATTACTTTGTTTCTCATTACCTTCAAAATTAACAGGATGCCCGATACATGCGTGATCAACCTTGTGCTTAGCCAAATTGCTAAGACTCGACTGAAGAGCCTTACGAATACCTACTAGAATTGGAGTTACTAAGGCAACCAGCCTAAAGGGCCGGTTAAAAATCAATGTCCGATCGCTGCTCTTGTGGCCCAGTAGGCGCTTGGTGCCCCTAAATAATCGGCCTGGCAAGCCAGCGTCGTTAAATGCCTGTCCATAAACCTTGCTTGTATCTCCTTCTCCTGCTGGACCATCTTTACTGCCTGCGCTGGTCCTTTCCTCTCCTAATAACTCGGCACTCAGCTCGACGGTTCGTCCGCGATTACCGGTAATGTAGTCATCAATAGCCTGCTGTCCAATGACAGTAACAAAGTCTTTATCTATATAATTAGCGGAAGGCATTATGGCTGCATCGCTTCCAAGTTCGATCAAGCTGACTTTTTTCCCATCAAAAGTCGCAGCAGCACTATTGCTCGTGCCAAAATCAATGCCTATACCTATAGACGATTTATCCTGTGAGATGATTTGCTCCTTAGGGACTTTACTGACGACTAGACGGGCAGTATTTTAGCGGAAAACAAAAAACAATAAATCAAAAGGTTGAGCCTTTGGCCACAAAATAAAAAAGCCAGATGAAATTTAAGCTGATTAAGCAGAAAACAACCTCTCGAACTGACAACGAAGAAAATCATAGATCCTAACGTTGCTTAATCTAAGTCATCAAAGTGGAATTGACTCAAATTTGTTCTCAACTCGATTTTTGACAACCTCATCAGCTTCAAAAATCTGTCCATTCATCGCGATATAAACCCCTGCTGAAATCGCTTGAATCGCCCCAACGGCACAACCAATATTGAAAACCGCGTCATTTTCGGCGAACGCAGCCGGCTGCAAAGCACCGGTCAAAACAATCTTCTTATCTCTAATATCTTCCAACCATGTCGCTGTCTCAACCATCCCGTCAGTTCCATGAGTGATTAAAATATACTCTGCATCAGAATTCTCGACAGCCTCATATATAGCTTTGCGGTCTACATCAGTCATATCCAGACTATCAACTCGCATAAGTTGGTGCACAAAGACCTCAAATTCCACATTCATCCGCTTTAGTAAGTCACCTATCACCGGATGTCCCACTTGAAATTCGCTGGCTGCATCAAAGTAAACTTTATCGATCGTTCCACCGGTGGTAAAAATCACTAATTGCTTCATATCTACTCTCATTTACTATTAATATTTTACACCTGAAGTCCACTACTGATGACATACTCGTTCTAGACTAATAATCAGCGTATAGTGTAGTACAAAGTCACTGGCTATCTCCCGTTTAGTTATGCTGATCCAAATAATATTTGGGACCGTAAAATAGCAAAAGAGAGGAGCCGAAGAATATGTTGGGTATCAAAATTAAATATAGCGATGGCAATGATGAAAGTAGGGTTCGGCCAGCTGTAGTGAGCACCGAAAAACGCACAGACCAATGGTCTGTGTTGCTTGTAGCCGTCGGTGAGAGCCGAGATCGGAAAGCCTTTGCGCAATTGTTCGCTCACTTTGCCCCTCTTTTGAAGAGCTTCGCGGAGGCTAGCCGTCACGAGGGATGGTTTCCGGGTTTAAGTGAGGATTTGGTTCAGGAGGTAATGATCAAAGTTTGGCAGAAAGCTGCAGGCTACAAACCAGAAAAGGCGTCTGCTACAACTTGGATTTATACCGTCGCTCGAAACTGTCGGATTGATATGTTGAGAAGGAAAAGCAATACCCAACATCTTCCTTTGGAGAATGAAGATTTTTGGCACGAGCCAGATGAAGAGACACCAGTGTCTTTACTTCGACAAAAGCGTAGCGAGGACAAGGTCCAAGCTTCGCTCGCTCAGCTTCCTAAGGAGCAGGACGAAATTCTCAGAAAAGTTTATTTAGAGGGAAAGTCACACGCTGAGGCATCTGAAGAACTTGGATTGCCGTTAGGTACCGTTAAATCAAGAGTGCGTCTAGCGCTACAGAAAATGCAGATTTTGGTATCCCCAGAATTTAGAGAAGAGATATTATGAGTTCGATTAAACATCACCCCAGCCGCGCTATGTTAGTAGATTTTTCCGCAGGAAATTTGGGGACTGCGGAGTCCATTTGCGTTTCGGCGCACCTACACTTTTGCGACCAGTGCCGCAATGAGTTAATGCGTCTAGACCAAGTTGCTTCGCAGTTAATGACGGAAGCCGAGCCTCAAACCATTGATGAAGACCTCTTTGACTCAGTGATGTCGAAGATTGATGCGTTGCCTGAGGCTCCTACGAAGGTTGAAACTGAAGAAAAATCAGATTTCCCGCACTCCGTTACAAAGTTGATAAATGAAACAAAGAGTGCACCTAACTGGCGTCGAATGTCCTCTTCAGTGGATGTTGCAAGGGTCCAAACTGGGCAAAACAAATTTGAGGTCGCCTTGCATCGAATTTGTGCAGGCGGAAAGACTCCTCATCATGGGCACAATGGCACCGAATTTACAGTGGTACTCAAAGGCAGTTTTTCTGATGAACAATCTGTTTACTCTGAAGGAGACTTTTTGCTTCGTGGACCGGGGGACGAACACCAGCCGATGGGAGCACAGAACGGTGAATGTATATGCCTGTCTGCCCTCGCTGCCCCAATCAAACTTTCCAGCCCGCTAGGGTTTTTGATGAAACCCTGGTTACGAATAAACCCGATGTAGTAAAACCCTACCCAAGCGTATTCCCATTTTGGTACTAGGGGATAACGCTGTTTTAACAATAAAAAAGGGCCGCTGAAGAGGCCCTTTTTTTTATTTTCGTGTTATTTAAAAGTCATACTGCGCTCTTAAATACCAAGGACCACCTTCATAATTGGCTGCGGTGCGTCTTGGAATGGAAAGGGCGAAATAGACAGTTTCGCTTCAGAATTTATAATCTTACATTAATGCCTTGATCAAACATAAATTGCTTAGCCTGCGGAACACTGTACTCAGCGAAATGGAAAATACTGGCTGCTAAAACTGCGTCAGCTTTGCCCAATGTAATTCCGTCAGCTAAATGTTGCAACGTTCCAACACCGCCGGAGGCAATCACAGGCACGGAAACAGAGTCACTAACAGAAGCTGTAAGATCAAGATCAAATCCGTTTTTAGTACCATCACGATCCATACTGGTGAGTAGTATTTCACCGGCACCCAGATTAGTCATCTTTTCAGCCCAAGCTATCGCATCTATTCCCGTTGGTTTTCGCCCTCCATGGGTGAAGATCTCCCAACGACTCGACTCACTCCCTTCCACTTGCTTGGCATCAATAGCGACTACAATGCATTGACTACCGAAACGTTGCGCTGCTTCAGCAACAAACTCAGGATTAGATATTGCCGCAGAATTTATTGCGACCTTATCGGCCCCCGCATTGAGTAAATTGCGAATATCATGCATTTCACGAACTCCACCACCAACTGTCAACGGAATAAACACCTGGCCAGCCATTCGCTCAACAGTATGCAGCGTGGTATCTCGTCCTTCATGACTGGCAGTGATATCAAGAAATGTTATTTCATCGGCACCCTGCTCATTGTAACGACGCGCCACCTCAACTGGATCTCCAGCATCTCGAATATCAACAAACTGAACACCCTTAACAACTCGGCCTTTATCAACATCAAGACACGGAATTATCCTCTTAGAAAGCCCACGACTCACTCGCTTTTGCTCTTTAAAAAATGGCCCAATTTGCCCGCTTTAGTAGACAAATATTGAGCATTGTGAGGATTACTATCTGTCTGAATGGGCTTACGCTCTGCGATCTCAAAACCAAGATCTTCTAGGGCTTTAATTTTTCGCGGGTTATTGGTCATTAGATATAACTTCTTTGCTCCAAGATGATTTAGCATGGGCGCACAGATAGCGTAGTCTCTTAAGTCAGCTCCAAACCCAAGTCTTTCATTGGCTTCCACCGTGTCGGCTCCCGCATCCTGAAGATTATAAGCCCGAATTTTATTCACTAAACCGATACCACGACCTTCTTGGCGAAGATACAAAATCGCCCCGCGACCCTGCTGCGAAATGCGCCTGAGAGCTTCATTTAATTGTTCTCCACAATCGCACCGGAGACTACCCAGCGCATCACCGGTCAGACACTCTGAGTGGATACGTATTAGTAAGGGTTCATCGGAGCCACAGTCGCCCATTGTGATGGCAATGTGCTCCTTGCCTTTGAAAGGGTCTTCAAAGCCATGGATATCAAAAGTACCCCAACGAGTAGGCAACTTTGACGATTCGATAAAACGAAGCACTGACAGTAACTCCAATATTTAAAAGGGCTGAGCACCGCATTGTACAGCCAACATGGCTGTAATACAGGGTTTTTCAAACTTGCTAGCTAACTGATGCCAAGCTTGATTGTCGCTTTTCGTCTGAAAAATAACCAAGTAATTTACTGACTGAAATTGCAATCACAGCTATAACCAGTAATCCTGCCAATGCGTTAGCGGCTAATAGAGACAATATAGCCAAAAAAGCTAACGAATAAGTAACACCAATCCCGAGTAACAGTAAGAAAATCGCACTAACAAATTGATGATTGGTCTCCACCACAAAATATAAACAAGGAATTAGGACTAGCGTAATTGTAGACGCGAATAGTATGCCAAAGCTCAGAGATAAAGCCATTGGAATAACAAACTGGGCCTGAGCACTAGTCTCAAAAAGTAAAGGTAGCAAACCGACAAAGGTCGTCAGAGTTGTGAGCAAAATTGCCCGGAAACGTTTTTTCCCCGCGCTGACAATTGCGTCCTCAAGTGACAAATTGTCTTTCCTACCGCGATTAGCAAATTCAACTAAAATCAAACTATCGTTAACCACTACCCCAGCCAAAGCGATGATACCAAAGACTGAGAGAATATTGATTGAGACGCTGAATACCATATGGCCTATCACCGCTCCGATGAAACCAAAGGGAATGACTGACATAATTACAACTGGCTGGATATAGGACCGCAAGGGGACTGCAAGCAATCCATAGATCATAAACAAAGCTGCTAAAAAGCCTACAGCCATTTTTCCATAGTATTCGTTCTGCTCTTGTGTGCCCCCACTCAATCTAAAACTAACACTTGGGTATCTCTCCAGTAGCTGAGGTACAAAATTCGTCGTCACGTCCTTTACAACATCACCGCTTTGAATTTTATCAGCCTCTACCTCAGCTGTTACTGTGACCGTTCTCTTGCGATCGAGCCTATCAATAGCAGTAAGGCCTACTCCAAGGGAGATTTCCGCAACCTCTCCTATCGCTACAGCTTCTCCATTACCCGCGCGGATATGCATGTTTTCTAAGGTCAAAATAGATCGCCGCTCATCATAGGGGTAACGGACCATGACTTTTACAGTATCCGAGTCTCTTTGAATACGCTGAGCCTCTTCTCCATAAAAAGCTTGGCGAACTTGCCTAGCAACGTCAGAAAGCGTTATCCCTACTTGACTCGCGTAGGGTTTCAAATTAATTAATACTTCTTTGCTACCTGAGCCCTGCGAATTGTAGATATCATAAACCCCGGGGAAAGTACTGAGCTCTTGCTGTAAGTCCATACCTGCGAGAGTTAACTCTTCGGGATCTGAACCAGACAGAGACAAACTGATCTTGGCGCCAGAGGGGCCTTGTCCAGAGGAATATTTCTGCTTCCTTACATCTGGGAGCAAACCAACTTCATCACGCCACAGTCTCTCGATTTCCGTAGCACTGACCGTGCGAAACTCAGACCGAGTAAGCACCACTCTGAAGTTCGCTGTGACATCACTGGTGACAAAAAATGCGACATTTTCAACCAAGCCAGTCTCATCAGGGTTTTCTAGTCGGAATTTTTCATCAACGGCAAAGATTGCATCTTCGACCACTGCAATCGTATCAAGCATACTCTCCACCGAGGCCCCGTCTTGCATGATAATTTCAGCTTGTACACCGTCCCCAGGAACCATCGGAAAGAATTCGAAACGGGCAATCCCTGAACCAACGGCGCCTAAAGCAATAATGAGCGCACCTAAAAATCCTGCTAACGTAATATATCGGTTTCGTAGTGCTCGTCTCAACCAAACCCCATAAATATTATCTATGAAATGTTTAAGTCCTTGAGAAACCTTACTCTGAATACCTCTTACGACAGATAATCTATCATTAGCAGGCTGGCCAAACTTCAGGCCAACTAAGTGAGCGGGAAGGATCAGTTTTGATTCGATCAATGAAAACGTCAGGCAGAGAATAACCACAATACCTATTGCGGAGGTAATTCCACCAAAACTTCCGCCAATGAAAATAATCGGGAAGAACGCCGCCATGGTAGTCAGAACTCCAATCGTAGAGGGAATAGCCACTCTCTGAGCACCCGCGACAACAGTCTCTACTGAAGCTTCGTACCCTGCATCTGGAATCTCACCAGCGTCCCGCTTTTGCTGAAATTCTGCTTTTGCCTCGCTGAAAACGCTTTCACCAATGACAATGGCGTCATCCACCACTATTCCCAGAACCATGATAAATGCAAAGAGGCTTAGAACATTGACAGTTACAGCACCCATTGGCATCAACCAAAATGCTCCAGCAAAACTGACTGGAATCCCAAGAATAACCCAGAAAGCGACCTTCAAATTTAGAAATAACCCCAAAACAAGGGCAACTAAAAACCCGCCCAACACAAGATTTTCTGACATCATATCAAGACGGCCTTGAAGGTCGTATGCTAGATCATTAAAAATAGTGATGCTTAAACCTTCAGGAAGGGAATCCCGTTTCTTTTCGACGTATCGATGAATCGCCTCGCTGATGGCAAGCACGTTCTGCCCTTCAAGGGAAGATATCGCGAGGGTGACCGCGGTATCACGATCGAAATGGTTAAGGAAAACCGTGTCTGTAAATCCATCCCTTACCTCGGCGACATCCGATAACAAAAGTTGAGTTCCATCCACCTGACTTCTCAGGACAATATTTTCAAAGTCTTGGCCGACGTATGCTTTACCCTCAGTTCTAATCAGTACATTACCTGCTTCCGAACGGATAATTCCGGCAGGTAAATCCATTGAAGAGACTCTGACCGCGTTTGCTACTTCACTTAGCGTCAGATTGAGTTCGCGAAGTCTGTCTTCCTTAACTTCAATCGATATTTCATATGTTCCAGCCCCATACAGATTTAGATCTTTCACTTCTGGGAGTGCCAGTACCTCATCATAAATCTGATCTCCCAACGCCTTTCTCTCTGGTTTCGTTAGCTCTCCATGAACAACGACTCCCACGGCCCAAATATTACTGTCAAGTTTTTTAATCGTAGGTTTTTCCATGTCATCAGGTAAATCAACAATGCTATCAATCCGATTTTCAACTTGAGTCAGAACATCATTAATATCTTCACTTGCCTCAATCTCAAGATAGATCCTTCCGTAGTCTCGATCCGCTCCGGAGGTAATCTTTTTGATGCCCTGTAGGCCCTCTAAAACCGACTCCATCGGAAGGATTACGCCTTTTTCAACTTCAACTGGAGCAGCCCCAGGGTACGGCACGCTAATACTTATCATATTGCGTTCTGAGCGAGGAAACATTTCTTTGCTAATTGTGGCTAAAGACATAGCCCCGGCAAAAAAAACAAAAACCATAACTAAGTTTGCTGCTACAGGATTACGACTGAACCATGAAATCAGCCCTTTAGAATTTACATTCATTTCGCTTCATTCCGAGAGTTTGGTGAGTTTCTCAATTGTAATTTAAGGCCCTCAATCGGCGTTCCTAAAGCGCTGGTAATGACCTGAACTCCATCGCTCAAACCTTTCACGTAGTAATAAGAATCATCACTAAAAATGACCTCGACAGCTCGAATACTCATTCTTGTCTGCGGGTCGACTATGGCAACTTTTGATCCCTGCAGAAGGGAGCTGCGCGGAAGTTCAAATACATCCTCCAGAACCTTGCCTTTGAGCTTGGCTGTTACGAAAGTGCCCACTAACAAAGGAGGGGAGCTGCTAGCCCCAGAGTCCTTAATACCATAGGGATCGGAAATCCTAGCTACCAGGTACTGAGACCGGTTGATTTCATTAACGACGCCTTCAGACCTATCCACTTGAGCAACCCAAGTAGTTTGCGTTCCATTAACCGAACCACTGAGGGCGACCGTGCTCTCGCTGGGGATCCCTTTAAACGTCAGAGCATCCATTCTTACAAGATCTCTTCCAGTCAAAGGCAATCTAACTTCTGCAAAGTCAATAGCAAAGGTTTCTCCAAGTCGCGAGCCCATGGTTACATATTGCCCTACGTCAGCACCTTTAGACGCAACCATTCCTGCGTAAGGGGCCCTAATTTCAGTCTTCTCAAGTTTTAGTTTTGCTCGTTTTACTTCCGCTTTAGCCTGCAGAATATTTGCTTCCGCTTCAGCTAGATACGGCTTTCTTAAAGCCAAAATTGGGGCTTCTGATTGGGGACGACCGGTCATTTGCCACTCTTTTGCCGCTTGTATAGCTCTGGCTTTCTCCAATTCAAGCTTGGCATTCGCACTGATAAGCTGAGCTTCAGCCCGCTGAAGAGCCACCTCATAGTCGGTTGGGTCAAGGCTCAACAGAACGTCCCCAGCACCAAATGTACCACCTACAATAAACTGCTCGGATACCTCAAGAACTGCCCCTGAAACTTCTGAAATAAGAGATGTGCGCGTGCGCGGTTGCACGGTACCCTGGGATTCAACCTCCAAAGTCACGCTAGTGCTTTTGAGGATTTGGGTTTTAACTGCTAGCGCAGCTTCAGGAGCTGCGGCTTTGACCGGCTCAGGTTGAGACAAAAACATAACTACCGTGACGGCAATTGCGCCCAGCACTAAGAGAAGTGGAACAAACTTTTTCATTAAAAATCCCATTTACCTGTAACGTTAACCCATTAAGACGAGGTGACAAATCAAATTAGATTCAAAAAAATCCGAACTGTTGAATCAGAGCAATACTTGCAGCGGCAGCAAATCCCGCAAAAACATCATCTAACATAATCCCCAAGCCGCCTGACACATTTTTATCTGCCCAGCTGATGGGCCATGGTTTGACGATGTCGAAAAACCTAAACAAACCAAATCCCAAAATGATTGACAGCCATGACACTGGTAGACAAATCATCGCTATCCACAGTCCAACAAACTCATCCCAGACAATCCCTCCATGGTCGTGTACCCCAAGTTTTTCTGAGGCTACACCACAAATATAAATTCCAATCAAACCACTTATGATCAAAAAAGTGATGTAGGGAATCAAAGCAAGGTCAGCAATTAAAATCCAAATTACTAATGCAACCAGAGAACCCACTGTTCCCGGAGCTTTTTTAGAGAGACCACTGCCGAAACCAAACGCAATTAACAGAACGGGAGACCTCAAAAGGCTTACAAAAGTTGGTTTATCACCCAAAATGATCGAACCCCCTATTTTCTTGTATCACTATAGATCCGTCTAAAAAAACTTGTGGAACACCACCTTTGCAGGAAGTCATCCGTCCAATCTGCTTCAAATCTAGTAATCCGCCTGCGCTCCAACCATCTACTAATTCACAGAGATGTTCAGGAACCGTGAAACAGAGGTGGTAATCGTCTCCTCCAAACAAAGCCCATTCCAAAGAGCCCGCGTCACACAGAGTCTTAACGTCATCGTTAATGGGGACGTCTCTAGTACTTACGTAAGCACTAACACCGCTAGATCTGCATATATGTTCCAAATCAGCCACGAGTCCGTCAGATATATCGATACATGCAGATGCGACATCCCGCAATTTTATACCAAACTCAATTTTTGGTTCTGGCCGGTAAAATCGTTTAAGTAAGCGCTCACTTTCAAAATTTTTGTTATTTTTATTACCCTGTATAACTGACAACGCTGCCGCGCCATCCCCCAAAGCACCGGAAACATATATAAAATCTCCATCATTAGCACCACCTCGTGTTATAGCAGACCCAGAGGGCACCTCTCCTAACATAGTAATACTAATTGAGAGGGCTCCGGACGTGGTATCTCCACCAACCAAAGAACATTTAAATTCATCTGCCACCTCTGCAAGCCCTGCACTGAAGCCCTTTAACCAAGGATTGGTTGCGAGCTTGCGAGGCAAACTCAAGGACAACGTAAACCATCTCGGATTCGCACCCATCGCGGCCATATCACTCAAATTCACACACAGAGCTCGCTGAGCTATCTGATAGGAATCCGCATTGCTGGGGAAATGGATATGTTCAACTAAAGTATCTGTAGCAACTACCAGTTGATTCTTCAGGTCCGGAAGAAGATTTAGAATGGCAGCATCGTCCCCGATTCCCAGAAGAACTCCATCCTGAGCGGTCAAACCTTTAAAGTAAGACTCGATAATCTCAAACTCGTCTTCTTTTTTAGGTATTGTTTGAAGCAAGAACTCCACCTCTCATTTAAAAATCTTTACCGAATCTTTACATGGAAACACGCTTGATCGGCAGTTTGGTTGACAGTGTCAGCACCTAACCTTGTGATTTTAATTGATTAGAACCAACTTCAATTGCTCGTTTTTCAGCAGCAATCTTATCTAGCACGCCATTGATAAATTTAAATGCATCCGTAGGACCATAAGTCTTAGCTAAATTAACCCCTTCATTGATCACTACCTTGTAAGGGACCTCAATACTAAAAATCAACTCATAGGTCGAAACTCTTAAAATAGCTCTTGAAACTGGGTCTAACTGTTGATTTTCTCTGTCTAAGTGTGGCCCAAAGGTATCGTCAATCTCTGTTAAGTTTTTAGGCACACCAACGAGTATTTTGTGAAACAACTTTCCATCGACCTTTGTCATGTTGTTGTTGGAATGAAACTCTGCCTCTATGGTCTCTAGGTCAGTCCCACTCATTTCCCAGGAATACAACGCCTGGACTAACATTCGACGTGCTTTTTGGCGCTCTCTTGCTTTCGACATCAACTATGCGCCATCCATCTGATTGAACAACGTGATCATCTCAAGAACTGTAAGCGCTGCCTCTTCACCTTTATTCTCTGCATTGTTGCTAGAGCGTTCGATTGATTGCTGCAGGTCATCCGTGGTTAGCAAGCCAAAGGCTACGGGTAAATTTTCTTTCAAACTTACTTCACCAATGCCGCGAGTGGTCTCTGAACAAACATAGTCAAAATGCGGCGTGTCTCCGCGAATAACACAACCTAGAGAAATAACTGCATCAAATCGTCCTGTCCGAGCTGCGCGCTGGCTCGCTAATGGCAATTCAAAGGCTCCAGGGACTCTGTAGACTTCTACTGCCTCTCCAGAAATACCATGTCGGCCTAAAGCACGAACTGCGCCCTCTAGCAGACCGTCTGTCACCTCAGAATTCCAACGGGCCACAATCACTGCTATACGTGAGGTATTTACTTCAAAACTACCTTCTTCAGGTCTATATTGTCCCATGTCGTATCCTTATTCTTAATGGTAACTGTAATCCACAGACGATTACTTTTGATTAGTCACAGTCGACATACTCAACCACTTCCAAATCGAATCCAGAAATAGCAGTAAACTTGTAAGGCGCACTCATTAATCGCATTTTATGAACCCCAAGATCCATCAGTATCTGAGAGCCAGTTCCCACTTGCTGGTACACCACATCACCTGCTGGCTGTGAAACCGCAGCACCAGGATTTAAGACCATTTCAACAGCATGATCGATATCTTCTGCACTCTCTGGATAATACAAAAGCACCACGGCACCACGTCCTTCACTAGCCACTTTTTCTAGGGCGCCATGGAAGGACCATGCCTTAAATTTCCCATCGGACTCAATCGCCAAGATATCTCTTGCCGAGCGATTTATGTGCACGCGCACAAGTACCGGCTCATCCCCACTAACATCGCCCATAACTAGAGCAAAGTGCTTTTCATTGCGCGCATGATCTAAATATGTTTTAAGAATAAAATCTCCGTAATGAGTTTTTACGGGACGCTCGTTAATACACTGGGTGGTCTTTTCTGTTACAAGTCGATAGTGAATCAGATCAGCAATGGTCCCAATCTTCAGCTGATGTTTTTCAGCAAACTTTTCCAGGTCATCGCGACGGGCCATGGTGCCATCTTCATTCATTATCTCCACGATAACTGCTGCCGGCTCAAAACCTGCAATTTTTGCTAGATCACATCCCGCCTCAGTATGCCCTGCACGACTTAACACGCCGCCGGCCTGAGCCTTAAGAGGGAATATATGTCCCGGCTGCACAATATCATCAGGTCTGGCGTTGCTCGCTACAGCTGCTTGCACAGTTCTTGCCCGATCTGCCGCGGAGATGCCTGTTGTCACTCCTTCTGCAGCCTCAATTGATAAGGTAAAAGGCGTTCCATGGCTTGAATTATTGCTGTCACTATTAACCATCATTGCTAAATCAAGCTGCTGACAACGTTCTTGATTTAAGGTCAAACATATTAACCCTCTCGCATTGGTCGCCATAAAATTTATATCTTGTGGACGAACTATAGGCGCCGCCATAACAAGATCACCTTCGTTTTCTCGATCTTCGTCGTCCATTAGAATAATCATCTTACCTTGACGAATATCCTCCAATAACTCTTCAACTGTATTCAATTTCATGCGCTTTTGTTCCAAATAATAAACGAGTCTCTACAAACCCAAATTCACTCATCAGCCGCTTTGTCGCCAAGTAACAGACGTTCTAAGTAACGCGACACCAAATCTACTTCGAGATTGACCTTGGTTCCAACCTTGTACGTGCCCATCACAGTGTGTGACATAGTATGAGGAACAATATTTAACTCAAACTCTGACCCTTCTACCAAATTTATAGTCAGGCTAGTTCCATCTACAGTGATGGACCCTTTATGGGCAATATATTTTGCAATCTCAGCTGGGGCTTTCAAACGAAAACGCCAAGATCTCGCATCGCCTTCCAGTGACAAGACCTCTCCAACACCATCCACATGTCCAGACACAATATGGCCACCAAAACGATCAGTCGCTTGCATCGCCTTCTCCAAATTTATTGGACTGCCGACTTCCCAATGGTTGATCGTTGTAAGATTTAAAGTTTCCACAGATACGTCTGCAATAAAGCCATTCTGAGTCAACTCCACTGCTGTCAAACAAGCACCATTACAAGCTATGCTGTCTCCCAGATTTACGTCCGAAAGGCCTAAATTTCCGCCGTTAATAGTCAGACGTACATCTCCATCTCGAGGCTCTAAATCAACAACACTACCAATGGCGGCAATAATTCCTGTAAACATAAAACTTTGTCCTAACTATTATCTGAAGGCTGCTAAAATACACTCTTATTGTAAATCTGCAATCACTAGTTTTGATACTTCTAATAATCTTTATCGGGATACATAGTAATCCGTAAATCCTCTCCAATTTGGCGGATGTCTTTTATTGATAAAGCCAAGTGTGCATCAATGGTATTAATCGGCAAGTTAAACATTGGTCGCGCTTCACTACCAAATAGTTTAGGCGCCCAATAGCACACAAGCTCATCAAGTAAACCCTCACCCACAAAAGCTCCAGCTAAGCCGGCTCCCGCCTCCACCATAACATTGTTACACTCCCGCTCAGCTAACTCTAACAGTAAAAAGTGCAAATCCACATGTGCTCCGTTGGCCGGTAAAAAACAGATATCAGCACCTGCATCAATCAAAGCGTTAGATTTTTTTCTCTGTTTTTCGCCATCCAAGGTCGCTATTAATATATTACCCGGCTGAGAAAACATTCTCGCATTGGACTGCATTTTAAGCTGGCTATCAACCACGACCCGCAAAGGCTGCCGCAAACTATGCTCTATTCCTAACTCTTGCTCTGATATTCGAACAGTAAGAGAGGGGTCATCCGTTAACTGAGTACCAATACCTGTAATAATGGCACAGTTGCCGGCCCTTAAGCGCTGGACATCTTCCCTTGCGGCAGGAGTAGTGACCCATTGACTCTGCCCACTTGCCATAGCAGTACGACCGTCTATGCTCGCGGCCATCTTTACAAGTACCCAAGGCAAACCCTGCTCATGACGCTTCATAAACCCTTTATTTAAATCTCTAGCTTGATCTTCAAGCAACCCACACTCTACCTCTACTCCAGCAGATTTAAGTAATTCAATCCCTTTACCCGCGACCAGTGGATTCGGGTCTTCACAAGCTATAATCACGCGAGTCAATCCTGCATCGATCAAAGCTTGAGCACAGGGCCCAGTTTTACCATAATGGCTACATGGCTCAAGTGTGACATAAGCACAGGCATCGGAGGCATCTTTGATTTTATTAAGAGCCTCAATTTCA
>Ga0206131_10002577_pt1 | contig 21746 bp, 15 predicted proteins | sample Helgoland_Spring_FD_148636 | JGI IMG/M metagenome (GOLD analysis project Ga0206131, IMG submission 148636) | Pelagic subsurface seawater microbial communities from Kabeltonne, Helgoland, North Sea - Helgoland_Spring_Bloom_20160517_1 | ecosystem: Environmental > Aquatic > Marine > Epipelagic ...
TCAGGCTGTAGCGGCCTCTGAGGGTGCTCTCGACATTACCGTTGAATATGTCAAAGAGCGTGAGGCTTTTGGGCAAAAAGTAGGAAGCTTCCAAAATACCCGGTTCAAGCTGGCTGATGTCAAAACGGATATCGCCATTAACCGCGCGTTTTATGAGAAGTGCACCGAAAAATATGCGAACGATGATTTGAGCAGCGAAGAAGCCGCCATGCTAAAACTCGCCAGTTGCGAAATGCAGTGCCGGGTTGCTGATCAATGTTTGCAGTGCTTTGGTGGGTATGGCTACACCACGGAATACCCCATCTCGCGCTTTTACGTGGACGCCCGTATTCAGCCGATTTATGGGGGCACGTCTGAAATTATGCGGGAGCTGGTTGCCCGCTCAATTTTGGGTCGGTGAAGCCCATGCACTTAAAAATAAAGCCACTGAACCGCCTGATCGGCGGTTTTTTTATGCTGGGCGCATCGACCATTGCCCACACCACGGATGAAGCTGTTGGAAAGGCCATTGCCGAGCATTGGGCATGGAGTTTAGACAACTACCCAGAAATGCGGCTGGGCTACGGCGACCGCTCTGGTAACGCTTCATGGACCGATATCAGTCTGGCATCAGAAGCACTGCGACAGGAGGCGCTGAGCGCCTTTTCACAGCAGCTGGGCGCTATTGAGCCGGCCAGCCTGTCTAGCGAGGTCCGTCTTAATCGCAGTATGTTACTGCGCGAAATTAACGATGAACGCACGGCCTACGAACAGGGTCTGCATTTAATGCCGATCAATATGCGCTCGGGCCCGCAGCATGCCCATGGCATGGCGGAGCGCTTACCGTTTAATACTGAGCAAGACTACCGCGACTGGTTAACTCGCCTACAGGCCTTGCCCCATCGACTCCAGCAGTATCAAGAACTGCTAACTGAAGGCATGGCTAAAAATAGGGTTCAAGCCGCCATTATCATTCAACGTGTTCCCGAACAGATTGCGCGGGTAGTCACTGCCACACCAGAGGCGAGCCCATTCTATAAGGCCTTTGCAGAGATCTCGGACAACATTGACCCTGCGGTGGCAACGGCTTTGCAAGCCGAAGCAAAGACCCTGATTACAGAGCAACTTAACCCTGCTTACCGTGATTTTGGGACGTTCATTAAGGACAGCTACTTGCCCGCAAGCCGACCCGAACCCGGCATAGGAAGTCTTGAGGGGGGCAAGGCTGCCTACAGATTTTTGGTGCAACACTTCACGACCACAGACCTCTCGCCGGAAGCCATTCATCAGATTGGCCTTGATGAAGTCGCGCGGATTCGTGGCGAAATGGAAGCTGTCATAGCCGAAGTGGGTTTCGATGGAGAGCTCGCGGCATTCAACGACTTTTTAAGGACTGCTCCGCAGTTCTATTACGACACACCAGAGGAGCTTCTGGAAGGGTATCAGGCCGTAGCCAAACGGCTTGACCCCGAGCTGGTGAAGCTGTTCGGGAAATTACCGCGAGTACCCTATGGTGTGCGCCCCATTCCCGATGAAATAGCCCCTGACACCACGACTGCGTACTACATGCCACCCACACCAGATGGGAAGCGGCCCGGCTGGTATTACGTGAATTTGTATAAGCCCGAAGTCCGCCCCAAGTTTGAGATAGAAGTATTGAGTGTGCACGAGAGTGTTCCCGGACATCACCTGCAAATTGCGCTGGCAGGTGAGTTGACCGACCTACCAGAGTTTAGACGACGCAGCGGAGTCACCGCCTTTGTTGAGGGTTGGGGACTGTATTCAGAGCGGCTCGGTTACGACATGGGGCTGTATCAGGACCCCTACTCTCGCTATGGACAGTTGGTTTACGACATGTGGCGTGCAGTGCGACTCGTGGTCGATACCGGTATGCACTACTTTGGCTGGAGCCGCGAGCGCGCCATTGAATTTTTTCTGGCCAATGCGGCCAAAACGGAAGCTGACATCGTCAATGAAATTGACCGGTACATCGGCTGGCCGGGACAGGCCCTGGCCTACAAAATTGGCCAACTGAAGATGCTGGAACTGCGGGGGGAAGCCGAGATCGCTCTGGGTGAGCGATTCGATATAAGGCGCTTCCATGACCATCTGCTGGGCGCCGGCGCGATTCCGCTTGATGCACTGGAGTCCCGGATGGATGCCTGGCTTCAGCAGGAAGTTGCCGCATTAGCCGGTCCCTGAAGGCGCCCGCATGTCGCCCAGAAGCCGGCGGCCAGCGCGCATGTGTGATGCCCAGGCAGGCTCAGTGTAAACACCTACGGTTCTGGGCAATTTAGAGATGCACTACACGCGTTCGAACACGTCCACTTGCCAACAAGTTACTGTACGTAGACCCCGCCATCAACGATCAGGGTTTCGCCGTTGATAAAACCCGAGGCGGGCCCCAACAAAAACAGGATCGGGCCCGTCATATCAGACGCCGCGGCCATGCGGTTCATGGGTACCTTTGGCGCATAGCGCGCGGGGTTGATCCCTTCAAATATTTGCTCCCTACCTGTGCCTCCCACAAGAAAGGGCGTGTCGGTCAGCCCCGGAGCCAATGCATTGCAGCGAATATGGGGCGCATTCTCCCGCGCCATGCCCTTCACCATAGCCACCACCCCCGCTTTTGCCGCAGCGTAGTGCGTGTAGTTGGGGATCACATCAACCGCCTGGGTAGAGGCCACAGAGACCATCGCACCCATCTCAGACCGCTGCAGTAACGGTATTGCCGCTCTGGCGCATAGGAAATGACTACGAAGATTACCCGCTACAACCTCATCAAAAACCGAAACATCCAGGTCACCCAGCGGCGACAAGCCTTTGAAAAACCCAGCAAGGTTCGCCAGACCGTCCAATCGCGGCCATTGCTGCGCCAGGGTTTCAAAGACGTCCGCTACCTGCGCCTCATTACCACCATCCATGGGCAGCACCATCGCCCCAGAAGGCGGTGGATACTGCTGTATAGAAGACGGCAAGTCCAGAACGGCAACGTGCACCTGGGTTTGGATGAGAGCATCGACAAGCGCCCTACCCATGCCACCGCAGCCCCCTACCACTGCCACATAGGCCCCTGATGGAGGGCCTAATCTTGCCGGATCAAGCAACATACAACTCTCTCTGGTTTGCCTTTGAGGCGGGGGCTTTCACCCCCTCCTTGAGTTTCACCCTATTAGTTGAAGCGGTAGTTTGCCGTAACGCCGTAAGTTCGTGGCGGAGCAAACAACTCAACCGAGCCTCCGAAGCTGCTGACGATCGAATGTGAAGTAACCAATTCGTCGCCCAGGTTCTTGCCCCACAGCGTGACCTCCCAGTTGCCTCCGCCGGAGGTGTACCGCACGCTCGCGTCGACCACGGAATAGTCATCCATGTAGGACACGCCCTGGTTGGTTGCTTCCATATACCAGTTATCCGAGTAGGACACACTGGCATCAAAATCGAGCATAGCCCCGTTGCCGAGGGCCGCGTTGTAGTTGAGTGCGACCGAGTACTTATAGTCAGGCGATCGGGGCGCAACATTACCTGTGAACTGACCACCCACAATCTCGGCATCAAGCGATGCGTACATACCGGAAAGGGTCAGGTTTTTTCCCAACGCTGCAATGAAGTCAAGCTCGATGCCACTGGACTCCGTACCAAAGTTCTCCGATACCAGGGTAAAATTTTCCAGCCGGAACAATTGCTGGTTCTCGTTTTCAAGGTCAAAGTAAACCAAGTTAAGCTGCAGTCGATTGTCAAACCAGCGAGTTTTTGCGCCGATCTCCATATTGGTGGCCTCTTCAGGCTCCAACGGCGTCTCTGCCAGTGCCGCTGAGGTGTTCTGAGAGATGAAGACACCGCTCTTGTATCCCTTGGACCAGGTCGCGAAGAGCATATGATCATCTGTAACCTGCCAATCAACCGTAACTCTTGGTGTAAATTCGTTCCAGCTTTCCTCAAGGCCCTTCAGGTTATACACCTCGTTGCCTGGTGATGAGAAATAGGCATTATCCATTTCCTTCTCGTCCCACGTCTGGCGACCACCCAGCGTCAGGGCCAACGAGTCCGTCATGGACCAAACGACCTGTCCAAACAACGCCATACTGGTATTGGTCGCGCTCTGTAGCCAGGACCGATCCAACAAGGCGCCGGGAGCTACGGGAGACCCGGGACCGAAAAAAATCGGAACGTTGGCAAAGCGATCGACGTTCTCTTTGAAGTAATAGGCCCCAGCGACCCAAAAGAGTCGATCGCCGTCATAGGTCAGCCTAAATTCTTGGGAAATTTGGTCGGCGTCATCTCCCTCATTATCCTCCACACTCAGAAGGTTCGGTGGTGAATCCATGCCACCCAACTCCTGCAGCCAGGAGTACTCGAGTTCTCGGTAGGCGGTAATCGAGGTGAGCGACAGATTATTGGCAAACTCCATTTGCAACCGCGCCGACAATCCAAACACATCGCGCTCGGCGTATTGTTCGAGGGTCATGGCGCAGGTACGTGGGTCTTCGCTATTGTTATCGATCTTTATCTGCTGCAACGTCGGCACGAATGCGCCGCCCGCATTATGATCCTCTGGTGGGTTGTCCAGCTTGGTCAGATCACGGCAGAGCCCATTGTTATCGTCGGTTGAATAGTCAAAGCCCAGTAACAACTCTGTATTGTCGGAGATATCCCAGAGCAACTTGCCGCGCAAACTCAGGTTATCGGCATCATCCAGCTCCTGACCACTAATATTACTGTACGCGTAGCCGTCTCGGTCGCGCTTGCTGAAAGTTAAGTTGCCCGCCAGATTGTCCCCTATCGGACCGTCGACCAGGCCGCGAAAAATAGTCAGGCCGTAATTGCCCACCGTAACACCGACTTTAGCTTCGAACTCTTCGGAAGGCCTTTTTGTGACGATGCTAATAGCACCCCCCGTCACGTTACGGCCATAGAGGGTTCCCTGGGGACCCCGCAGGACCTCGATACGCTCAAGATCGTAGAGGTCGCTGGTCGCTCCCGCAGATCGACCGACATAGACATCGTCAATGAAAACACTGACGGTTGGGTCGGCCCCTGCCGAATCGATGGTGGTGCCCAGACCTCGCAGAAACAACTGGGGTTCACCGATGTTAAATTGGGTGTAAGTCAGGTTTGGCGTTTTTAACGCCACATCCGAAATACTTGAAATGCCGGCAGGGGAAATCTCACTACCTCCGATGATTGTAAGTGCGATCGGCACGTCCTGCGCGTCCTGCGCTCGCCGCTCTGCCGTGACGATGACTTCCTCAAGTGCTGAGGACTGAGAAAACGCTGCCTGTGGTACGGCAGCTGCCAGTGCAGACAAAACAAATCCGGCCCCGGCAATTACTGCTGACTGATTCATATTTTGCTTATCGCTCATGGGAAACCCCCTTCCTCTTATTTTCATAGGTTAGTTACTAAAGTTTTTGGTTAAGAACTGAAGCATGTGTTCGTTGTAAACCTCGGGATCCTCCGCCCAGCCAAAGTGGCCAACTCCTGGCATGCAAACAAACTCGGAGGACGGAATCTTACTGGCCATTTTTTCCATGACCGCAGGTGGTGCGGCACTCAAGTCATGCTCCCCTGCCACACACAGCACAGGGATATTCATCTTCGGCAGCACATCGCGACCCTCGTAATGGGTGACCGCCTCAATGGCCGCACGAAAGGTCTCTTCGCGCATTCGCGATATGACCTGCACCACCAATTCTGTATTTGAACTCATCGAGTCGGGCCCAAACATGTTCTTGAGCATGAGCGGGGCATACTCAGGAATCGTTTTCCCCGCATCGAGGGGCGCAACGCGATCGGCTACAAATTTTTTCTGCCACTCGCCGCCACGACCGCCAAACGCGGCACTGGTCGATGAAAGGATTAAACCGTGAACCCGCTCTGGGCAATAATCGAAGGTGCGTTGGGCAATCATCCCTCCCATGGAGTGGCCCAACAGAATATTGGCGCCCGAGCCACGGGCTTCGACAAGGGCAACGCAGGCTCGCGCCGCAGATTCAATGCTGAAGTCATCTGGCATAGGACTCAGGCCATACCCTGGCGCATCCCACGCGACCACTCGATAACCAGCTGCAACCAACGCCTCGGTCTGTCGCCGCCAATACTCCTTTGCACCAAAGGCACCGTGAAGCAGAAATACCGAAGTTGCCCCATGGCCTGTGACACTGTGGTCCGGTAACCGCTGGACACCATAAACAGTAGGTTGGTTCATTCGGAGGCCACCTCCTTTAACAGGGCAGTGCCGGGTACCAGGGCATATCTTGCACTCAACGCCTGCCTCAATACCTTCTGCATTGGGTTACGAGGGAGACTTTCCACTGCCACCATACCTTCGGGGAGCTTAAAGTTGGCAATGTGCTTGCTTTTCAAATGCCGTACGACTTCATCAAGAGTGACCTGCGCAGCTTCTCTGAGCACAACAGCCACACCGATTCGCTCCCCAAGCCGATCATCTGCCACCCCGAACGCAGCCACCTCATTAATCGCCGGGTGGTCGGATAACAGATTATCAATCTCAGCGGGCGCGATATTAAACCCGCCACGGATAATCAACTCTCGACACCGACCCACGAATTTGTAGTAACAAAGTGAGTTTCCGTCACCCTCGATCTCAAACAGGTCCCCAGAGCGGTAAAAACCCGCGTCATCAAAGGCTTCTTTGGTTTGCTCTGGCGCTCGATAGTAGTAGGAAAAAATGGTGCTGCCCCTGATCAACAGCTCCCCTGCGCGACCGGGCTCGGTTATTTCCTCCTGAGTTTCCGTATCAACCAACTTTGTTTCCAATTGCCCCGCATAGTCGAAATCAGGCCAAGCGATATCTTCTCGCCCCATCCGCGCGAAATGAGTAGCACGAAGCTGTGTATCCGGCACGGTAGCGGCCGTGCTTTGCAGCGTGACGCCCTCGTTAGAACCAAAGAAGTTGACTATTTCAACGCCAAACTGCGACGCCATCTCAAGAGTTGCCCACTCCGGAAGCGCGGCGGATCCCGACCCCATAACGCGCAGCGATGACAAGTCAGCACGTGACCGAAGCGCGGGATCCTTGAGAAGCGCCACAATAAATGCAGGGGGCATGAAAGTGACTGTCACCCGGCGCTCACGAATCTGATCGACCACCAGTGTCATATCCAGTGGATGCTGCAGTACCAGCGTACCGGCAGCCAGCAACCAGGAGTAAAAGCCACCGCCAATTGCCGCCATGTTGACCATGGGGCGTACATTCAGAATGACGTCGCCATCCTGCAGCCGGGCGCCCCAGCCCACCATGCGACCGATCGACAACCAAAGATTATGGCTGCGCAGTACGCCTTTGGCCTGCCCCTCGGTACCCGACGTCCAGCAAATTGTCAGGACCTCGTTGGATGCGGTTGCAGACCGCCTTTCGTCATCAGGCGATCTCGTCTGGCTCGTGCTCTCTATGGGTAGGTCATCAATGCCAAGAAGGGTCACGTTGTGTTCAGCACACAGGGATCTGAAAGACGCCGCCATGTCCCGCTTTTTGAATCGTTGCACCGTGATGTAGACCGCGGGATTAAGCTGGGAAAAAATCTCGCTGAGCTCGGCCCTGTCGTACTGCATCACCACCGGACTCGCAATAGCACCCATGCGAGCGCAGGCCAATAATATGACTACAATTTCATGAACGTTGGGCAGCTGAAAGACAACAATGTATTCACGCCGTACACCCGCCTCACGCAGTGCCGCCACCTGAACATTGACTCGATCATTCAATTCGCCATAAGTCAGCGACTGCGGATCGGTACCTATCAGTGCTCGCCGGTCCGGCGGGTCTGTAATCGCCAAACGATTCGGGTGTGCTTGCACGTTACGCAAAAAATGCGCATCGAGGGTGTCGTCACCCCACCAACCGAGTGCTGTGTGGCGGTCGATTGCCGCCTGTTCTGAGGCCATCATTACGCGACCTCCAGATTAAAATAGTGGCGCACCCGCCAGAGCATGAACGCAGCCACCGGTAGAGCAAGGGTCAGAACTACCTGAAGAGATTGGCCGACACTTTGCTGGTCTACAAAGGTGTAGTCTGTTAGAAGCGCTACCGCCAGTGGACCGATGCCCAAACCCAGCACATTACCAACCAGAAGAAAAAGAGCCCCGGCCTGTCCTCGGTATTGCACCGGGGTAATAGTCTGCAGCGACGACGCATTAAGGCCTCCGGGAAGCGCCATAAAGAAGATGGCTCCACCCACGCCAATTAGCGCCAGCTCGGGCATGATGGCGCGGGCCGCCCATAGCCCAGTCGCTCCGAGGCCGAGGCAGGAGAGGGCTCCGAGTTTGACATCGCTCGCTTGCACCCCCTTGCTGGTCAGATAACGCGCCAGAAAGCCGCCGAGTAAGGCACCAATGGGGCCGCAGGTGATCAACAAGCACCCCATGGCCAAACCGATTTCCCCGATACCCCAGCCATGATTGCGGAGGAAGATCACCGGCACCCAAGAAATCAAAGCATAAGCACACAACATGTGCAGGCCAAAACCCAGATTGTGGCCTACGTAGGGCCGCCAGCTATGGCAGTAATGTCGGGCGAAGTCAGCGAAACCTGCCCGCTGCGAATCGCCAGCCCAAGCCTTCCCGTGGCCGTCCATGCTCCCGCGCACGGGTTCCGGTATCAGTAATACGATAGCCAGCGCCAAAACAAGCCCAGGCAGGCCCACGATGAAAAAGGCGAGCTGCCAGCTAAACAAGCTCCCCAGAATAGGCAACTCCAAGGGCGGGATTCCCTCCAACCACTCAACAAGCTTTCCCCCCACCAAAAACGCAGCCCCGGTACCAAAATAAATACCCATCGCATAAATGCCAAACGCACGGGCACGCTCTTTCGGGCTGAATAAGTCCGACATGGCGGAAAACACGCCCGGGGTCAGTCCCGCTTCGCCAATGCCGACGCTCATCCGCGCCACAAACAGGGTGGTAAAATTTCGGGCCAGCCCGCAGAGGGAGGTCGCCAGACTCCAGAGTGCAATCGACCAGCCGATCACGCGAATACGGCTGTGGTTATCGACAATCCGTCCCATGAACAGGCCTACAATCGTGTAAAACAAGGCAAACGCGGTGCCATGCAGCAGGCTGAAGGTGGTATCGGTAAGATTCAGGTCGCGCTGGATGGGCTCGATCATCAGCACCAGGATCTGCCGATCAAGAAATGACACCAGGTAGGCAAGCATAAAAAGGATAGCCGCCAGCGTGGGGCGCGAACCCGCCGCTACTCCCGAGACAGCCTGACCCTGGGCAATCATCAATGCAACCTACCCTCTTCTGACACAATTTTTACTATTATTAGTGTAGTGACTTTGAGTTTAGAGCAACCATTTTGAAAAAGTAAAGCGTTTACGGTGCGGAAATCTAACCCTTATGATCTATTGGAGACACTACTGAAAGTAACCTCTCCATGGCAGTGCTCACAGCGCATGACACTTTCCAACGGCTGCCCGCAGGATCGATGCATGGCCTGAGTGCTCAACTGAATCGAATCAGCGAGCCATTTATTACCCCACTGCATAAGCTGCAATGAGAGCGAGAGCAGGTCGCGACCTGCTGCACTGGGCTGGTACAGCACTCGATCCGGATTTTCTTGATACAGTCGCGTATGCCCAAGATCCAGCAACTGGATACGGCGCAGGCGGCTGGACACTGTTGCGGGTGGCAGCCCTGTGAACTGCTGGATCGCATCAAAGCGATGTATCCCGCGCAGGAGGGCCGCCATGACCGCGGTAGTGCGCGATTCACCCAAAACATCAACAACTTTAGGGCGCTGCGCCGCATGATTCGAATCAGCTTGGGCGGGCTTGTAAGACTTACATCGGTATCGTCTCGGGGAAGTTACTGTGTCGTTAACGTGCAAAGCCTCGTCGATAAGCGCCACGTCACCGCTATTAACCGCCTCACCACAGCTGCGACAGAACGGAGCGCAACGAAGCGCAGCGCCACAGCTATGATGCCATTTTGAGACCCGCGCCTCAGGACGGGCGTCCCACCGCAACTGCCACTCCCGAGCTGCCATAAGAAAGGGGAAAAGCCCAAACCCCTGTGTCGTAAGTTTGTAACGAACCTGCTTTTTGCCGGCCTCCTGATCTCGGTCAACGCAACCGTCAGAGATCAGCAAATCAAGGCGTCGCTTCAGTGTCGCGGGCGAAATGCCCAGCGAGTCCGAGAGGCCCTTCCAGGTTGACACCCCGGCAAATAGGTCTCTGATGATCAACAGGGTCCATTGGTCAGCAACGATATCCAACGCTGCGCCGACGGAGCTCTGAGCACGACTGCGGCCCATATTGAGTCTCGTATTTTAACTATCGTATCTGTAGTATATATGAATTTGATCCGCTCTGGCTGTGACAGGAAACGAGGATTTTTGGATGACTAAGACCACCATCGAAAGGGAGTGGCAGTTGAGCGCCCACGAAACGGACAATGATTATTTGCATCACGAGGCTTTCAGCCCCGTGGACAAAGAAATTACCGCTGTGGATCTCGACAGCGTGGGCGATATCCCCCCGGACATAGACGGCGTCTACGTGCGTAACGGACACAACCCCATCTACCAACCCAGAAGCGGGCGCTATCACTGGTTTGACGGCGACGGCATGATCCACGCCACCACTTTCAGCAACGGCAAGGCTACCTTTCGCAACCGTATGGTTATGACCGAGGGCTTGCTGGCTGAAATGAACGCGGGCGAGGGTCTGTATCCGGGACTGAGGGATGGTTTTGCCGCAGAGGAAGGGCTCAAGAACAGCTCGGGCACCGACGTATTGCTTCACAACGGCGAATTCAAAACACTTTTCTCACGTTGTGGGCAGCCGTATCGTCTCGATCCTGACGATTTTAGAACACTGGGGCCAGACGACTTCGGCGGCAGTTGGTCACGGGGTGTCTCGGCACACTCGAAGGCCGATGAACGAACCGGAGAATTGATTTTCTTCAATTACAGCTTTAATTCAGAGCCCTATATGGAATACGGGGTAGTGGATCGTGACAACCAATTGTCATCTGTAACCAATATCGAACTGCCGGGTCCGCGTCTGCCACACGATAGCTGGATCACTGAGAACTACACCCTACTGCACGACCTGCCCCTGTACTGGGATCCGGAGCTTCTTGCGATTGGAAAAAAGAAATTGAAATTCGATCGTGACATGCCCAGCCGCTTTGGAGTCATCCCGCGCTACGGCTCAGGTTCAGATATTCGCTGGTTTGAATGCGAACCCACCTACATGCTACACACAGTCAATGCCTGGGAAGATGGCGAAGAGATTGTCGCGTTTGGCTTTAAACAGCTGAAACCCATACCCGATATACCGCGAGAAACACCGAGCGCGCGGGTTCAGAACTACTTCTTGTCGTTTCAGTTCAACCAGCCCAGGCTCACCGAATATCGATTTAATCTGAGAACCGGGCAGTCCAGCGAACGCATCATTGACCAGCAATGCCTAGAGATGCCTTCGATCAACAATCGCTATTTAGGCATCAAGAACCGCTACGCCTACAACACAATGGCCGCGGAGATTCCCTACTTCCTAATGAGTGGCATCCAAAAATTTGACCTGCAACAACGACGGGAAATAGACCGCTATGAGTTGCCCAAAGGGAAATACATGGGCCAACCTGTCTTCTCGCCTCGGCTTGGCAGTCAGAGCGAAGACGATGGTTATCTCATTGCCTACGTGAGCGAGGGCGCTTCGGCGGAAATTTACATTTGGCAGGCACAGACTCTTGGGGACGGCCCCATCACTCGAATTCCGCTGCCACAACGCGTTCCCGGAGGTTCCCATGCCTACTGGGGCAATGGCGAGGATATTCGAGGTGCGCAGGCCCGTCGTCGTAACAAGGCTGGGGCATAACCTCGAGGAGCTATAAACCATGCAAACCTTCCTGCTCGACGCCATTCGAACACCCAGGGGCAAAGGTAATGAAAAAGGCCTGCTTCATGAGGTCAAGCCCGTTGTGCTACTCAAGGGGCTCTTTGATGCATTGGCAAAGCGGGCACCCAAAGCACCTGAGACCGTGCGCGAAGTCATTCTGGGATGCGTTACCCAGGTTGGCGATCAGGGCGGGAATATCGCCCAGACCGCATCCCTGTACGCCGGCTGGGAGCCCCAGGATTCCGCTACTACCGTGAACAGTTTCTGTACCTCCTCCCTGTCCGCTCTGGGTCTTGCAACTGCTAAAGTTACAGCAGGCATGGGGGATCTATATGCCGTGGGCGGGATCGAATCGATGTCCCGCGTGCCGCTTATGTCAGATCGAGGTGCATTATTTGTGGATCAGGACATCTCTGCGAGCATTCCCTATGTGCCCAACGGGGTGATCGCAGATTTCTTTGCCAGCCGCAACGACTTTAGTCGGGAGGATCTCGATCAGTATGCGGCGCGTTCTCACAATCGAGCACACCTCGCCAGCGAAGAGGGACGCTTTGCGCGCTCACTTATCCCTGTACTTGACTCAGAAGGCAGGACCATCCTTGATCGCGACGAACTTATTCGCGGCAACGCCAGTCCGGCGTCACTAAAAAAACTCAATCCATTGTTCGCGGAATTAGGTGCTGGGGGTTTCGATCGTCTGTTGCTGGACGCTCACCCAGACCTCGAATGCACCGCCCATCACCACCACGCAGGGAACGCGCCGGGTATGGTCGATGGGGCCTCTTTGGCCCTCATCGGTTCCGCCGCTGCGGCAGAAAAACTGGGACTGCCGATGCGGGCCCGAATCAGGGCCTTGTCCTATAAACGGGGTCCGGCCATAGAAGGGCTGACCGGTGGTTTGATGGCGGCACGAGACGCATTAGAAAAATCCAACCTTGCCCCATCAGACATTGACCTTTGGGAGTTCAATGAAGGGTTCGCAGGCATCGTTATGCACTGTGCGGCGCAATTGGGGATCGACGATGAACGGCTGAACGTCAATGGCGGTGGCATCGCGATGGGGCACGCCATGGGTGCCACCGGCATCAATTTGCTGAGCACACTTGCAGACGAACTGGAACGGCGCGACCTCAGCACCGGCGTCGTGGCTATTTCTGGAGCGGCAGGCATTGGTGCTGCCGTTGTCATTGACAGAAACCTGTGAACCGGAGCGTCGCGCAGTCGGGACCAGCTGTGGCAATCAGGCGATTAACAGCACTGACGGCCATCTTTTGGAGGGATTTCTGAGTATGGAGAAACAGCAAATACCGGGCGCCGAGCAGCTGCCCATTACCTATAAAAATGTTCATGTTACAACTCCCGAGGGGGAGCCAACGCCTGACGTGCCTTCCTGGATTTGGGAAGTAGATCATCCCTACCTGCATGGCCTCTTTGCACCGGTTGCCGATGAGCTCTCTTCTGATGAACTGGTCGTCGAGCAGGGCGAGGTACCGAGGGATCTCGAGGGTATTTATGTATTGAACGGGCCGAACCAACGCTACAAACCCTGGGGCAGGTACCACTACTACGACGGGGACGGCATGCTCCACGCGACGTATTTCTTTAACGGTAACGTGTCGTATAAATCAAAGTGGATCCGAACCGATGCCTTTGTTGAAGAGGAAAACCAGCAGCGCGCTGTTTGGCCTGGACTGTGCGGCCCGTTCAATCACGACTTACCCGGATCGCCCATCAAAGACAACTCCAATACCGATATTATCTTCTACCAAGGGAAATTGATGAGCCTGTGGTACCTGGCTGGCTCGCCCCAGGCAATCGACCCAATAGACCTCACCACGCTCGGTCAGGAGACGTTGAACGACACGCTGACGCATAATTTATCGGCGCACAGTAAGGTTGATCCGCAGACGGGGGACTTGGTTTTTTTCAATTACCAGGACGTTGAACCTTATATGACCTATGGCGTGGCCAACGCCAAAACCGGTCAGCGCACCGAGGTCCCGATAGATTTACCGGGACCCCGGTCACCCCACGATATGGGGATTACGGAACACTATTCGATTCTTCACGACTTGCCTTATTTTCACGACGCCGAAGTACTCGCGCAGCACAAAAAGAGAGTGGTCAGATTTCATTCCGATATTCCCGCGCGCTTTGGCGTGATCCCCCGATTTGGAAAAAGCGAGGATGTTCATTGGTTTGAAGCGGCGCCATGCTATGTGCTGCATCTCGTAAATTGCTGGGAGGAAGATGACAGCATTGTGATGGTGGGCTGCCGCCAAAATAATCCCGGCGGCAAGCGCGATAGTGACGAAGGACCCCTCGCTTCGCAGCTGGCAGAACGCAGGCGCAGCCATGAACTGCACGAGTGGCGCCTGCATCTGAAGACAGGTGAAACCACAGAGCGGGTGCTCAATACGCTCAATCTGGAGTTTCCTACCATCAACAGCCGGTTCGCCGGTGTACGGAATCGCTTCAGCTATCTCCAGGTACTGCCGGACTCACCTAAAGAGGGCGCCATTGAGGGTCGCTGCCAAACCTTTGACGCCCTGGTCAAATACGATTATCAAACCGGAGAGGTCCAACGCTTTGATTATGGGTCGGGGGTGAGCGGCTCTGAATCCTGGTTTGCTCCAAAGGCGGGATCCGATGGTGAGAGCGCCGAAGACGACGGCTACGTGATTACCTACACGCACTCGCGTAATGATTGGGGTTCGCGCTGCCTGATCTTTGACGCAAAAAACATTGCCAAAGGGCCCATCGCAACGGTTCGAATGCCCCGGCGCTTTAACATCGGTTTTCACGGCGTTTGGGTTCAGGGTGAGGATTTGTCAGAGGCTGAGGATTAGCTCGCGGCCAGTTGCCAAGGCCAGCGCCGGGATTTCGTTTAAAAAGCGGCCTCCTCCCAGATTACGGACTGGTTTTGCAGTTCCGCCCTGACCACTTTGTTGAGCGCGTTGCGCGGCAGCGCCTCTATAACAACAATTTTTTCTGGCCACTTGGTTTTTGCCAGCCCTTTTGTCTCCAGAAAAGAACACACACCTGACAGTGAGGTCGTTGTGTTTTCCCCCAGTACCACGTAGACGCATAGCCGCTCTCCGAAATGGGCGTCGATAATCCCGCCACAGGCCAGCTCGACGACGTCGGGAAATTCGGCCAGCGCAGCATCTATCTCCAGAGGCGATATGTTGTAGCCGCCACGAATGACCAGCTCTTTTTGTCGGCCGACGACTTTCAGATAATGGGACTTGCCGTGGCACTGGATAATTTGAAAAAGATCGCCGGTTTTGAAGAAACCATCCTCTGTGAACGAGGATCGATCGAGAACGCCATTGCTGAAGTAGCCAGGGAAAATAGACGGCCCTTTTACCTGCAGCATTCCAGTACGGCCCGGGCTGGTAATTTCTTCTCCGGTATCTACGTCCAGCAACCGCGAGCTCAGCCAGTTCGCCGCGCTGTTGGGCCAGCTGACCTCGGACAAACCGACGCGAGGAAACAGCGTCGCTCTGTCATTGGGGTCGGGGATTAACGTCTTGTCGCTGCAAAGTAACGTGCCCTCGTTGGCACCAAACATATTGATAATGCTGATATTCAATGCCTGCTCGTAGTGCGTCAGCAATGACGGGCTCGGTGCCGCCGAGCCACATCCGACCGCACGCAAGCGTAACGCCTCACCCGCCTGTTGGATGACGGGTGAGCGCAGAATAGCCTGCAGCGCCGTCGGGGCAGCCAGCATGACGGTGATTTTTTCGCTGATGAGCTGCTCTACCAATACCTGAAGTTCGAAAGGCTGATGCAGTACGAGCGTGCCACCGTTGTACAACCACGGCATGGTCACGCCGCCAATTGCGGCGGTGTTAATCAAGGGGAAAGGCAGCAGGATCTGCTCAGGTTCAGCGCCCATCCCAAAACCCTGACTCACCCCAATTGCACTGGCGTTCCAGTTGTTGTGCGTACGTGGCACGGCTTTTGGCGAGCCTTCAGTACCCGAGGTCCAACAAATAGTCGCAATATCGTCGGCGCTGGGTCGGTCTTCAACAGGGGCGCCCGCAGCAAGGTCAGTCGCTCCGCCGGGCTCTGTCAGGTCAGGCAGGTCTTCAATTGCCAGGACGGTGCCATTGAATGAGGGCAGGTGATCCTCGAAATACGCCGCATAGTCGGTACCCTTCAGGTTTCGACTACAGACATATACCACCGGTTGAAGACAGGCGATGGCATGGGCCAATTCAGCTTCACGGCTTTGGCTGGAAATCGGACTGACGATGCCGCCCAACCGCGTGACGGCAAAGAGCATGGCAACACTTTCCCATGTGTTGGGCAGCTGCACCATGACGACGTCACCGTGTCCAACCCCGAGGCGTTGCAAGAGTCGACTCAGGGCATTGACCGAGGCCAGCAGTTCACACCAGCTAAAGCGCCGTGGAGCCACCCCCAGGTAATCCTCTTTATTGAGGGGCTCAATTAAGGCTTCGCGCTGGGGGTGCAGTACTGCGTTCTTGGTCAGATAGTCATAAAGCGTGATGTCCAGCCACGCACCACAAGAACGATACCGGTTCGCATCCTCCGTATCGATGTAGCACGCGTGATTAACGATCGGTGGCATCCGCACCGGTACTCAGGTCGGTCATAAGAAGCTTCAGATCCAAAAATGATTCGTTAGCCGAGGTATACGCTGCCTTGGGCTGGTCTCGCAACTGCGCGATGGTCGCCGTTATGTCTGCATCGATGGGCAGGGCGGCCTCCTCCGTCATATGTGCCGCTCGGACAAGGCCACCACCGGCAACCAGAATTTCTCCGGATAAGTCGCAGTCGGCACTGGTCAGGTAATTGACCAGGGGCGCCACCTTGTCCGGCGCCAGCAAATCACTATCTACCGACTCCAGATAATCTTTTGTCATGGCGGTGTGTGCGTAGGGCGCCAGGGCATTCACCTTGATGTTTCTCGATGCGCCCTCGATGGATAGCGCTTTCGTGAGACCCATGACGGCCGCCTTGGCAGCGCTGTAGGCGGCTTGGCCGTGATTGCCATAGAGTCCGGCTCCCGAGGTGGTGAGCACCGCTCTCCCACCGCCGGTGTTCAGCCAGTGCCTCCAGGCTGCCTGCACCAGATAAAGGTTGCCAAAGAAACTGGTATTGAAAACCTGCTGAAAATCATCGAGTGACAAGTGTTCAAAACGACTGATTTTTTCGATGCCCGCATTTGCGACCACTGCGTCGACCTGTCCGAAACAGTCTATGGCATGCGCCACCATACTCGGACCACTAGCGGGATCAGTTACGTCCGCATAGTTTGGCTCGGCACTACCGCCGCGCGCGCGAATGGCCAACACCGTTGCCATGGCTGATGTGTCTTCATCTTCCTCCCCCGGGTGGCGCCGGTTATTGACCAGTACGTTGGCGCCCTGGGACGCGAGGGCGACAGCATAGGCCCTGCCAAGGCCCTTGCCGGCGCCCGTCACGATCACGGTCCGCTGGGTCAGCGATGCCATCAGGGCTTTAGCTTAGGAAAGAACTCCGGCACACGCGCAACATAGGCTGCGTACCCCGGCTTCTTTTTGGCCAGATACTTTTCTTGCATGGGCGTTGCCGAACCGCGCGCCATAAACCACGTCACATACAGCGGCGCCAACAAGCCGATTAGCCCCAGTTCGTGAGACATTCCGAAGCAACCAAAGCTCCACCAAATCAAACTTTCACCGAAGTAGTTAGGGTGGCGGGAGAGCGCCCACAGCCCGTGGTCCAATATTTCGTCTGGACTGTGCCGGGTCTTCCGAAACCGCTCTAACTGATAGTCCGCAATCGCCTGAAAATAAAAGCCAACGGCAAACAGGACGATGGCCAGAATGTGATGTATACCTAGTGTTTGCGAGTCGGCATCCATCGCCAACACCAAGGGCAGCGACCAGAGCGAGACTAAAATACCCTGCAGCGCAAAGACCTGAAAAAAGCTCCACCACCACCACTGCTTACCAAAACGTCGCCGCCAGGCCGCATAGCGGGCATCTTCCCCGTCAGGAAGATTTCGTATTCCAATGTGCAGCGATAATCGGCACGCCCACAGCCCTACGCCACCGACCAGGAGCAGCTGTTGGGGGGACCAGGAGGGTTGGCTTAGCGTCATAAAAACGACGGGGATCGCGGCCGTGAGTGGGTAGGCGATATCCATAATGCTGGTATCTTTCTTAATGAGGCTTAACAGCCAAACAAAGGTCAGAAAAAGCCCGCTATAACCCAGAAACTGCTGGTGCAGCGCAATTAGGCTGGCGTATGGCGATGAATCCGCCGATGTTGCCCAGAGAAGAATGTAGATACCCAGTACGCCGGGGTACAACAACTGCTTGGGTCCTGTCCTTCCCACCAGCGGCCGTTCATAAAAGAAAATAGCGAACAGCCAGCCGCAAAACAGTAGTAATGGAATTCCAAGCCCCATCGACATTGACCCATACCCTCCCGTTACGTCACTGCGGCCTGTCGTTTGGGTGACATTGCGTTATGACGATCTAGCACTATACTGCCATCACTTGCATAAAAAAACTATAGTGCGCCGAGCGTGGTAAAGTCGCCGGCCCGCGTCTTTGGTGGGATATCCCTGCTTCGAGTTAGGCAATGAATCATGGCAACACTGAGCCCAGAACAAGTGAAAGCGACCGGTGAGTTAGTTTTGAATAGCGTTGTCGCACAGTGCCTGGGGCTTCTTGGCGATCGTTGGACGTTGCTGGCAATCCGTGACTTGTTCCTGGGGCGGCACCGCTTTGAAGCGCTGCTGCAGCATACGGGCGCGGTGCGCTCAACATTAGCTAACCGACTGAAAGTGCTGGTCCAGCAGGGCGTTGTTTACCGAAATCCTTATCAGATATCGCCCGCTCGCTACGAATACCGACTGACTCCCAAGGGGCTTGGGCTCTACGATTTCGCTCTGGCAATTTGGTCATGGGAGCAAAGGTGGCTCGGTGATGAGGTTGTGGACCTGCCCCCGGTTCTAGTGCACCGCTCATGCAAAAAACCGTTTTCTCCGATCTGTAAGTGCCTGAGCTGTGATGAAACGATTACCTCAAATTCAGTGACCAACCGACCGAACCCGGCTTACCAGGCAACACAGCGGGCCACCAACTTCTCAAAACGTCGATCCAAGATAAGTGCGGGCTCCCACACCGCAAAAGATGGCTCGTTGTTTCACGCGACGGATATTCTGGGAGACCGTTGGAATAACCTGATTCTAGGCGGTGCGCTTTATGGCTTGCGTCGATACGATGATTTCCAGCGCGGCCTCGGTATCTCGACCAATATTCTGGCCGATCGGCTCAAGCTTTTGGTCGAGGCAGGCTTATTCAACCGCGTGGCGTACCAGTCGGGACCTAAACGGTATCAATACAACCTGACTTCAAAAGGACAGGATTATTTACCCGTCGCGATGGCTTTGCACAAATGGTCTGAGCGATGGTTGCCCCAGGGAGAGAGGGGTAACGTGATCCTGAGTCATCATTGTGAAGACGCGCCCGTTCAATTTGTTTTCTGTTGCAGTGCCTGTGACGGCGTATTGCATCCCCACGACGTCACCACCGGCCCGGTCGGCTGAGCGGTCATGTCAATGACACCCGGCTACTTGACAGCACTTCAATCTCAGAACGCTTTTTTAGCTGGTATTCAAAACAAGGAGAGGTAACCCATGAGCCGCCCGACTGATTTGCAAATGCGATTGCCCGTTATTTGTGCCCCCATGTTTCGAATCTCCGGTCCGGAAATGGTCATTGCCGCCTGTAAAAGTGGCATTGGGGGATCGTTTCCTTCGACGAACGCCCGCACTGTTGACGAGCTGGACCAATGGATGGGGCAAATCAGCGACGCGGTGACAGCAGAGGACGGCCCCTGGATATCCAATCTGATTACCCACTCCACCCGAACCCGATTGTTTGACGAGCTTAAACTGATCGAGCAATACAAACCGCCCATTGTCATTACGGCCCTCGGCTCCCCCCGCCCTGTCATGGAGGTCGTAAAGGCCTATGGCGGCCTCGTTTTTGCCGACGTAGTGAACCTGCAGTTGGCGCAAAAGGCCGTCGACGCCGGCGTCGACGGGATGGCTTGTATCAGTGCGGGTGCGGGCGGCCATACGGGCCATTTATCGCCTTTTGCGTTTATTTCAGCCATTCGTGACATCTTCGATGGCGTTATCGCCGTGGGTGGCGGTATTTCAGATGGCGCTGGCATTGCCGGTGCGATCGCCGCAGGCGCCGACTGTGTTTACATGGGTACCCGTTTTATCCCCACCGAAGAAAGTCTCGCTGATGATCGCTATAAGACAATGGTGATTGACGCACAAGCAGATGACATTGTGGTTTCAGCAGCAGTCACCGGGACGGCGGCATCTTGGTTGAAAGCGAGTCTCGATGAGGCCGGCTTTAGTGAGGAGGACCTCGCCGCCAAAATCCCTCGTGACTATTCCGGAAGCCAATCAAAACGCTGGCGTGATATTTGGGGCGCAGGCCAAGGGGTGGGTCGCAGCCGAAAAATCGAGACGATTGCTGCGGTTGTGGACGACTTGGAGCAGGAATATGACCGGGCGGTAAGGCGGTTCTTGGCCGTCACGGGAGACTAGGAATGCGGGGTACTAGCCCGTTCCTTAGGCTATGGCACAACAACACAGCATTGCGCTTGACAGCGCAGAGGCGGCCGGCCCAACAGGTCGATTAATGCTTGTCCGTAGCCCCCACTTTCTGCGTCAGCCCAGACCTACAGGTGCTCATAAGTACCCGGTGCCAGGACCGGTGACGATTGCATCCCAGGGACTTTTCATTTAGCCTCACTCTTAGTTTTATAATGCAAGCTACAGGTCCAAGTCCCTCGCTGCTTGGACGCAAGGAGATAAAACGCCCATGAACAAGCCGGTGCACATCTTAGGGGGGTATCAGACGGACTTCGCCAGAGTCTGGTCCAGAGAGGGCATGGATATCTCTGACATGATCCGGGACGCCACCTTGGGCGCCCTTGCGGCCTGCGATCTGGAGGCGTCTGCCATTCAGTCCATTCATGTGGGCAACGCCTTTGCTGAAGCGCAGCGCCAGCAGGGTCACCTGGGTGCCATGGTCTCGCAGGTTGTACCTGAACTTTGGGGTGTCCCTGCGATGCGCCATGAAGGCGCCTGCGCCTCGTCGTCACTGGCGGCACTTACCGCAATGGCAGAGATCGAAGCAGGACGGTATGACTGCGTGCTCGTGCTGGGTGCAGAAGAATTCAAAAACCTGCCCGGTGACCAGGCCTCGCAGAACCAGAATTCTGCGGCCTGGCGCGATCGAGAAGATATCGACTGTCGGTTCATGTGGCCCGCCGTATTTGGTCTTCTCGCCGATGAGTATGAGCAGCGCTACGGCTTAGATCGGCAGGTGCTCAATCGTATTTCCGAGATCAACTACAGCCATGCGAAGCGCAACCCAAAGGCGCAAACCCGACGCTGGGAATTTGCTGAGGGGAGTTTTCACGACGATGACGCGCTTAATCCGGTCATTGAACCCGGCGTCAGGCGTTTACACTGTGGGCAAATCACCGACGGGGCCTGCGCTGTTGTATTGGCGTCGCCGGAATTTGCAGCCGAATACCGAAAATCACGCGGGCTGAACGGCGCGGACGCCAAAATCAAGGGTTGGGGCCACCGTAATGCCGGACTGCGCTATAGGGATAAGGTCGAGCGAAGTCGAGACGCCCCCTTTGTATTTCCCCATGTGAGAGAGGCCATTCTCGACGCATTCAATCGAGCCAACATCAGCGACGTCAACCAGATCGATGGAATCGAGACCCACGATTGTTTCTCCATGACGGAGTACATGGCGATTGATCATTTCGGTCTCACCGCTGCTGGTGAGTCGTATAAAGCGGTAGAAAATGGCTCGATTGAACTGGGTGGCA
>Ga0206131_10002580_pt1 | contig 21711 bp, 26 predicted proteins | sample Helgoland_Spring_FD_148636 | JGI IMG/M metagenome (GOLD analysis project Ga0206131, IMG submission 148636) | Pelagic subsurface seawater microbial communities from Kabeltonne, Helgoland, North Sea - Helgoland_Spring_Bloom_20160517_1 | ecosystem: Environmental > Aquatic > Marine > Epipelagic ...
CAGATGATACTTTATTGCCAGAATCCGAAGACTCAAAAGCCATAGCTCCAGTGTATGTAAGAACATTAAAACAATGTGCTGCAAATTTCTCCATCATGTATGCCAATATGGAAGCTGGACTTGAATACGGGGAAGCTATTACTGGCTTGAATGATGTAAATGAGATGTCTAGATTATCAGACGTATATATAGATCATGCCTATTATTTTGCTACTAGAGCTTCAGAAATTCATTTTAAATTAACTAATAAAGAAGCCGGGATTGCTATTAGTGATGAGATAGCATTGATACAAGATGAAATAAATACAATCAACTCAGATGAAAAGTTTATAGAATTACTAGACTCTAATGCTGAAATATGCGAAATGGTAAGAAATCAAAATCCTAATAATAAAAACTATATTTTTAATTAATTAGATTATGGCTGACTGGGAAAAAATAATTCAGAACATTAATCCAGATAAGGTATCTCCATGGTATATAAAATGTCTGGATAGGCTAAGCAGTTCAAAATATTCTGAGAAAGATTTAGATACTATAAGATTTCAAATGAAGTGCTTAGATCAGAGAATGAATGCTATTAGTGAGTCTGGTGTATCTTTGGGTCGTGTCGAAATTGGTGTGATGAGATTTTTTGGATATCGTGTTGGCGAAACAAATGGAAAAAAAGAAAACTTCCGTAGACAGGTAATTATTAGAGTTATAACTGGAGATATTCCATCTTTTGCAAACAAGAAATATATTGCTTGGTGGGGTGATACATGTTCAACAAGAAGAGTGCAAGCAGTTAAAGATTTCTTAAGAGATAAAATTTTTAGTCCGCAACACAAAAATCATGAAAGAGCTATCCAAGAATGGCAAGATGATTTGGAGTGGTTGGAAAAAGAATCTGATAACATATTAGCTAAGTGGAGTAATAAATAAAATAAGAACTCTGTAGCACATAGATATAAGTAAAAGTTTTTATAAATATTGACTATTATCGAATGCTTTGGAAAAATTAAGTAATATGAATCAATCAAGAAGAAATTTTATTTTGGGTGTGTCTTCAGCCTATGCAGCTTTATCAGTTTCTGCATCTACTGGAACTTCTCTGATGTTAAAAAGCACAAATAATGCTTTAGAAAAAAAGAGTATCAATATTTCTGATTGGAAATTTTCTTCATATGAAGGATTTGATGCATTTTCTCCTGCAATGATTGGGTCTGCCTTGTCATCCTTCATGTTAAATAACATTGAATATCTTTATTCAACAATTATTGTCCTCATAACTCTTTTTTTGCTTCTTGTAGTCGGTATTCCTGGTTATGAATATTTGCTTCCTTTCACTGAGCAATATTTTATCTATAACTAATTGAATTACATTTTTAGATATGGTTCTTCATAAAACTTATCTTATTATGCGATTAATAGTAAATTCTTCGGATAAAAATTTGATTGATGCAGAAGAAGAGTATCAATTACTAATAAATCTATAGCCATGAATCGGTTTGATACTTTATTTCATAGGTATCACATAGGTTTCTTAAATCAGCAACACTCATTCTTTCCTCAAAGGTAAAACCTCTCCATAAGGCACAAAGAATAAACTTAGGAACATCATTAGCATCTACAGTGAAGAAGTATTCATATTCGTCTCTTCCCCAGAACCCCTTGACTCCTTCTCCTAGATCATGTTCAGTAAAGTGTAGGTTGCCTTTATCATCCCAATCAGCATGAACGTTATGATGAATCTCACCATTTGCAGCATTGATATTGCATTCAAATATTTTCATAGTTTTCTCCATAAAAGATATACCCAGAATTAAGTATATGAATGTGAGTAATGGAGTTTGAAATAAGAATTTTATTTCTTTGATTACACTTATTTATATGGGGCTAAAAGCTAATTTTTAAAGAGAATGTAGCCTAAATTTTTTAATAATTCATGATAAGTTAATAGAGTTTATCTATTCATTTTTTATCTCTTCATTTTCTAAAACGTATATTTGCTTATCATTTAAAAGCTTCATTATTTTTTCATATATTTCTTTACTATCTAACATCTTGGTCTCATCAACTTCCACAACTTTTTGAAATGCTATCGCTAGTCTTGAGGTTGCGATAAATTCACTTGGAGTTAAATCTTTATCAAATTGCTCATTTATTTTTTTAAAAATTATTTTATTCATTTTATTGATATCACTTTTATTAATTTCTTCCGTCATATTTTCTCCTTATTATTTTGCTATTGGCAATTCATACCAACTAGTTGTGTATTTGGGTGAAGTCATATTTTGTTTCATGGGTGACCATTTTTTTGTGTTTTGTGAAGCAAAATAAATTTGAGTTTCATAGGTATTGAGTTGATCTATATACTCCATAAATTTTGAGTTTTCTTTAGGTTCGTTTGGATCTTTAAAAAGAGAATATTGCTTTGTAGTCTCATTGCTAAATCTACTCAAAAGAATTCCTGCTTTCGCATAATCGTAACCAGATCTAAAAATAGGTAAGAGAGCTTTTTTAGCTGCTACTAAAATATCTCTGGTGTCATTGGTTGGAGTAAAAAGCTCTATAGTTTTATATCCAGTATGCTGAGGCTTATTATCACTAAAAGGACTCGTTCTAACGAAGACTGAAACTTGAGAACATTTCTGTTTTTCATATCTTAATTTTTCAGAAGCTCTTACGGCAAAATTGCTAACTATTGGCCTTAGAGTTTTTAGGTCTGTGACTCTTGTACCAAAACTTCTACTGACAACAATTTGTTTTTTTGCTGAAATACTTTCTTCTATATTAAGACACCTTTGACCCCTAAGTTCTCTAACTGTTCTCTCCAGAACCCTGCTGAATTTTCTTTTAATATAATTAGGGTCTAGCTCTGCTAACTGTAATGCATTAGTTATCTTAGCTTTATTAAGATGTTCTGTGAGTCTTCTGCCAACACCCCAAACGTCATTCACTGGAGTATTGACGAGAGCTTCTCTGATTTCTTTTGTGGTAGATATTTGATAAACCTTGGTTGGTACGTTTAGTCTTTTAGCTTCGTTTAAAGCTATCTTAGTAAGTGTCTTCGTTGGCGCTATTCCTATCCTAACTGGGACTCCTGTCCATTGTTTAACCAGACTTCTTATATGACATCCAAAGTCATATAAGTTGTAATGTTCTTCTAGAGAATCCAATCCTAGAAAAGCTTCATCAATGCTATAAATTTCAACTTCCGGAACAAAGCCTTCTAGGATATTCATAACTCTAGCTGACATATCTCCGTAAAAAGTAAAGTTTGATGAAAAGACTTGCCCGCCTTGAGAGAGAAAAGAATCTTTTACTTTGAACCATGGAACTCCCATGCCAATACCCATCTTCTTTGCCTCAGTGCTTCTAGCAATAACACAACCATCATTATTAGAAAGAACTACTATGGGAATATTTTTTAGATCAGGGCGAAAGATTCTTTCGCACGAAGCATAAAAGCTTTCGCAATCTACTAAAGCAAGCGCCATTAGAATTTATTAATAGCTGCTGTAACGGTTCCTACTATTTCTAATTCTTGACCATGATTAATAAAGATAGGAGGGTAGTCTGGATTATCTGGCATCAAACACATTTTAGGCTTGAGCTTTAATCGTTTGCACACAAACTCTCCATCAATGGACGCTACAACAATACTGTTATGCACTGGCTTAACACTTCGATCAACAACTAAGACGGCTTGATCAGTTATCCCAGAACCAACCATAGATTGACCTTGGGCTCTAACTAAAAAAGTAGCTGCTCCATTTTTTATAAGATGTTTATTTAAGTCTATTGGACTTTCAATATAGTCGCTTGCAGGGCTGGGGAACCCTGCATGCACAGACTCAAGAAAATAAGGGACAAATATTGCCGGCAGATTTTCTTCAGAAATTTTTCCGATATAGTTAACTTTCATAAGGATATAATTTATACTGTATAAATATACAGTAATTAATAAATTAGGACAATATTATTTTATTTATTTTTATATATCTTGATCGGTTAAAATCAATGACGTATAATACTTTCCAATCATTTAATATTCTTTCATATGACCAAAAACAATAAGCTAAAAGTCATCGAATTATTCGCAGGAGTTGGTGGTTTTAGGCTTGGGTTTGAAGGCTGGAAGGGAAAATCAGCAAGTAGCGGCTACACAAAACGCCTAGTAAAAAATTATGATACTGTTTGGAGTAATCAGTGGGAGCCAGGTGTCAAAGTTCAACATGCTAGTGATGTTTATAAAGAAATGTTTGGTAGTAATGGTCATTCTAATGAAGATATAGCAACAGTTCCTCTTAAATTGATTCCTAAGCATGACTTATTGGTTGGTGGATTTCCTTGTCAGGATTATTCTGTTGCAAAGCAATTAGGAAAATCTAAAGGAATTGAAGGCAAGAAAGGTGTTTTATGGTGGAGTATTAGAAATATCCTTGAGGCAAAAAAACCTAAATATGCCCTGTTAGAAAATGTAGATAGACTTATTAAGTCTCCAGCAAATCAAAGAGGAAGAGATTTTGCAATTATATTAGCTTCGTTAGCAGATTTAGATTATATGGTTGAGTGGAGAGTAATTAATGCTGCAGATTATGGAATGCCGCAAAGAAGAAGGCGTGTTTTTATATTTGCATATCATAAGAGCTCACCTATTTATAAAAAATATTTAAAAGATAAAAATCCATATAAGTGGATTGTAAAAAATGGGGTCATTGCAAAAGCATTTCGAGTTCGTCAATCAAAAGAAAATGAACTTGAATTATTTCCACATATTGAAATAAAAGGCGATTTGGCTGATATAACTAAAAATTTTAATAAAGAAAGGGGTACAAAAAGCATTTTTGAAAACTCTGGAGTGATGACTAATAGGAAAGTTTGGACAACAAAAACAGAACCAAACTATGAGGGTGATTATCAAATACTTAAAGATATATTAGTCAGTCATAATGAGGTTAATCAAGAGTTTTATCTTGGTGAGGATTTAGAAAAATGGGAATATCTAAAGGGAGCAAAAAAAGAGAAACGAAAAAAAAGTAACGGTGAGGTTTTTTATTATACCGAAGGCCCAATGAAATTTCCTGATAGTCTTGATAGAGCTGCGAGAACTATTATTACTAGCGAGGGAGGTTCAACTCCAAGCAGATTTAAACATGTAATAAAAAGATATGGAAAATATAGGAGACTTACCCCTGTCGAGCTTGAGAGAGCAAATATGTTCCCGGATAATCATACTGCACTTGCAAGTGATACTAAGCGATCATTCTTTATGGGTAACGCTTTAGTTGTTGGAGTAATTGAAGGTTTGGGCAAAGCTTTGGCATCTATGCACAAAAAATAGTACATACAGTTTACTGATTGAAAAAAACTACATTCCTTGCAATACTTTGTGTATGAAATTCAAACTATATTCCCATAGGTTTGCTGAGCATATTGTTAAAGATGATGAAGATTTTATATATGACTATAACGAAATAGTAAATGTAATTGAAAGTATTGATGACTTATCCTTGAAAGCCAGATTTCAAGAAGAGCAAGAAAAAAGACAAAATACAAAAAGCCTTTCAACATCAATTAATGGACTTATCAAGGAAGGGCTTGAAAAAGCCGGATGGAATTCTGAATCAGCAATATTTAAAGAAGAAGAATATATTAAAGGTAATACAAGTTACTGGAGATTAGATTTCGCTAAAAATAATATCTCAATTGAAGTGGCTTTTAATCACCAGGAAGCAACAGCCCACAATATCATGAAACCTGTTCTTGCAGGAGAGCTAAACCATGTTGAAAAAGAAATCCAATCAAAAATGGGAGTAATTATTTGTGCTACTGATAATCTTAAAAAACAGGGAGGGTTTGATGGTTCAATAGGAACATATGAAAGATTTATTTCATTTATGAGGCCCTATAATAACTTTGTCACTATTCCTCTTATAATTATTGGGCTCGAGTCTCCAGATTCTTTTTGTATTTTAAAAAGAAAGATTATGAATTTTAGTTGAGCACTTTTAAATCTATGTTTTGCATTTTTCTTTCAATCAATAAAAGAGTTTCTGATATAAAATAATTTATGTTTGATTTCTCTAAAATACTACCTAAGGTAGCTAACAATGAGCTTAATAGCCCAAAGATTGCTATATGGGGATTTATTTTATTTACCGCTCTGATGACTTGGCGCTCAATAATACATATGTTTTTTGAATCCTATGGCTTTCATGGAATTGCAAACTTTATTGTTTTAACAGGCGACCCAGATCCTATGCCAGTTATTTATAGATTCTTTTCATTGTGGGGCAATGCTCAACTTATATTTTGTCTTGTTTGTTGGGTAGTAATTTTTAAATATAAATCTTTAATACCTCTGATGAGCGTATTCTGGGTTTTAGATTGGGGTCAAAGATTATTTTTATATCCATTGATTAGAGAAGATATAACTTCTATCGGTGAATATACAAAAGATATCACTCCAGGAGTTGATTTAGCTCCGCTTCCACTTGCAATAGCAGTAGTTATATTTTTAATTTCAGTGGCTAAAAAGAGAGAAAGCTAATTATGAGAATCTGGATTACTTTAGCTATTATCTATGGATTATTTTTTACTTGGTACACAGACTTTGGTGGCAAGTTAAGTGATGATGAAATTAAATCTTATTACAGTAAATTTGAAAGCAATGCTTTAAAAGACGGCCGTGTTTTAGAGCCTCGAATAATGGAATTACTTCAAAAGTTTATGGAAGAAGATTCAGGCAAGCAATTTCTTATGGTTAATGTGATCGATATGTCTGAAAATCCTACTTTCCCAGATGGGACAGTATCAGAGGAATCAGCAGATGATCTTATGAATGAATATATGGAGCATATGTATGGCGAGATTCTAAAAAGAGCATCCCATCCAGTATTTATGGGTTCGGCAGTTAATGATTCTATGGATTTAGTCGGCATAGAACATGCAGAAGTTTGGGAGACAGCTGCATTATTTAGATATAAAAGCAGACGAGCCTTTCTAGAGATAGTTACCCATCCAGATATGAACAGCAAACATAAATATAAGATTGCTGCATTAGAAAAAACGATAGCTTTTCCTGTAGAGTCTCAACTTTACTTAGGAGATCCAAGACTTTTACTTGGTTTTATTTTTTTAATTCTTGGTTTGTTATTAAGACCTATAACTAGGCGATAGAAAATTTTTCTAAATTAAATTCTTGCTCATTAATAGTGAGAAGCCATCCGTAATCTCCCCAATCTCCAAGAACAATCCTTTTAGAGGCACCAACATCATGAATATTCGGTCTATGTGTGTGACCGTGAATGAATAAATCAGGTTGATGCTCATTTATAAAATCTAAGACCGACTGTTCATTCACATCAGTAATAGAATCTGATTTTTTAGAGGTTGCTTCTTTACTGTCTTCTCTTAAAGTTGCTGCAATTTGTTTTCGCTCATCAAGAGTTTTATTTAAGAAATCAGATTGCCAATTTTCTTCTCTAACTTGGTTTCTAAAATCAATATAGTCTTGGTCATCAGTACATAAAAAATCACCATGACTTAGAATTACATTTTGACCATTAATATCTAGTGTATAAGGATCAGGAAGAATAGTTATTCCTGTTTCTTTTGTAAATGATTCGCCAACTAAAAAATCTCTATTACCATGCATAAAGAATGTTTCTGGACCATTAGTTGTAAAAGATAGAAGGGCTTGTTTTATTTCAAGATGAAGTGGAAGATCATCATCATCACCAATCCAGGTTTCAAAAAGATCGCCTAAAATAAAAAGGTGAGTACAAGCCTCTTTCGATTCATTTAAGAATTTAAAAAAGGCTTGAGTTAGTTCTGGGTGTTTATCGCTTAAGTGTAAATCTGAGATAAAGCGAGGCTTCATTCAGCAACAGTTACCGACTCAATAGTAATAACCTCTAAAGGCACATCTTGATGTCCGCCTGAAGAACCAGTTGCAACATCAGCAATAGCATCCACAACATCCATACCTTCTGTAACTTTACCAAAAACTGCATAACCCCAACCTTGAGGATTTTCACCAGTATGATTTAAAAAACTATTATCTTTGTGGTTAATAAAAAATTGACCTGTTGCAGAATGCGGTTCCATAGTTCTTGCCATGGCAATCGTTCCGCGATCATTTGCTAGACCATTGTTAGCTTCATTTTGTATAGGAGCTGTATCACTAGATTTATTGCTCATATCTGCGTTTAAACCACCACCTTGAACCATAAAGCCATTAATTACTCTATGAAATATAGTACCTGCGTAATAGCCTGAATTAGCTATTGATACGAAGTTTTCAACAGTAATAGGTGCTTTTTTACCATCTAGTTCTAGTTGTATATCTCCAACGGAAGTTTTTATAGTAACTTGTGTCATGCTTGTCTCCTGAATAATTGGCATTTCAGCTTCATCATCTTTTTTAGAACAAGAATTAAGAACGAACACTATTGCTAGAGAGCATATAGCTATTTTTAATATGTTGTAATTTTTCACAGATTTAGCTTTAAATTAAAAAAGTTGATTTTATCATTAAAAATCATAGTTGAGCATGTAGTCCCTAAATTCGCTTTTAATAATTTTTTCATTTAATCCATATTCATCAAGAGAATATTTATGAGAAGGTTTTGAAATTTGCTTGTCTTTAATGAGGTAGTTTTGAATTTTATTTTCAGTTGCTATAGTCATATCAAAATTTAATTGCATATAAGTATTTTTAATATGGTCTAGTGGGTTTTTAATAAATTCAGAATATTGAATATCAACTATTTGATTATTAGACAGAGATTTTCTATCTGACATACCTTTCTCTAAATTATGATTCCAAAAGTCTATTACTGTTTCGCCAATACCATGAGTACTAATTTTTTTTGAGAAAGCCAGTCTCACATTTTTAGTTAAGCTACAAAAAGATCCAACTGACTCAATAGGGTCTCTATGAATATGAATAAATTTAGCATTTGGATACTCTTTTAGAATTTGAGGCATATGACCTATGTGGCTTGGGTCTTTTAATAACCAGCGTGTAGGTTTGCCGTTAAGTTCCAAAGCTTGATAAAACTTTTTATGCCATTTGAAGACAGAATCAAAAGAAGTATTTTTTAGATATTCAATATATTCTGGTACATCTGCCATACACATATATACAAAGCTTCTTATATTCATAGTTGCAATTTGCTGGCACTCTTCTGGTGTTGTTGCTCTTATAGTATGAATTGCTCTTAATTTTGGAATTATAGTCTTTGCAAGTTTAAGTTCAATATTCGTTTTAAATTCTCTTCTTCGTCTGGCTGCTTTAGTTTTGGTAAGTGGCATTAGATGCATAATTTCCCAATACATTGGCGATCTATGGGCTATATCTAAAGACAAAAGGTTGAAAAGTAATGAGGTACCAGAGCGAGGGAGGCCAATTACAAAAACTGGATCAGCGGGCTCATCAAAATTATTATTCAAATGAAAATCATTGAGTATCTTTCTCATCTTTAATCTGTTTTTTAACTGATGATTAAAGGCAACTTTTCCAAAAAAATTAAATTTGTTATTTTTGTTAATAGAGTCAATTAAGATTTCTAGAGGTTCAATATAATCATCTTCACCCAACTTGCCATCAAGACCTTTAAGCATTGATTTAACAGTAAATTTTTGACCCATTATATTGATTACTCCTATTAACTATAAGATACTCTTTATTTAATTATTCCTCAAATTAGATATATGAATATATTGTTTTTATGTGTTGCTAACTCAGCAAGAAGTCAGATGGCAGAGGGATTAGCTAAGTCTATGCTTGGGCAAGGGCATAACATCCAAAGTGCTGGCTCAATTCCATCAGGAGAAGTCCACCCTAACGCGGTTATTGCTATGGATGAAATTGGTATAGATATTAGAGATCAATTTTCAAAATCTACTGATGATTTGGACAAAGATTTTATTGATAATTTAGATTATGCTATTACTTTATGTGCCGAAGAGGTATGCCCGGTTTTACCAAGCAAAGCTCAAAACTTGCACTGGATGAATGAAGATCCAGCAAATAGCAACTACTCAGAAAAACAACTGAAAACCTCATTCTCTTTGACTAGGGATAATATATTCAAATTAATCAAAAAATTTTATTTAGAAAAGTTAACATAGAGAATATATTTTAAAAATATATTGACATTTAATTCGTGACATCTTATAAAAAAACATGTCAGATAAAAACTCATTTATAAAAATTCCTCCTGGGTCAAAAGTTGAGATTAAAAATGATCATGATAAAGACATCAAAGACCTTGGCTCATCAGAATCAAATTCCAATTATCGAAACAAAGAGTCTAAAAATATTGATTTAGAATCAACACATACTGGTTTTGAGACCTCATCTTCTAGCCAAAGTTCTAATAGCTCCATTGAAGCTAACACTTCTGCATCATCAACTAGTAATTATAAAGAATCTGAAAAAGAAAATAATGATGCAAAGACTGAAAAAGAATTTGAAAAAGAATTGTCCGATGATGTTAAGCAAGTAGATGTTGATGCTAACAAAAGGAAGAATACTATTAGAGTAAAAATAAAAAATTTTTTTAAATTTAAATAATTCATTGCATATAACAAATAGATAGGAGGTATGAGATGAGTATAGAAATAAGTGGCCTAAATGGTACTTGTAGTAATGATGGAGATGCAAAGGTAGTTGGACTTATTACCAATAAAGATAGTGCTCCACTAAGAAATGTAACAGTCGAGGTAACACTGTTTGATGGTGATACGCTTGTGGGTGTGTCAGAAGATTATATTGATAATATTCCACCAGGGGCCAGAAGAGCATTCGAGGTAACTGAATGGGATTGCTGGATGAGTAGGTTTGAAGTTCAAGTATATGGAGAATAATTATGAATGAAGAAAAAAAAGATAAAGGTAAAAAATTAGATTCTGAACAAAGAACTCTTACCCCAGAAGTTGCGATATATGTTATGGCAATTGGAGCAGTATTAGCAGATGGTAAGGTTGAAGAAGATGAGTTAGGCGCTATTGGCGATATAGCTGCCTTGTTTGATCATGCTCAACATTATGAAGATGCAGCTGCGTATCATGAGCATTTTAAGGATAATGAAAGTGCGATGGAGGGAGCGGTAAAGGTCATTAAGGATTCATCTGACGCAGCCAAAGTAGCTGCAGTGGCTTTCATGTCATATGTTTTAGTACAAGATGGAGTTAACCAAGCAGAAGATGATTTTTATCAAATGGTAGTTTCAGGACTAACTTCTTAAAAAATAATACTTTAGGTCATATTGCCTTTTCTAATAGGCAATATGACATTTTTTTATGAATGGATTTAAAAAAACTTTTTTAAAGATTCGAGAAAATAATTTTTTCGAGGCCTTCGTTATATCTGTAATACTCATTTCAGCAATTGCTGTTGGGTTTAGGACATATGAAGAAAGCTTTAATCCTCAAATATATCTTTATTTATCATATTTGGATTATTTTATTACTTCAGTTTTTCTGATTGAAATTATTATAAGACTGGCTGCAGAAAACAAGACATTAAATTTTTTTAAAGGTTCATGGAACGTTTTTGATTTTGTAATTGTAGCAATTAGTTTAATACCAATTGAATCCCTTGACTCTATTCTTCTAGCTAGATTGGTAAGAGTTTTTAGGCTTCTTAGATTGGTAAGCTTTATTCCCCAATTCAGAGTTTTAATTGAGTCATTCATTACTGCAATTCCAAGAGTTGGTTATATTTTATTATTTATGTTTGTAGAGTTCTATATTTTTGCAGCCATTGGCAGCATACTTTTTTCAGAAATTAGCCCATTGCATTGGGGTAATGTTGGTTTAGCTATGCTTACTTTGTTCCAAACAGCAACCTTAGAAGGTTGGCCAGATCTAATGTATCAATCCTTGGAAGTTCAAAGATTTAGCTGGATATTTTTTGTTGTTTTTATCATTTTAAATTCTTTAGTTTTTATGAATATGATTATTGGGGTTATTATCGATGTAATTGTGAAAGCAAACGAAAATGAATCACCTGAAAATATAAGGTTGCTAAAAGATATAAGCGATAGAATTTCAAGAATAGAAAATAAAATAAAATAAATTTTTAATTAACTAGACCCATGGTGCTTTTGAAAAGTTTTCTTGCAGTTTATCGTTAATTTTTATGTATGTATCAATACCATTTACTGGATATGGGTGAATTTCTTTTAGAATTTCGAATCCGCTATAAGCATACTGATTAAATCTTGTATACCCCATTTCTGAAAGAGTGTTTGCATCATCCTTATCTACAATTTGTTTTAAAAGTTTTGCAAAAGTTTTCTGTTCAACGCTGTAGCTCATTTCGGTTGCATAGCCAACTAAGAGAAGATTTATTATTAAATATCTCCATTGAGAAAATACAGATGGCCAGTTCTTAACTGCATGTGGCCAATTTTCTTGATCTTGTTTTATATCATCATCAGTTCTTTTTCCTGCGCTTACGCCAAGTAAAAAACAGTAATAGAGAAGGGTAAAAGATCCGCCATCTTTAGCACCTTTTGATGGGAACAGCGGAGATTTGCCGTCAGATTGAATACCTTCGTTATATTTTTGAAGATCAGGATGTTGTCTAAATTCCATATGTTAATTCTCCTGTGAAAGCGAAAAGTTTGTAAAGAATTCTTTATCTTCTGTGACTATTCCATTAGAACCTTTATAGCTAATATTTTCCTCTGAAGGAGGATTTAATGGCTGTTGTACGTCATCATCTGTTCTGTATATTGTATAAATACCAACATTATCATTAAGATAATCATGGAAGTTATTAGGCTCAGAAATTTTTGTTACAAAGCCCGGCTTTTCGGCATCAATGATAAAACATATACTTTGTTCGCATAAATCTTTTAACATTTCTGAAATAGCTGGTCTTGCTGCATTTTGCAGAGGTGTAACTGGATGATCAATGACCATTGGGAAAGCAATACCAGATCTCTCAAGAACCGATAAGGCAAAGCAGGTAACTGCAGTAACCTCTTGTCCTCCCGACCCACCACCTTGATTTTCAATTTTTAAGCTATCATTAATCGACTCAATCCTAAAACTTTTATCTTGATGAGATGATGAAATTTTTTCGTTTACAGAATTAGTTATTTCTTTAAAAATTTGATTTCTTGCATTAACAGATGACACCTCAAGAATTTCTTTAAACTTATTTAATTTTTTTAAATATTCTTCATAGCCTTCTTTTTCTGCAATTTTATCTCTTACTAAAGTCAATGCATTCTTAATACCGAAATCTGATGATATATTTATAGGATCTTTATTTTTAACTATTGCTAATGTCTCATCATCATTTTTTCTTAAGTCTTTGATAGCTTTTTCAAGTTCTGACTTTTTAATATTAAGATTTCTAAATTTTTCAATTTCTTGTTGAATTGAACTGTTTTGATCTCTATCAAAAATTAAATCGTTATAATCTTGTACCAGAGTATCTTTATCTTTTTTTATTGTTTTAAGGTTTTCAATTTCATTCAAATATTCATCATGACTAGATGATAAAAGTGCTTCTTCGTTTGTTGTTTTAATAGTATTTACAATTCCAGCATCATCATCGCCAAGGTAGTCTTTTGCATTATCAATAATTATGCTGGATTTTTCTTTAGTCATTTCATCACCACAGATGCATTTTTCTTGCTTTGCAATATCATTAAAGAAACTTCTTGAAGTACCAGGAAGTTTTGCTGCTGCTAGATTATCTAGAAAGCTTTTAGATTGAGAGCTCCATGCTGTTGAAATGGAATAAAGATTTTTAGACATTTCAGCTAGAATCGCTTCATTGGCATAAATCTTTTTATTTATATCATCAATTTCCTCTAGTTTATTATCAATTTTTAAGTTCATATCTTCTGTTACATCATCTCTGCTATCAATAATATTTTTAAGCCTAGACCATTCAGGCAGAATTGAGTCTAATTTACCCTGACAAGAATCTAACCCATCTTTAATTTGTACTTCTCTTCTTTCAAGCAAATCTTCTCTTTTTCTTAGTGATTCTGTTCCACCTTGAATTTTTCCTCTCATCATTGCTCTAAACTGAATCTCTAGCTCTTTGGTTAATTGATAAAGTTTAGTTATACCCGAGAAGGTATCAATTGTTTTTTTTGCTGTTTGTTCAGAATCTATAAAATAATCATCTAACGCATCACCACTAAATAAAAAGGTTTTTATATGGTCTTGTGTTAGAAAAGAACGTATATTTTTTGGAGGATGAAAGCCAGTCTTTTCTGAAGTTTGGTTAGTTGTCGTAAATATGTGCTCCTTCCCTGAAATAAAATCAAATTTGATTCTAAAAGTAATATCATCCAGTGTATCATCATCAACTTCTAACTTTAGAACAAACAAGCCTTCAGCAGCATTGGTTTTTTTATTTTTAAATTCATTAATGTTTCCCCATGAGTTAGACAACGTATTTTTTATCAAGTTAATTAGGGTTGTTTTACCAGTTCCATTTGGCATCTGTATAAAATTAGTTTTATTATTTTTTTGAAAATTAATTTCTACATCTGGGCATCTTAAATTTTTAGATTTGATGTGAATTAAATTAATTTTCATTTATACGCTCCATTTCTATGATATCTGAGACAATAAGTGCCAATTCATCTTTATCTAATTGATTTTTAAAAAAATTATTTACGTGGGCAAGCAATTGTTTTGCATCACTTTCTGAATAATTTGTCATTAGCTCTTTTTCAAGCTCTCTAATTAATATTTCATCCATTCTTCACCTCAGTTTTTGATATTCTTTCTAACCATTCGAATCTTTCTTTTTCTGATTTTAAAGGCTCTTCATTGCTATGAACAATAAAATCAACTACATTAGCTCTTTTATTGGGATTATTCACATCAATTCTAAGACATCTTCCTATTCTTTGGATTGTTTCTCTTCTATCACTATCTGAAGCTAATATAAAAATATTTTCTAAACTAGGTATATCTATACCCTCAGATAAAATATGACATGAGATAACGCAATCAAGATCGTTACCAATTCTCATCAAATTATCTCTATCCACACCCTCATCAAAATAATAAGAAAATTTTGAAGTATATTGATGAATATAATTACCTAAATTTTTTGCCTGTTCTTTTTGATGACAAAATATTATCGAATTATTTTTTATTAAATCTGAATTCTTTGAAATGAAATCTGCAAATGCTGGTTCTTTATTTTCTGCTAATTTATTTACATTTGCCATATCTCTCATATAGTCTTTCTCAGAATAAGGGTCGCCAATTCCTTTTTTTGCAGCATTTCTTTTTGCTATATACCCTTGTTTTTTCTTTCTCTCTTCTTTTGTTAATGCAACTGGTAAATGTATATAATTGAATGGACATAATATTCCATCTTCAATAGCATTTTCCAATTTATATTCGTAAATAATTTTGCCCATTTCTTTTAAAATAAAATCAGAACCTTCAGTATCAAATTTTCTTATTGGAGTTGCACTGAGCCCAAGTGTATATTTAAAGCTTCTATGGAGTCGCTCTAGTTGCATCATGCCTTTTGAACCAAAACCATGAACTTCATCTTGGATTATTAATGTTTTTTCTTTATCTAGGTTTTTGAGAATGTTCTCCAACTTTTCAGGCATTCTATTTACTATTAATAACTCGTTGCTACCATCAATAAATTTTCCAGCTTCATTATGGCTATCATAAAATCTTCTAATACCAAGTGTTTTAAGATTTCTTTTTTTCTTCCATTTCATTACCTCTTCATACCATTGCTCACACAAAGTATTCGTTCGATTTGGACAAATAAGTATTTTATCTATTTTTTTGGTTAGAAAAAGCTGTCTTGCAATTTGAAGAGCTGTTGATGTTTTGCCCGTTCCTGTTGCCATCTCTAGTACACCTTTATGATTATCAAGAAAAATATTTATCGCTTTTATTTTATGAGGCCAAACATCCTCTTGAAGCATTTCTTGCTCAAAGTCTATTTCTTCTGTTATTTCTTCTTTTTTTTCATCTGTAATGTTTTGGATTTTAGAATCATTCTTTTTCCTTGAGTTTTTAACTACTATTTTAATTTTATCCAATAACTCTCTTGAAACATTTTCAATTTTGTATCCTTTCCTATCACCATTCCAAGTTGCATCAATTTTTACTTTATGTTCATCCACTTTCCAAGATTGATTTTCTTTTCTTGAGTCATAAACATCAAAATTTTCTCCTTGAGTCATTAAACCGGCATGAGATTCATTTGCAGAGCCATTAAAAGAAACAGTTGTGCCACATGGGAAATTAAAATAACCTCTTTTTCCATGTGTTAATGTATTTTCATCAGCATCATCTGAAACAACTTGATAATCGCTATAATTTATGCAGGTTGCAAATCTTATCTCTAGTTTTTGGTCTGCAATTAAATATGAGAGTGTCTGACCAATATCCTTGCCAGTTTCCCAATTATGCATTTCACTATTTGCATCTATTTTAAGGACTTTAAGAAGAATATTTTGTCTATGCTTTTGAAGAATATTATCTCGATTTTTATCATTTAAAGATTTATCTAGAGCAATTTTTGTACTCTTATCTATCTGAGGATAAGCAATGATTTCTATTTTTGCTTCCTTATTATCAATAATATTTATAAGTGAATCACCCCAAGCTCTTATGACAGACGATCTAAACCAAGCTGTTTCTCTTTTATATAAAATACACTCATTAATACATGGTTTTATAAAATCTGAACCCAATGAGTCATCAGGCCCCTCGTAACAAGTTTTTAAATTTTTTAGTATGCTCATTTTTAATGTATTTAATGATAGTAAATAATTTTTTTTAATATTGGAATAGTATTAATAAAAAAACATATTTTTAAAATAAATTTTTTTGCTTACTTTCATCAAGCTTTTTTCTTGAAGTAGATTTTGGTTGATAATCAAGATATTTAATATTTTTTTTTGTAAGCATGGCTTTTGTAGCTTTTATTGATTTTTGTTCTAGCTTTGCAATTTCATCAATTAATAATAATTCATAGTTTAATTTTAAATTAAGCTCTTCAATATCAAGTTCTGAATGATTGAGAGCTCCAGATTCAAATAGTTTTAAAACCCCAGATTCAGGATTATTAGATGGTTTTGCAAAAACTTTTGTCCAACCCTTTTCAAGGCATTCATTAGCACCTGACCATGTACCACCTTTAAGTCCAGATGCTACAACCAGAACTCCGTTGGATAATAAATAAATATATTTATTTCTTGCCATGGCCCTACCTGGCGTCCATTTAGCCTCTGGATTCTCAGTGCATATTAATACAAGTTTTTTCTCTTCAATATATCTCCTATTGCTTGAATCTAAAACTTTTAAGTTTAATTCTGCAGGAAGAATGCATATAACTTCTCCGCCATGATTTAAGGCATTTTTCATTGCAGTTTCATCTGCTCCTTTTGCACCTCCTGTGATTACTACAACATTATTATTTGCAAATTTTTTAGCAACTAATTTAGTGTAATCAACCTCTTCATAATTAATATCTCTAGATCCAACTATCCCAATACCACCTTTTTGTAAAATATCTTTATTGCCTGAGCCAAAAAGGATTAAAGGACATTTGTGACGATATTTCATTTTGAGTGCCAAAGGATAATATGCGTTATCAAATATACTAATTACCCAAATACCCAGTTTTGACCACTTTGTAATATTCAAAGATAGGGCAATACTTTGAGAGATTAATTGAGAGATACGACTTGCGGAAATGCTCAATTTTGATTCAATTAAATTCAAAACTTTTATATTATCTTCAAGCAATAAATCTTCTGGATATAGTTTGTTTTGATGCAGCAAATCAATAATTTTTCTTATTTCATTTGGCTTAAGATTATCTACACTGCCATCTTGCAGCGATTTCATTTTAAGTAATAGAATAGCTTTTGTATTGTTACTAATCATTTTCTATGTATTTATCAATCACCGCATCTCCTTTTCTATAGGCTAAAGCAAAAGGATAAACATCTCCAGCACCCTCAAGCCTTAATAATGCGCTAATAATTGTATAAGTCCATCCAGATTCAACAATATCATCTATTAATAAAACTTTGCCAGAATTAGGTATTAAATCCTTATTAACATCAAAAGCTCCATCGAGATTCTCTTTTTTAAATTTGGAACTATTCATCATTTTTTGTGGTTTTGTTTCTTTTATTTTGTGAACTGCTTCAATAAAAGGTATTTTTAGTCTCAATGCTACTTTTTTTGCAAAATCCGGTACCAATCTTTTTTTATTCAGCGATGGAACACATGTTACCCATGAAAAACTATTCTCATTGTCATGCCATCTATTTTTATCATTAATAATTTTAATAGCAGCATCAATTAATTTATCATCAAACTCTGAGTTAGTTTTTCCCTCAAGAACGAGCTTTCCAAAATACATATCGCTTAAATGGCATAGAGCTCTTCCTTCCATTGCCTTTTCATTATCCTTAATAGAGCCTGAGAGGTGTTTATAGATATTAAAATCTGGTTTCATCCACAACTTTCTTGGCATTATTGGGATATTTAATTTATTAAGAAAAATAGATGCCTTTTGAATTAAATCTGTATTCGTTTCTTGTATATCAATTGGCGAGCAATTGTTACATTTTCCACATGATTCAATTATTTTATCTCCTAGTTTATTTGATAAATAGACCATGTGACATGATGAAAGACTTATATATTCCTTCATATCTTCCCATTCTTTAATTCTTGTTTTTTTTATTTGTTCAACTTTATTCCAATCTATATTCAAAGTATTTGGAGTTTTTTGCCAGACCCTTTTTTCAATTTGAATTACCGGACTAGAATCCAAAGAATCTAATATCTTTAATGCTTTTTCTATTTGACCCGGGGGAACATTGCATAGGTATTTTATCGTATGCTCATTCATAGGCTTATCAGATTTAGATAAAATATTAATAATTAATTCAAAGATGTTTTTTGATGGAAAAGCATTTTCAATAAAAAAACTATTTATTTCTTCATCTTCCTGGCCTAAAAGGCATATACCATATGCATCCTTAATATTTCTTCCGGCTCTGCCAACCTGTTGATAATAATGAACAGCAGATTGAGGGGTTTGAAAATGAATTACAAATTTTAGATTGGGTTTGTCAAAGCCCATGCCTAATGCACTTGTAGCAACTACAACATCAAGCTCGTCATCAAGAAGCTTATTTTCAACATTAATTCTATCATCATCTTTCATGCTAGCATGATAGGGTTTAGCATTTATTCCATTTTTTTGAAGCCATAGTGATATTTTCTCAGCATTTCTAATTGTTAAGGCATAAATTATTCCTGACCCTCTTAAATTAGGAATAATTGAAGCAATATATGCCAGTCTTTCAGTTTCGCTTGACATTATTTTCGCCATCAATTTAAGGCTTGATCGACCTAATTCTCCTCTTAGTATTTCAGTTTCATCACCAAATCTGTCATGGATATCATTTATAACTCTATCGTTTGCTGTTGCAGTCGTAGCAACTAGAGGAGTTTGGGGAGGTAAGTTATCAATTATAGAGTTTATTCTCATATAATCTGGTCTAAAGTCATGACCCCAGTCAGATATACAATGTGCTTCGTCAACAATTAAAAGACCAATTTTATTAGCAATTGGAGCCAACACATTTTCAACAAAATCAGGGTTTGATAGTCTTTCTGGGGCAACAATTAGCAGATCAAGATTATTTTTTATAAAACTACTTTCTGTCTCTGACTTGCTTTTAATACTTTGAGAGCTATCAATCCTGTCTATTTTAATAATATTGCTACCATAGTGCACTTGGTTTCTCATTAGAGATAAGAGGGGTGAAATCATAAGACAGGGGCCTGGTGATTTATTTTCTTGATTAAGATGTAGTCTATAATAATCGGGGTCTCTTAAAATTTTTGATGATATAAAGTAGACCATGCTTTTGCCCCATCCAGTTTTTTGAACTAATAGAACTCTCTTTCTATCTCTAACAATACTTAAGATTGCATCTAATTGACCTTCTTTGAATTGAGCTTCAGGGTTGTTTAAAGCCTTTCTTAAATGGCTTAAAGCAATTTCTTTAAATCTATATGAAAATAAACCCTCATTCATATTTATAAATTATAGTTTTTTTAACTCCCTTTTAATGACTTTATCCTGAGATAAGAAAATTGCAAATGATTATAAGAAAGAAAGCAGGCAGTATGAGAAAATAATATTATCTTTTAGTATTGCAGGCTATTTTAAATTACTATATATTTATACAGTATCTAAATTTATTCAATTTAGTGCTCATATTGATAATAATAAATGATTTTTTTTAACCAAAACTCTGAACATGATAAACGCTTCTTAGAAATCCAAACTAAAATTAACTTTTGTTACTGGATTGCACACGACATTGATCACTACTACCAAGCATGTAAAGAGAGCCTCAATACTTTTGAATATAGAAAATTAAAAAATCAACTAAATGATGCATTCAATATTTTTAGACAGATTGATATAGAAAACTCTAATATAGGTGAAAATCATAAAGAATGCCTTAATGCTCTAAGGAATTTTACTGAACACTGTTTAAAAGACTTTGATTTTACAAATAATAGAATACTAAAAGATTCTGAGTCAGAGGAAATGAATCTTTTAAACTTAATAAATACTGAAAAAAACTTCCATCAAATCTATCTAAATTATCTTCATCCAAAAGAAATGGAAGCTTATGTACTAAAATCCTTTTCACTTTTTTCTCAGGGAGGTGAATCATTAGTTAATTTGGCATCAGAATTAGAATTTCAAAATAATAGCAAGATAGAGAAATTGTCTATTAAAACTATTGAAAGCTTCAGATTCGCAAGATTTGAAATAGAGAACGCAATCAAAGATCCAAATACTATTGAATATTTATTAGATGAGCTTGAAATAATTAGTAATGGAGTAATTCTTGAAGAAGATTCTAAAGAATTAATTGAGCTAAACTTTGATTACCTTAGATTATGGAAAGAATATTTTTTATCTTTTGAAAGGTATTGCCTAGATATTCTTGATGAACAAGATAGAGAAGAAGCCTATTTTGAGATCTTTGATTTTGAATCTAAGAATTGTCTAAGCTATTTAAACATTCTAGCTTATAAAATTAATATGTTTTACTTAAAAAAAATGGATGTGGATGTGCCTAATCTAGAGATATTTAGTCAAAGGATAATTAAAAGCCCGATTGACTATATACAAAATAAAAGGGCCTGATGGATAAAATAGATTGTTTCAAATATTTTGGTATTGATGTTAAAAATATTCGATGGAGTTGGGCTGGACTTAATAAATCAGGAAAAGGTAGAAAAGATTTTGGTTCAGGACCTGTTATAGCTTTAACCATTTGGACTGATCAAAATCACTGGAATAAAGACAAGAGGTGCAGTATTTGGTCTACCTTTAATCAAAATAATCTAATTTGGAAAGATACCAATGGCAACATAGAGCGTATCCAAATTATTAAATATTGTATTGATAATTTAAAAAGTGAATTTCGTCCTATCTATGTAGATCCTGAAAAGCCTGGAATCATTGACGATACTAGGGAAGCTAAAAAACATTATGTAATAAAAGATCGAGATATTTGGTATAAAATTACTAAGTTTGATGAAAAGACAGGTGAGTGTGAGGCTGAGAGCTTTATAAGATAAAATGGCTCCCGAAGTTGGGATCGAACCAACGACCAATTGATTAACAGTCAACTGCTC
>Ga0206131_10002593_pt1 | contig 21659 bp, 23 predicted proteins | sample Helgoland_Spring_FD_148636 | JGI IMG/M metagenome (GOLD analysis project Ga0206131, IMG submission 148636) | Pelagic subsurface seawater microbial communities from Kabeltonne, Helgoland, North Sea - Helgoland_Spring_Bloom_20160517_1 | ecosystem: Environmental > Aquatic > Marine > Epipelagic ...
AGAAAACTGAATTTTTACCTGTAAGAGTAATTTTTTTATCAAGCAATGTTTCAAATTCTTCATTTTTTTCTATTTCATGGAACAGAAGCTTGCCGCTCATTGAACTTGCATCATAGCAATGAGTTGGTTGGCCAGTTTCATAGGAAAGATAATTAGATACGTCTGTAAAAAAATTATTTTTATTTAAACCTAGGTCTGAAAAATAATTATCTAAAGAATTTTTATATGTTTCTGGAATTTGGTCGATTTCTAACTTAAGAAATGATATTTTGGGGCAAGTACTTTCTGATAGATTCTCAAAATCTAACTGAAGTTCATTTAGTTTTTCAGTGTATATCTCTTGGTTAATTTTAACTGTATAAAAAACTGCTAAATCTCTTAGTAAGCCATTTATAGATAAACAATCCCCTCTATTGGGAGTGAATTCCATATCAAAAATATCACCATCTATTTCGTGCTCATGACCAAGTTGAAATAATTTATTAGAAATATGCTCAATACTTGGACTCTCTTCAATATGTTGAACTAAATGTCTATAAGCTATTTTCATTTGAACTGACTCAGAAAATCTAAGTTAGACTTATAAAATTCTCTTATATCTGTCACTCCATGCTTAAGCATGGCTATTCTTTCAATACCTAGACCAAATGCTAAGCCGCTATACTTATTCGAGTCTATATTGCAATTCTCTAAAACAACTGGATTTACTAATCCACACCCCAGTATTTCAAGCCACTTCCCTTCTTTTGATAAGATATCAACCTCTGCAGAAGGCTCTGTAAATGGAAAGTATGAGGGTCTAAATCTTAATTCAACATTATCACCAAAAAGTGAGTGGATAATTTTATAAATTAAATCTTTGAGTTGAGCAAAACTTACATTTTCATCTACATATATACCTTCAACCTGATGGAACATTGGTAGATGAGTGGCATCATCATCCTTTCTATAAACCTTACCCCCAGAAATAAATGCCAAAGGTGGTTTTTTTTCAAGCATTCCTCTGATTTGAACAGGTGAAGTATGCGTTCTTAAAAGGGATGATTTGTTTTGAACATAAAAAGTATCATGCATTTGCCTTGCAGGATGAGATTTTTTTATATTAAGCATATCGAAATTAAATTCTTCTGTTTCTATTTCAGGCCCATCAACAATTTCAAAGCCATATGAAACCAACAGACTCATGATGAAGTCTTTCATATGATTAATTGGATGAAGGGTGCCCCTGTCTTTGACTAACTCAGGGGGTGTAATGTCTTTATGATCTGGCATTAAACCAGTATATCTAGCTAGTAGCTGTTTTTACAATCTTCTCAAAAGTTGCATTATCAGAAATAGCTATATCAGAAAGAATTTTTCTATCTAAAGCAATATCTTTTTTAGCTAATGAATTTATAAGTACAGAGTAAGAGACACCAAGCTCCCTAGCTCCAGCATTAATTCTTGCTATCCAAAGTGCCCTAAATGCTCTTTTTCTATTTTTTCTATCCCTAAATGCATATTGTAAAGATTTAATATTAGACTGTTTAGCTGTTCTAAATAATCTACTTCTAGCACCATAATGACCTTTAGTAGCACTAAGTACTTTCTTATGTTTTGCTCTTGCTGTTACTGATTTGGTAGTTCTTGGCATGATTTATCTTCTTATTAATTTTGAAGCCATTTTAAGAACTATACCTGATAGTTTATTTAGGCCTCTGTTGTGTCTTTTTCTTTTAGTAGATTGTTTAGTAAGGATATGGTTTCTGTTAGCACTTTTGCTTTTTACAGATGAACCTGTTTTCTTAAAACGCTTTGCAGCTCCAGAATGTGTTTTTAACTTATATCCCATATTATTCTACTTGTAAAAAATTTATACTTACTTCTTCTTCAAAGGAGAAAGAACCATTAATAACTGCCTTCCTTCCAATGAAGGCTCTTGGTCTACTTGAGCTATATCTTCCAGATCATCTCTTAATCTGTTTAGCAGATTAAGACCCATATCGCTGTTCAATATTTCCCTACCTCTAAATCGGACGCTTATTTTAGTCTTATCTCCGTCAAGAATAAAGCTTTTAACCTTTTTTAATTTAATATTATAATCACCAACATCTGTAGATGGTCTAAATTTAATTTCTTTTGTAGTATTTCTTTTAACTTTAACCTTTGAAGATGAAATACTTTTCTTCTTATCAAAAAGATGTTTACCATAATCTAAAAGCTTGCAAACAACTGGCTGAGAGTCAGATGGAGAAACCTGAACCAAATCCAAGGATGCTGCTCTTGCTGATTCAATAGCCTGACTGAATGGAACAACGCCCATCTTGTCTCCTTTAGCACCGATAAGCATGACCTCATCTGCTCTTATCTTTTCATTAATTGGGGTAATATTTTTTTTCAAGGGAGTATATCTAAGAGTTATAAAAGGAGAAAATGCTGAACATTAAAGAGCAAAGAAAATTTTTTTTCGAGGAGTTGTTATTAGTTTAATATTCAAGAAACGAATTTTATACTAAAAAATATATTTGGCAATATTTATGGCTGAAGAATCGACTGTTTCCAGACACCATCAATTTTTTGAAAAACCTCTCTTTTATTAATTCTTGATTCATGTCCTCCCCAAAATTCAAAATAATAAGGGGTAAATGAATATCCCCCCCAGTAATCTGGTCTATTAGAAAATTTATTTTTCTTAAGAGTACTGTCATATTTTTCAAGAACTTTCTCATAACTCTCAATTGGCTTTGATTGCATTGAGCTGTGTGCAAGAACATTTTTAAGCTTATCTCTAGAATTATAGTGTTTGTCTGAAAAATTTTTGCTTGATTTGAATATGTTAGATTTGATTCTTATTTGAATATTTATAGTGCTCCAAAAAAATAATACAGATATCTGACTATGATTATCAAAATCAGAAGCTTTCGTTGATTTATAATTAGAAAAAAATGTCCATATATTATCTTGAATATATTTAATATTTACAAAACGAGAATTAACCTCATTGGCATCTTTATTGAAAGAGCTTATTACAGCCGCTTCTATATTTGCTTGATTATTTTTTAGCGCTTTCTGGTAGTACTTAACAAATAGTTTGCAGGGTTCGCTATTTTCAATATTTTCAATGTTAATCATAATCATCAATGTTTAGCGCTTTAATAGCTTGTATCTTATTTGTATTTGAAGAAAGACATGACTTACTTATTATCTCTGATCTTCTTTGTACAGTCATTTTAATTAAATTCAAATCAATATTATCGATATATGAAATAAGCTCTTCCTCAGAATTAAATAGAATGACACATTCCTCACTCAATATCCTTTGAAAATACTCGGTCATTGGATTTTTATAGGCTAATATTAACTGACTGCAGCCTATTGCATCACATATCGCTGATGAAATAGTTGCTTTATAAGACCCAATTACTGGAAAAATAAAAACTGAAAAATTTGAAACAGTATCCATGTAGTCTTGGTAATCAAAATGTAAATCCTTGTTTTTTGAATGATGAATCAATTTACCCTGTCCAATAGAATAAAAACTATAATGAGATTTTGTTTTATTTTTGATTGATAAATAGTCTATGAATCCCTTTTTTTTGCTCCTTTGTCCAATGAATAAAAAATCTAAGTTATCTTTTTCGTTTAATAATTTTTTATTACTATGTTGAAACGGTATCGGTAAATTAACTATAGATATATCATCATTAATTCTTCCAAAATTAAGGCCTGCATTATTTATAGAATCATAAATATACTCTGCTAATAAAATAACTTTGGTGGTCTTGATACTTTTTCGAAGTTTCAACCATAGTATTATCCAAAATCCATATGAGTTTATTTTTTGCTTATCTTTCTCAAACACACCTTCAAGTTCACCATGAAGGTTTATGTAGATTTTTTTCTTTGGAGCAATAAATAGCTTTAAAAATTCAAAAATAAATAAAACTTGTGGAGATATTGATAAAAATAAAATTTTATTTTTTCTATATTTTATAGATAACTTAATTACATTAAACAGTTCGGATAAAGTTTTTTTGATAAACTTCCTTTCGTCTCCATCTATAACTTTGATAGACTCAGATGATTGGTAATAAGTTTCATCTATCAGCTTTGAAGTTCTAATATCAGAAATGAAATGTATCTTATAATTTTTAAATAAATTTAAAAACTCCTTATTAAAAGTATTATGCTGCCTTCCAATTTTATTTGGCTCAACTATAACAAGTGTTTTACTGTCCATTTTTATTATTAAGTTGCAGTGCCAATGGCAATGTAAGCATTGGATGTGCAAATGAAACTGATTGAATTGCAATTAACATCCATGAGATTATAAAAAAAGTACTATAGTTTTTTAAAGCAAGGCTTTTTCTCAAAATTAAAAGCAAATAAATTATACCTAATAAACCCCCATCATATATTAATGCACCTATACCGCTCAGTACATTATTAAACGATGATCCATAGAAAAAAATACTACTTTCTGCTATGAATTTATAATAAGCCGAACCCCACGGTTCGCTTCCACCAAAAAAATAATGATGTAATTCAGTAAATATAAAAAATAAATGTCCTGCTCTCTCATTAATACTTTCATCTAAAAGGAATATTTCCATGGAGCTAATTTTTATCAATCCCAATAACCTTTCTGGTATGAATGCATCTAAAGGCAATATATTTATTAGAATAATAACCAATAAACTATAAAAGATTACCATAATAGGTCTTTGAAAAAGTGATAAAAATATAACTGAACTTGCAAGAATGGCAGAAAGCGAGCCACACAATAACATGCCAAATAAAAATAAACCCCAATAGAAAATATTAGGCTTAGTAAGAAAATTAAGGCTTATAAAAATAAGCGTATATGTAAATCCAAACATTGATGGCTCTGGAGCAAGAGATGCAACTCCTCTCCCAAGGTTTTCTCTAAAATCAAGTAAAAAAAATGCTATTTGCTGCATATTAAAATATTCAAGCAATCCAAAAATAAAGTAAATAATCATTGATGCTTTCAATATGGCTTCATATGATTTCTCACTAATATTTGATGAATAAATTAAATAAATCATTAATAAAGGAGTGAGGTAGGTCACTAAGCCACGAAGGTTTGTTGCTAGATCATAACCAAATCGTAATCTAAGTATGATTATAAATATTGCAGTAAAAAATAATAAGATATAAGCCTTATCCGGAACAGTTCGCTGATAAAGAAGACTGATAATAAAGTATAGCGATAAAAAAATAAAATATAATGGTTGCAAATCTCCAGTATATAGTTTTCCTAAAAACGGAAATATGCAAATTGTTAATATAAAAAAAGGTATGTAATTCTTTAAGAAATAGTTAAGAGTCATTAATTTTAATGAATTCCACTAAATCTCTTATCCCATCTGATAAAGATATTTTTGGCTCCCAACCCAAAAGTTCTTTTGATTTGGACCCCGAATAAAATCTTCCTATATCTCCAGTTGGCTTTGTTGCATCATAATTTACTGATTTTGCTTGCACATCATTTTTTAAAATTTCATTTACAACTTCTTTTATAGTTGAGCATTTATTTGGTCCTATCATAAAAGTTTCATCCATGGGTGTTTTAATGGCTAAATCAATTGCATTTATAACATCTCTTATTTCTATAAAAGCTCTTCCTTGATTTCCATCACCCCAAACCTCAAGCAAATCATTATTTAATGACTTGTATATAAGCGAAGGAATAACCTGTGCAGTTTTCGGATTAAAATCACACGGAGAACCGTAAACATTATGTAGATCAATGTTTGTATATATGAAATCTTTTGATTTTCTTAATAGCTTATATTCAATATCTCCAACTAATTTGCCCCAACCATAGCCTGACTCGGGGTCTGCTGGGAGCTTGTCCTCTTCTTGCAAACCGCTGTCTTCAATTGTTCTTTGCATTTCTTGAGGATATGAACATGCTGTGCCAATATATATAAAATGTTTTAAGTCTCTTTTGCTTAAAACTCTGGCAACGTTACTGTTTATTTCTACATTCTTGTTAAAAATACTCCACTCATTTTTGAATACAAAATCTATACCAGCAACAATATCCGCTAAATGTACCAAAGTATCATCAGATGATAGTTGTTCAGACCAGGTTGAATCTAATGCAAGATCACATTTTATAAAATCAAAAGCTTTATTGTTTAATATACTATCTAAATTACTCATCTTACCTCTAGAAAGATCATCAATACCAATTACTTCATAACCATTTGAAACGAGATGAGAGCATAAATTAGAGCCAATCATTCCTGCAGCGCCTGTTACATATATCTTCATAAAAGTGTTATATCTCCTTATTTAATAAAAAAGAAATTATTTATATACTCAAAACCTTCAAAGTTGTTTTTATTTTCTAAGCGATATTTTAATCTCTCTTTAGATTGAACATGATTAAGGTCTTCAATATTAAATGGTAATAAATCTTTACCATTCTTTGTAATAAATGTTTTATAACCAATTGTGGATAAATAATTAAAAATTTGTAAGCAGTCTTTGTTATGCCTTAATTCAATTTCACATAGAATTATTGGCATATCTCTTTCTATTGTTTTTTTAGCTCCGTTGATAACTTCATTTTCGAATCCTTCTACATCAATTTTAATAAAGCCAATCTTTTCAATAATATTTTTTTCTATTAAGTAATCGTCTAGAGTTCTGCAGTTAACCTCTATAAGTTTAAATTCATCAAAGTTTTCATTAGACCCTCTTAATGATGCTTCGTGCTTTATTTCACTATTTTTACTTAGTGGAATCTTTAGATATGACTTGTTATTCTCATTAGATAATCCAATATTATGGCAGATTATATTTTTATGCCTAAAGGGTTTTAACAATTTTAAATGATCAGGATGTGGCTCAAAAGCATGAACATGTTTATATTTGGTGGCAAGGTTGTATGAAAAGTACCCTTCTGCTGCACCAATATCAAGAGCAATTAAACTGCTATCACCTTCCATATTATTTATGAAATTGATTTCAACTTCTGGTGCTTTGAATTTAAATATAAAAAATTGCCTTATAAAACTCTCAATTATTGGAAATGGACTAACAAATAGTTTTTTAATAAATAAGGTAAATGGTCTTATAAATAAACTTCCTATATTAAGTTTTATTAAAAGCTTGTTACAAGAAAAAATAGTAGCTTTTATTAGGCCAATTTTTTTAATTAAAACTTTAAAAAGCTCAAAATTTGAAGTCAGTGTATATTTTAAAGAATTAGTAGATACGCCCCCAACTTCTTGAAAACAGCCTATTCTGTTACTTGTAGCAACAGAAATATTTTCTCGATTAAAAAAATCGTAGAAAAAAAGGATATCAGAAAAAGTACCAAATGAAGTGTTAAACTCAATTTCATTTAATGAACTTTTTTTTAAAAAAGTTGAAAAATGACCATTGTGCTTGCCACTAAGAATATCTTTCTTATCTCTTGCTTTCGTTACTCTGATAAGGTTTCTTTTTGCATCTACTAAATGACAATCCAAAATTACAGCATCAACATCATTATTAAAATCATTGATTATGTTTGTAAAAAAATTATTACATCTTGGAAAATAATCATCACTTCCCAACCAACCAAAATATCTTTCAGCAACTATATTCATGCCTTTATTTAAAGCATCAAAAATACCATCATCTCTTTCAGAAATTAGAACATCATCCTGTCTTAATTCAGATCTAATTGAGTCTAATACAACTTCATCTGATCCGCCGTCAAGAACGTAAATTTTTGTTACATTATTATTATCATTTTTAATAACTGACTTTATAGCTCTTGTAATACGTCTATCATTAAATGATAAAATTAATATTGCTAAATCCTTTTTTGAAATTAATTGTATATTCATTATTATCTATCTATAATTTTTTTGAGTAACTTAGTAATAAAATAGGCCATTTCCAATATTGGTATATTACCATTGAAGCAAACTGGATCATAATCATTATAAATGGTGTGATATTATAACTTAGGTATACGATATAAAGTGTTGCTATATACAAAAATCCTGTAAATATTGACCATCTCCAATAAACAACATCCCCTGAGGCATTGAGCATGATGGTGGCTGAAGAAGAATTTAATTCACAATAATAAATTAAAATCGACAAAAAGATAAAATTTAAAGTGAGTTTATTAAGTTCTATTAAACTAAATTGAGATAGGAGATACATAAGAAACAATAATAAACTGACAGCAAAAATATAAATAATTCCTATAAATTTAAATTGGGAGATTATTAAATCTCTTTTTTCAAAAAAAACTTTTTGTCTAGCATCCCAGCTCTCTGTGAGCTCAGGAACAATATATGATCTGGATGATGCGAGAATACCAGCAATTGATGATAGGGCCATAGTAGCATATGCAACAAGTAACTTATCACCATTAAAATCAATATTTGGTAAAAATACTAAAATTAATTTGTTAACTGTAAAATAAGAAAAACTTATTAAATTTAATTTAAATGAAAAATATTTATCATATTTTTGAACATTAATTTTTTGCTGTAATTTCTTATTTTTAAAAATAGAAAATATCAATACAAATATTGAGGATGCTAAATTCACTAGCACATAACTCATTAAAAAAGATGAAAAATCTAGATTGAAGCTCAAGATTATCATAATTACCATTACAAGCGATTTATTAATGAATGAAACCTTGTTGTAATATGTTATATCATAACTAATGTACATCCTTGAATGAAGGAAAGAGCAAATAGTATAAAATATACAAGAAAAAAAAATAATTATTAAGTATATAAGGTCAAAACTATCTACATAGTCTGGGATAAAAATTAGATATATGGTAACCAGCAAAGATGAAATAATACTAGATAGTAAAAATAAAAATCCTCCACCAATCTTTATTAAATCTTTAAAATTAAAATAGACTGATTTGTTAGAAATAATAGAATAATGGCTGTTCATGTAGACTGCTATTGATAGAGAAAAAATAGAATAGTAGCCTAAAAAAAATACACTAAAGTCACTGCCATAATTGACGTAAGTAAATACTGATATAACAAATACTGAGAAAAGTCCGATGGAACTGTTTAATATTGATAATAATTGATCAAATTTAAACATATTTTTATTTTACAAATAGGATTTTATAAAAAAATATCACTATTCAAAGCCCATTCATAAGTTTTAGTAATTCCAGCTTTTAAATCATATTCAGGTTTCCAGCCTAATGAATTTAATCTAGTGTTATCGAGCAGCTTTCTTGGTGTTCCATCTGGCTTTGACAAATCATATTCAATACTCCCCTCAAAATTTACAACATCTTTAATAATTTTTGCAATTTCAGAAATTTTAAAGTCAGCACCTGAACCAACATTTAAATGTGATACTTTGTTATCTAATACTGAACGATATTCTTCTTTTGAAGACTCCATGACATGAATACATGCCTTGGCCATGTCATCTACGTGTAAAAAATCTCTTCTTGGTGAACCAGTGCCCCAAATTTCAACAGTGCCTAACTTATTTAACTTTGCTTCATGAAATCTTCGTATAAGTCCAGGAATTACGTGACTATTAATCGGATGAAAATTATCATTTTGACCATATAGATTTGTAGGCATCACACATCTATAATCTCGGTCAAATTCTACATTATATGCTTTACATTGCAGAATTCCTGAAATTTTTGCAACAGCATAATATTCATTAGTTTCCTCCAGCACTCCATTAAGAAGCTCCTCCTCTTTTATTGGTTGTGAAGCAAATTTTGGATAAATACAAGATGATCCTAAGAAAAGCAATTTTTTGATGTCGTTAACATGGCATGCATGAAGTACATTATTTTGTATAGCTAAATTTTGATAAATAAATTCAGTAGGATAATGAGAGTTTGCATATATTCCACCAACTTTTGCTGCCGCAAGGTAAACCTCATCAAATTTATTTAATTTAAAAAAATTATTTACCTGTTCTTGAGAAGTTAAATCTAATTCTTCACGATTTGCAGTAAAAATTTCTAGATTAGATTTTTTGTTTAAAAATCTACGTATAGCCGATCCTACAAGACCATTATGCCCGGCAATAAAAATTTTTTTCATTATTCACCAATTAGTTTTCTTTTATTGATTGCATTAATAAGATCCGATTCAACCATTTCTGAGCACATTTCTTGTACTGAAATTTTTGGCTCCCATCCCAACTCTTTTTTTGCATAAGATGGATCACCTAATAAAGTTTCTACTTCAGCGGGTCGAAAGTATTTAGGATCAATTCTCACTATTATATCTCCTACATTTAAAGAGCCATTACACTTATTTCCTGAGATTGATTGAATAATTCCAATTTCATCTACACCCTCTCCTTCAAATGCAATCTCTATACCAAGTGCTGAAGCCGTCCATTTAATAAATTGTCTCACAGTATGTTGAATGCCGGTGGCAATTACGAAGTCTTTAGGTTCATCTTGTTGCAACATCATCCACTGCATCTCAACATAGTCTTTAGCATGACCCCAGTCCCTGAGTGAATCTATATTACCCATGTAAAGACAAGATAAAAGCCCTTGTGAAATATCAGCAAGGCCTCTTGTAATCTTTCTTGTTACAAATGTTTCTCCTCTCCTAGGTGATTCATGATTAAATAAGATTCCATTACATGCATACATTCCATAAGCTTCTCTATAGTTTTTTGTGATCCAAAAAGCATATAGTTTTGCTACACCATATGGACTTCTGGGATAAAAAGGTGTTTTCTCAGTTTGAGGTACCTCTTGAACCAAACCATATAATTCAGATGTTGATGCTTGATAAAATCTACATTTTTTTTCCAGTCCAAGTAATCGAATTGCCTCTAAAAGTCTTAGTGTTCCTAAGGCATCGACATCTGAAGTATATTCTGGTGATTCAAAACTAACCGCAACATGAGATTGTGCTGCTAAATTATATATTTCGTCTGGCTCAACTTCAGCAATTATTCTAGTTAAGTTTGATGAATCGGTTAAATCTCCGTAGTGTAAAATAAATTTGGCTTCATCAAATTGCGGCTCTTGATATATATGATCAACTCTTTCTGTATTAAATGATGATGCTCTTCTTTTTATACCATGAACTTCATAACCTTTTGATAACAAAAACTCAGTTAAATAAGAACCGTCTTGTCCTGTTACGCCTGTAATTAGTGCTTTTTTCATTTTTATCTCCTTTCATGTAAACTAAATTTACATATCATTAATAATAATTATCAATCATTTGCTTAATAACTTCACCCATTTCTGACTTGGCCTCCCAATTCAAGACATCTTTTGCTTTTGATGGATCTGCATAATTTGACTTGATGTCATAAGGCCTTAAAAGTGTTGTATCGTAAGAGACATAATCTTTCCAATTAAGACCTAGATAATTAAATGTTTCCTCTATAAAATTTTCCAAGGAATAAGTTTTTCCAGTTGCAATAATAAAATCGTCAGGTTGATTTTTTTGAAGCATCAACCACATTGCAACAACGTATTCAGATGCTAGACCCCAATCTCTAGAAATTCCAATATTGCCTAACTTAAGTTCATTTCTAGACCCTTGTTTAATCTCAATAGCAGAGCTTATAATTTTTTGAGTAACAAAGTGTTTTGGTCGTAAATGAGATTCATGATTAAATAAAAATCCTGTGCATGCATATATTCCATAAGACTTTCTATAAACTTCTGTCAATTGATGTGCTGCAATTTTAGAAACTGCATATGGACTTCTTGGTAAAAAAGGTGATGTTTCGTTAACAATTTGTTTGTCAGAATCGCCAAAACACTCTCCAGATCCTGCAGAATAAATTTTTATGTCTCTGTTAAGATCTTTAATACTCTCAAGTATATTTAAATAAGCTAGAACAATACTATTTATAGATTCTTTTGGTTTAACAAATGATTGAGCAACCGAGGACTGCCCTGAAAGGAAATATATTTCATCAGGATTGTTTAATGCAATAATTTTTTTTACGTCATCAGATGATTGAGGAATAAGTTCAAAGAAATTTATCTCTCTATGAATACCTAAATTTTTTAATTTACTTTTATCAATATCTTTAATATCTCTTGTTGTCCCAATGACACTATATTTTTTTTCTAATAATAATTTTGATAACCATGCTCCATCTTGACCAGATATACCAATTATTAGGGCCTTTTTATTCATAGTCTGGTATGCCTAGTATTATAGATTTGTATTTTTAAAATTTTTAGAAAGTAGCATTTCTTTGATCAACACTAGTAGGGTTACTAGGATGAATGAGATAGAAGCAAAAATTACAAGCAAAATTTTTCTATTAGGTGAAGCTTTTCTCTCAGGAATAAAGGGCTCATCAATATATTGGATAATATAATTTTCATCGACATTTGCTGTCATAAGATTTGTTAACTCTTTTTCAATAAGCATATTTATTGACTCTTTGATATTTTTTTCTTGTGTAACTTTTAATTCGTTCTTTAGATACTCTATTGATCTTTCAGCTTTTTTAATCTCACTAGTTTTGATTGAGTTATTAAGTTCATTAAAAATAGTATTTATCATGCTTTTAGAAAAATTAGGAGATACATGTTTAAAAGATATTTTAATAAATCCTGTTTTGGGATCTTCATAGGCCTCTAGCATGCTGATGTATTTTTCATATGCTTCAAGATATGAGGGTACGACATTATTAAGAAAATTTGGTTTTCTAACCCATTTCTTAAGTTGACTATCATAAAGTTTGAAGTTAAATATGATTTTTTTTGAATTAATATCATAGCCCTTTGCAGCAAAAATTTCTGGTAAAAATTTATTTTTAGTTAAAATTTTTCTAAAAAAATTTTTTGATTTAATGGTTTCTATAACTAAATCAGGTTTATTTTGCAATGAGTCTGAGGGAAGTGAAACCCCCGCTAAAGATGCCAAGCCTGAATATTGTGATAAAGATTTTGACAGAGATTGTTGGCTACCATTTATCATTAAAGTCGCGGATGATTGGTAGATGTTTGGCAGCCATAATAAATATATTACTGATAAAAATATCAATATAGTTGTTGTTATGCCTATGAAATATTTTCTATTAATGATAATTAGTATTATCTCATCGAGATTTAGATCTTTGGCTTTACTGTTCATATAAATATTATAGTATAAATTGGTACCCGGAGCCGGACTTGAACCGGCACGCCATTGCTGGCGAGGGATTTTAAGTCCCTTGTGTCTACCAATTCCACCACCCGGGCATTGGATGAACTATTATACTTATTTGTATAAAAAATATACTTATTTGTGTAAAAAAGTTTATTTAAATTAAATCTTTTTTAAAAATTAACAATATCAATGAGAAGCATTTCCATAGCAAAAAAACTAATCTTTTTTTCTTAAATAAGCTGGGTATGCTTTTTTTTTGTGATAATTTGCTATTGTTCAATGGTAAATTCTTCACTTCTGAAAAAAAGTGCAATGTATTTATTTTGTTTCCTATTTTTTTTAGGTATTTATTTTTGATATTTAGATCTTTAAGGAGTTTCTTTCGTCTAAAATATTCTTGCTCTGCACACTCAATAACAACTTCATAATTTGAGTAGGTGCCTCCGTGATTGTATGCTGCCAACTCTTTAAATATATACTTAATACCAAAAGAGTTAGCGTATCTAATTGAAAAATCTACATCAGCTGCAGGATATAAATCTTTGTCATAACCTTTAATTGATATAGCTTTTTTCACATCAAAAACCACACCCAAAGATGCATGAACAGAATTACCTTTCAACTGCTTGTCAATTGGCATAGATTCCGCATAGTCAGAACCTATAATAAAATGTCTTATTTCATACATTGCTGTTTTTAATTTTGTATATATGAGCGATTTGTTATCGCCAATAATTCTAACTCTTGGGACAAAAAGAGAGTCTCTATCTTTATGTAACCTAAAGTATTTTACGAAATTTCTATAAAGCTGATCGTCATCATTTAGGATTGTACAAAAAGAAGTTTTTGACAAACCAATACACATATTCCAATTATCAAACATACCAAAATTTTTTTTATTTTCAAAATATGCCATATGTTTAAAATCATAACTTTTTACTAGCTCTCTAACATTTTTTTTATGATTGTCTTCTTCAGAGTTATTTACAATAACAATATTATAGTTACCTTCACTTTGATTAACTGCTGAATAAATTGTATTTTGAAGTTCATCAATCCTATTAAATGTTGGAATCGTTATAGTGAGATCAAAGCTTTCATTAATTCTGCCGGATATTAATTTGGTAAAATTATTGATGCTCTTAAAATTAAAAGCACTCATTTAAAATATTCTCTTGCAAGTACCTCTTGGTAAGAGGGGAAATCACTATCTCTTTTTGAAACTATAGGATTTTCAATTGGCCATGAAAAATCAAAAGAATCCCACTTAATACCATAATCATGTTCTTGTGAGTGCTCACTGGAAACTAGGTATATCATTTTTGTTTTATCTTCAAGTGATAAAAAACCATGGGCAAAACCAGAAGGTATCAGTAATGCTTCATTTTTTTGATAATCTAGCTTTTGACAGTGGTATTGACCATATGTTGGAGAATTTTTTCTTATATCTATGACTACATCCAATAATGAGCCTTGCATCACAAAAACTAACTTGGAATGATCTTTTGGAGGTATTTGGAAATGCATTCCTCTAACAACATTCTTTTTTGATTCAGAGTAAAATAATTCCCTAAGATTAAAGTCACCTATTGAAAATTCTTCATAAATTTTCTTGTGAAAGTTTTTTACAAATAGCCCCCTGTCATCGCTTGCAGAGAAAGCTTTAATTAGGTACAAACCTTTTAGTGGTAACTCTTCAAATTTCATATAATCCTTCATAATACTTAATAGTATTTTTCAAGCCATCTCTTAAACCATTTTTAGGCTCCCAATTAATCTCTTTTTTTGCGACTCTAATACAAGAAGATTTAATAGGTATGCTGTTATTGCATTTATAACTGATATTAGCTTTTTTTTGCATTAATGATTCTATCGTGGCTACTAATTCTGAAATTGTTGTATAAACTCCTGAACATATATTAATATTTTTGGGTAACTTACCACTATTTAATTTATCAAGCGTTTTTATAAAAGCGCTTGTTATATCTTCTACAAAAGTAAAATCACATGACTCATTTGGATTAGATAAAATTATTTCTTTATCTTTAATAATTGAACTAATTATATATGGTATTACTTTATTATTATCCATAGGTCCATATGGTGAAAAAAGTTTGAGAGTTGTTGAGTTAAAATCTTTTGAGTATGCCTCTAAAGCATCTTGGAACATCAATTTTGTCTTTGCATAAAAATTATATGGTTGAATTTTAGTTCTTTCATTAAAGTGAGTCTGTTGTTGATCATATTCAAAAAAAGTACCTGTGTTAATAAAACCTTTTATGTTGTATATTTTTGACAACTCAAGCAAATGAGATGGAAAGGTAATGTTTGAATCTATTAGTGCTTGAATGTCACTGTAATTATCTTCTTTAATATAATTCGTTGCCAAGTGAACTATAGAGTCAATTTTATTTCTTTCAAAAATTTCTGGCAGGTTCTTAGTATCTGATTTATAAAGTTTTACGATTTGATTATTTTTTTTAATCAAATCTTCTATTCTATATAGATTAGAGTTTTCACGAACAAGAATTATAAAATTATAGTCCGTCTTAATAGCATTTTTAAGAAAAAAACTTCCAACAAAACCATTTGCACCGGTTAAAAGGATGTTTTTTGTCATAACTTTTACTTTATATAATGCTGTATTTGGTTATTGCATAACTTGCGCATGTCCTCATTCTCAATCCATGATCTATACCAAAGAACCAGATCATTGATTGTCGTATGAATATCTTTCTGAGGCCCCCAATTTAATAAAGATTTTGCTTTCATGCTATCTAATTTTAATATGCCTGCTTCATGAGAGTGTTCCTCATTGTCTGTCTTCCAAGAAACACCATTTCCCCAATTATTGCATAAAGCCTCTACTACTTCTTTAACTGGAATTTCTGACTGTTTATTTGGACCAAAATTCCAAGCTTGTGCAAATTCTTTACCATTATCCCATTGTTTTTCAGCAAGCTTCAGATAACCAAAAATTGGATCTAAAACATCTTGCCATGGTCTTATTGCATTAGGGTACCTAATCGACACTTGTTCATTGTTAATAAATGCTTTGATTGTATCTGGAATTAATCTATCGTCAGACCAATCACCACCTCCAATAACATTTCCAGCTCTAACAGAAGAAATGCTTGGCACATCATCATTATTAAAAAAAGATCTTCTATAGGATGAAACAATTAGCTCTGCACAACCTTTGCTGACACTGTATGGATCATGTCCTCCCATTGGGTCGCTTTCAATATATGCTATGTCTTTTTCAACGTTTTCATAACACTTATCGCTTGTAATTGTTACAACAACTTTAACAGATTGTACATTTTTAATTGCTTCTAATATGTTAGCAGTTCCAATAATATTAGTTTTAAGAGTTTCTAATGGATTAATATAAGATTTTTTTACTAAAGGCTGAGCAGCCATATGAAAAATAATGTCGGGCTGAAAAAGTTTTATTTGTTTATTTAACTCTTCAAAATTATTAAGATCTGCAAAAACCTGTCTTATACTAGATTGGTGTTTTAGTGCTTTATATAAAATATTTTTCTCGTCTACTTGTAATGAATAACCACAGACATCTGAACCCATAATGTTTAAGCATTCAGTTAACCAAGAGCCTTTAAAACCAGTATTACCTGTTACTAAAACTTTTTTAGCTTCCCAAAAATTTTTATTTAACAAATCGACTACCATTGTTTCCATGGTGCATTATTTTCATCCCATAATTTTTGTAATAATTTTTTTTCTCTTAAAGTGTCCATTGGTTGCCAAAATCCTTCATGGATAAACGCCATTAATTCATTTGTTTTTGCTAATGAGTTTAAGGGTTCATGCTCCCAAATAGTGGAGTCATCTTTTATGTAGTCAATTACTTTTGGGGATAACACAAAAAAACCTCCATTAATTTTTGAGCTATCTCCAAGAGGCTTTTCAATAAATTTATTTACTTTGCCATCTTCACATAAATCAAGCGCTCCAAATCTTCCAGGAGGTGTTACAGCAGATAGAGTTGCAAGCTTGCCGTGAGATTTATGAAAGTTAATTAATTCTGCAACATTGATATCTGATACTCCATCACCGTAAGTGAAACAAAAAAATTCTTCGTCTTTGACGTATTCCTTAATCCTTTTGAGGCGACCACCAGTCATTGAATCATTACCTGTATCAATCAGTGTAATTTTCCATGGCTCAGATCGATCTTTATGTATATAGTTCTTTCTATTTTCAATATCAATAGTTACATCTGAAGCATGAAGAGAATAATTTGAAAAATATTCTTTAATTACATAACCTTTGTATCCACAACATATAATGAAATCATTTATGCCATATGCTGAATATATCTTCATTATGTGCCATAAGATTGGCATTCCGCCAATTTCAATCATCGGCTTAGGTTTAAGATCTGTCTCTTCACTGAGTCTAGTGCCAAGTCCTCCGGCCAGAATCACAGCTTTCATTTAGTTTCCTGATAAAGTGGGCATGAATTTTTAACCTTAATATTTTTTGATTGATGGAGGCTGAAGCCGGAATCGAACCGGCGTAAACGGCTTTGCAGGCCGCTGCATAACCACTCTGCCATCCAGCCATTTTGAAAAAAATTCAATAACATCAAATTAAATACTATCTTTTATAAATTGACTTACAACTGAATGAAATCTTTCAAACATATGATCTGTCAACCCATGATGAAGTGGAAGTAATACACCTCTTTTCATTACAGCATCTGCATTTGGGTAACCTGATTCACGTGTAATCATCTTAATTCCATTAGTCATAGGCTGTCTAGTAACATTTCCAGTGAATACAACTCTTGTTTGGATATTTCTTTCTTCAAGATATATTTGAAATTGTTTTCTGGTAAATGGAGCATTATCTTTGATAAGAATGGGAAAGGCAAGCCAAGCAGTATTAAACTGATCTGACTCAATTGGATTTGAAAAATAGTCACTGAAATTTTCAAAAAAATTACACTGTTTTTTAAAATTATCCTGTCTTGTTTTTATATTATCTTGAAGCTTTTCCAGTTGAGCCATTCCAAAAGATGCTCCAACCTCGTTTCCTTCTAAATTGTAACCAACTGTTTCAAATACAAATTTTGCATCATATTCAATACCATCCAAATTAACATTAAATCTGTTTTCGATTGATTCACTTTTTTCATCAAATAGTGAGGAGCTTCTCCCCCATGACCTTAATAATTTGGCTTTTTCCATAACATCATCATTGTTTATCGCCAAAGCACCACCATTTCCTGCACAATTTATAATATGTGAGCCATAAAAACTAGTTATTGACATATCGGAGTAAAAACCTGATGACTTACCGTTGATGCTGGCTCCTAATGTATCTGCTGAATCCTCTATAACAACTAAATTGTGCTTATCTGCAATATCTCTTATTTTAGGCCAATCACATAAATTACCCATTAAATTTGGTGCCAAAATAGCAACAGTCTTGTCTGTTATCATTTCTTCTATCTGAGAGCAATCAATATTGTATGTAAGCTCTTCTACATCAACAAATACTGGGACTAGATCATTTTTTATTAAGCATCCAATTGATGTGGAAAAAGTTAATGCAGGAGTAATAACTTCTCCGCCCTTTGGGAAGTTAAAAGCTTCAACTCCAATGTATAATGCAGATGAGCCTGAATTTACATATAAACAGTGTTTTTTTGAAAAAAGCTGTGCAATCTTTTTTTCGAATTGTCTTGAATAATTACCCATCTGGGTAGATTCAGATAGGCATTTAACAACAGCATCTATTTCTTCTTGACCATAAACTGTTTTTGCATAAGAGATCTGTTCACTATTTTCCATATTTTTTATTTTGATTGATTAATTTTTTTGATAATTATATAGAATAAATTTAAAAGTATCAGTTATTTTGATGAATAATATTCTGTCCTCTCAATGTCATCCTCAACACATTCCTCACCATACTGTATTTCTATTAGATGACATATCTCGTCAAAGGGATTTGTAATTTGATGCCACTCACCAACGGGCACCAGATAATGATCAAATTTATTTAGTTTAATATTTTGTTTATTATCAGGGTCGTCTTTACTGTAATTTACAATACAAGATCCTTTGCTAACCATCCATATTTCACTTCTCTTAAAGTGCTTCTGAAAGCTCATTCCTTTGCCAGGTGAAACAATAAGCTCTTTTACTTTAACCTGGTCTTGTTCAAACAGATTATAAAAGGATCCCCATAATCTTTCCTCGTGATAGTACTGCCAATTCTTAAGTATCCAAGAGGATGAATTCTTTTTATCATCACCACCAACTCCAAATTGAAAATCTATACCATTGACAGACATTTCTGGAATATTTTCTTTGTTTCTGTCACCACCATTTGCAAAAATTAGCTGATCATTTGGAAACATTTCTTTTACTTTAATTAAAGCATTTTTTGCACTTCCTAGCTCATCATCTTCAAAATCAATAACCAAATCAACACATGATAAGTTTTCAATTATTGCTTTTCGTTCAAGAAAAGGCATAAAGAATTTACCTTTTTTGTTTACAAGCCATTCATCACTATTCAATGCAACAATTAATTTATCACCAAGCTCTTTTGCAGATTTAAAGTAGGCTATGTGACCGGAATGAAGAGGATCAAAGCCTCCGCTTACAATAATTTTTTTCATATTTTAGGTTTTTATTTTATACATTTTATATTAAAAAACTATTTAACTTCAATGGTAATTTATAATCATATAAAATACCATCGAATTTATTTAAGAAATTATCAAACTTAGAATGTCTCACGCAAAGAAGAGCAACTTTCACATCTTTTGGCTCATCCTTGAGAGTTTTAACTCCTAGTTCATTTAATTCTTTATGATCATAATCCAGAATTAAAGGATCCCATAATTGAAATTTAAATTTAAAATCTCTCATTAACAAAAGTAAATTTTTAATTTTTGTATTTATTGTATCTGAACAATTTTCTTTAAATGAATATCCAAGAACTGTTATTACAGTTGAATCTAGATCAATTTTTATCTGGTCCATATATCTCATAAAATCTTTTAAAACCCATTCATGCATTTCATCGTTGATATTGCGAGCTGCTTTCATTAGAGTTGGACTATAACCAGACATTTCAGATTTATGCATAAGATAATATGGATCAATACTTATACAATGCCCTCCAACCATTCCCGGTATTAATTTCATAAAATTCCATTTTGTTGAAGCTGCATCAATAACCTCATTTGTATTAATTCCAATTGAACTGTAAAGCTGATGCATTTCATTAATAAGTGCAATATTCACATCTGTTTGAATATTTTCAGTAACTTTTGCAGCTTCAGCTACTTTAATTGAAGGAGCCTCATAAATGCCAGCATCTATAATGGAAGAGTATAAAAAAGATACGATTTCTAAAGCGTCTTTGTTGGATGCTGAAACAACCTTTTTTATCTTTTCAATGGTATTTATTTTGTCCCCAGGAACTATTCTTTCTGGACTATATCCTGTTTAAAATTCTTCATTAAAAATTAGGTTTGATTTTTCTTCTAGGATTGGCGTACATATTTCGTCTGTTACTCCTGGATAAACAGTAGACTCATATATAACTATTGAGCCTTTTTTTATTATACTTCCTATAAGTTCGCTTGAAGCTATAAGTGGATCAAGATCTGGAGTTTTATCCTCATTTATTGGCGTTGGGACAGTAATTATATATACATTGCTATCTTTAATTTCATTAATCCTTGAAGTAAGTTTTGAATTCGTTGCTAATATCTTTAAATTTTTATCAGAAACATCATCATTAATATCAATCTGATTAATTAACTGATTAACCCTTTCTTCATTTATATCAAAGCCTGTTACATTAAATTATTTTTAATGAAAACCTTGCAGCCAGAGGAAGACCAACATATCCCAAGCCAACTATACAAATTTTATAATCTTGCTTATTGAACTTCTTCATTTCTAAAAGTGTTTAAAGTGTAGATAAAGCCAGTATATATAGTAATAAAAAGTGAGATGAATAATAGAATATCTGCAATTACAATTACCAGCATATTATTTATAGTTAATCCAAATAAATATATTGAAAGAGTTAATAGCTGGACTGAGGTTTTTATTTTTGCAAGAAAAGTAACTTTAGTTGCATTGCTATTGCCTTGCCTTGCATTTAAATCTCTTAATGCTCCCACCCAAATTTCTCTAGTTATAATTATTGCTCCAATGAAACCAATCAAATAACTTGAAAGATTTATTGCAAGCCCAAATAAAACAAAAAGTATAAGGATCTTATCTGCAATTGGATCTAGTATTTCACCAAGCTGGGATACGGCATTATACTTTCGGGCCAAATAACCATCGAAATAGTCTGTAACTCCGGCTAAAAAAAATAGCACTAGTGCCAGCAGATAGCCATCTGAAGACATTAATAATAGAAAAATAATTGCAGCCAATACAATCCTTGAAAATGTTAGAAGATTTATAAAAGTAACCATTATTTAATATTTTGTTTTATTTGATTAGCTATTTTGTCATTAATGCCTCTTACAGTCATTATATC
>Ga0206131_10002595_pt1 | contig 21653 bp, 36 predicted proteins | sample Helgoland_Spring_FD_148636 | JGI IMG/M metagenome (GOLD analysis project Ga0206131, IMG submission 148636) | Pelagic subsurface seawater microbial communities from Kabeltonne, Helgoland, North Sea - Helgoland_Spring_Bloom_20160517_1 | ecosystem: Environmental > Aquatic > Marine > Epipelagic ...
TGGATAGATACTAGCATATGTATCACAACCTGTATGTATAATAGGCAAGTCGTTAAACTCTTTAGTAGTTTCATGCACACCTGCGTCAAGTAATCCTTGTACTTCGGCATTATGAATAATACCTTGTTTCTGTTTTACATCACGCATTGGTTCATTTTTTAAGCCAAAGTTCATGCAACGAAAGTTACAACCGAAGGTGCGTAGGAATACACTGGGTACTCCTACAAACTTGCCTTCGCCTTGTACACTATAAAATGCTTCTGAATATCTTAGTTTCATTGCTGGCTTTCTGTTAACTGCTTCATGTGACGGATATCCTTTTTCATATACTGGTGATTCCATTAGCAGCTAAACTCCTGTTGTAGTTTGATGTTGTCAAAGAACTCTTTCTTTGTACCTGCATCAGTTTTAAATGCACCACGTAGTACAGTTGTTTGTGTTAAACTACTATGCGCCATAATGCCGCGATTCTCACAGCAACCGTGTGTTGCTTGAATGTAAACACCTAAGTGTTCTGCACCTGTTGCTGCTGCAATTTCTCGTGCAATATCATTAGCAAGTTCTTCTTGCAGTGTGCCACGTCGAGCGCACCACTGTGCAATGCGTGTGTATTTGCTAAGTCCGATAAGTTTGTCTGCGGCAATAATACCAATGTACGCTACACCGCTTACTGGCTGGTGATGATGCGAACACATTGATTTAAGTTCTGAACGCACTACAAGCATACCTTCGTAACGATCGTCGCTATCATTAGGAAATGCTGTTGCGCTAGGCATAGGATCATAACGACCTGCCATAATCTCATTAAAATACATTTTAGCCAATCGCCGTGCTGTACCTTTTGAGTTTGGATCGTTGTGTCGATCAATTACAAGTGCGTCTAATACACCTTCAAATGCTAGTGTAGCATCTTCGATAAGTTCTTCCTTATCGCCATTCTGTAATACTTCAGAAATGTTATCGCCTGCCCAATAGCGTTGCTTTGCCTGTACTAGGCGGGCCTTAATTTCTTCACTTTTACTCATTTAATTCTCCGATGTTAAGGCAGTGGATTGCCTGTAGTTAAATTTATTATACAATGTATTTAGGTTAATGTCAACTTATTTTTTCGGTTTTGGCGTAAAACTATGATGATTCATAAAATCATTATATAAATCTGCATTAAGATTTTTTTCTGTCCATGGCAATATTTCGTAAGGAACCTCATCGTCTTTAACTAATATAAGTTGACAAAGTGGAGTTCCTGCTGGTATAAATGTTTCGCCTGGTCTTTTATGCCATTTTAAAATAACATTAATGGGCCATTGAGCACTATGGTCCAGAACTCCGTGTACCGATGAAAACTCTGTTCTGTCTCCATATGTAATAGGAGTAATTAATAATTTATAACCCTTAGGTACATCAACCCACCACGGCGTGGATATTTTAATTAATTCTTGTAGATCATTTTCAGCAAGAGGAACAGTATGAGCTTTATCTTCTGAACTAAACCACGAAATTAATCTTGCTTTATGAAAGTTTCGTTCTTCAAGATAGCGATACATTTTATCATTGAAAAAGTATTGAAACTTTTTAGGATCATCTTTTTCAGTTATTATTGTAAGGTCAAACCATGATTTTACAATATACCCCATACGCATAGAAGGTACAATACCAGGACATTTTACAGAACTAGTAATTGCTCTTTTAGTACCTTCTACTGCATTCTGAGCCTTATAGTTTTTGACAACTTCCTTTTGCCAAGAAAAGCTTACTTCCTTTGATGGAACAATTGGATAAGTTTCTTGTACTTCAGGAAGCTGACAATAAAATTTTAATTTTGGTTTTTCTTTTTTCCAAAACATTATTCGAAATGTTCTTTCAACATTTCGATACGATCAGTTGCCGAAGCCATTTTATCAAGTTCTTCTTGAATAGCTTCTACAATATCGCTATGTTCACCAATACCGACACTTTGATGCATATACACCATAATGTTTGTTTTTGCTCTTTCGAGCTCACCTTCGGCATGCATACGTGCTGCCTTAACTAGTTGTTCCTGCATCTTTTTTCTCCTTTAATGCCTGTCTTTTGTTATACTCATCTAGTTTAACACGATATTCGTCTTCTGTCAAGCTATGCCAACCAACGCATCTGCCTGTTGGCGATCTTCCACATCCGCAACTCATTCTGTGTCTTCTTGTTTAGATCCGATACACCCAAATGCAATAGTTGCAACTGTGCCAACGTATGGAATCAAAGTAACTAGTATCCACCATACGTTAAGTCCTGCATCACGCAGGCGCTTTACTGTAACAGCAATCATAGCCCATAGAGCGGCGACGAACAAAACGATTGCAATCAGCGCACCTAATCCACCTGAACCTTCTATCGCAATAAATCCTGCTACATATGCTAGAATAGAAATAACTAATACTGCCCAATATTCTTGGCGCTTTGCTGTTCCATTAAAATTAAAATATTCTTTCATCTTATCTTCCTTGTTTCTCGTATGGATATACTAACCATACATCTTCTTCTGCCTTATTAACTTCGTCCCAGTGATATTGTACTTCACCAAATTCGCTGCTTAAATTTTCAGTCATTACAGCAAATCGAACATTTTGTCCCCATATAGTATTCCAGTTAGGATCATCAGGCAAACAAGAACTTTGCCAGTCTTGTTTAATCCACTCAAACGTAGCGCCAGTATCGTTGATGTCATCTACAATGAGAATGTTTTTCTTTGCACCTGAATTGCTTTTTACATTCTCCATAATGCCGTCACGATCTAATTCTGACACATAACCAAACGCATCTTCTGACATCCAACAGTTGCTTTCAGGACCTTGCCCATCACCATCTCGTAGTCTTACATCTAATGCATAATGGTTACAGTCAGTTAGATGACTTAGTATAACACTTAGCGGTAATCCACCTCTATTTAACCCTACAATGTAATCAGGCCGCCACGTATCTTTATACATTTGTAGGGCAATACTGTGAGCAGCCTTATGCACATCGTCCCAACTGTAAAACTTCTTTTTCATCAATATTCCACCGTTTGTTTTAAGTACTGTATTTCAACTTCTTTTGCTTCTGTATCACTATTAAAGCCGTCGTGTAATCTATATGATACACCTTGTTTGTAAAGTTTTGCATTTAGTTTATTTAGATCTTTTATTAGTGTATTAAGATCTTTCACCATTTCAATTACTTTAGGATCTTTCATTTTTTCCATTCATCCATTTCGGTTTTAATTTCATCGCCTTCAGTATCGTTAGCAATACCTCGAGCAATAGCTTGAATATCGGCAATAAGATTTTGACATGTTGTTTTGTCATATTCTTTATAAGAAATCTCAGCAAACTCGTTACGAACTCGATGCAATAAGATTGCTTTGTCTTTCATTAAATTAATACGATGTATAAGATCTTCTATAGTGTGTAACATTAAAAAGGTAACTCCTCGTCCTTGTCGTTCTTGCCTTTCCAGTCTTGATGCACTAGAGTGTAGATAGTTTTAAAGTTTTCGTATGCTTGAGCTAATGCAGGATAGTCTTTGCACATATCTTCTACTTTAGCAACACTAGGCATTGTATCTTCAAACTCTGTTTGCTCCCAAACAATACTATCAGCCCAGTGTGTGTCTTCGAGCGTAACAGTACTAGTATTGATAGTACTTGTTGTAATACTACTAACGTCAACAGTATCAACTGTATAATCACTAACACTAAATGTATAATCACTTTCATCTACATTAATAGTAATAGTGTCACTCGCTTTTGATTGCGTCATAAAGAGCTGCTCCGCTAAAAAATTCTTTGTTAAGTTTCGTGCGTTGTTTTTCTAAACTTACAAGATAATCATTATAGTTTTCCATATAGTCACGTATCTTAGCAACGAGTTCTGATCTATGTATTCTATAATTACTATAGTCGTCTGTCCATTTACTAGGATATTTGAACTCGGGTAATGCCATTTCAGTATAACTTAGTCTATCTGGCACCATAGGAATAGCATCTACTAATGCACCTTCGTACCAACTAATACCTAGTGTTTCTTGTAGATTAGCACTGAACACTAGTTTAGCTTCACCTAGCAAGTTATGGTATTCATTTTTAGTAAGTTCACGTTCTTGACATATAACAAACTCGTACTCAGGAAGTTGATCTGCTAAGTCTCTAAAGATATCAACTTGCTTCTCAGGAGCAACACGATGCGGAAAGAGTATAAGATTGCGTTTCTCCATACCTTTATAACTATCTAAACTGTTCTTTAGATACTCCATAGGCCAACCTACACGATGTATTTTGTCCCAGTCTATTGCATAGTCTTCATCAAACACATCTGTAAACATATCAATATGAAAGTCACTTGCAAAGAAGTTGTCATCATAACATTCAAACATTGACATTTCAGCATGTCTAACCCAAGGCTTATCGCCTATAAGTCTACCTAAGAAGTCTTGAGGATCATAACTACCAGCATGCCATAACCCACCAACATTAATGTCAACGCTTAATAGTTCTGCCATATAGCGTAGTTGTATAACAGTAGGGTTCCAAGCATCTGTATATAAAAAATAGTCACCATCGGCTACTTGTCCTTTGCAGAACATTTCACCGATGGTTTCTAGTTGTTTACTTTTGTAAACATTTGTACCGCCAAAGTTTAAAAACGCCCCAGGCGTGGTTGCTTGAGGAGTTTCTCCACCACTAATAACATTTACTTTCTCATTTGTAGCTCGTTGCAGTTGCCGTGGAAGATGTTCTTTCCACTGTTTAGTATAACGTGTGTCTACTGCTTCGATGTCTACAATGTGAATTGTCATTATCTTTTCCTACTTTCTGCCCGAGCTTTTGCTCGTTTCCAGTTTTGCCACTTTTGATATGCAATCCATACAGGGGCATCACGTTTATATAAATCTTTTTCATTATAAACATAGCCTGGACCTTCGAAGCGACAAAAGTCGAGAAAAGCGTCAAGATCGTTAAACACTTTATTTACTACCGGATTTTTGATAGTCATTTACCTAATTCCTTTATGCTGGGTAAATAATTTGACAGCCATTTTCGTTATCTTCAGCTACGCTGATTTCTACAAAGCGGCCGGGATACTTTGCAGAAATTTCTTTATACAAGTCATCTGCAATCATTTCGCAGCTCTTGTGATCTAGTTGTAGTACTGCTGTAGAACTATCTACTTCAGCATACAACCGTTCCATCCAGCGTTTGAACTGAATGAATTCAATATCGCGATCGTTATGAAATACTTCAATACGAACACGAAAGTGAAAAATATGACGATGTGGAATACCAAGGAATGATACGTCATCCCAATCGCCGGTTGCTAGTTTAGGATCAGTATCTGCGCCTGGGTACATATGTACACCTTCTTTTGTAAAGGTTACCCAGATACTACGTTCTGCTTTATCCATTTTGTCTTCTTCTCTCAATCTGCGTTGCATGTAATTATAATACGATTCGCGTTGTTCCATAGTATTAGTATACTTTCATTTAAGAACTTTGTCAAGGCCATATTTACTCCAATCCGTAAATTTATCACGGTCCATCAAGTCATGCAGGCTATGGCACCAAACGCCTGGATTGCTTGCTTTAAAATCTTTGTCGTCAATTTTAATCATTGTGTTGTAGTTCCATAGTTTGCTATACGGTACTACAACACGCAGTTGCGGAATAAAGTTATCACTTTCAACTAGACCTCCGTCTAAGAACCATTCCAAATTAATAGTACTAGGAATGTCTAGACTGCATAGAATGTTTTGATCTGTAAACGCACGGATCATTAGATCCCAGTCTTCGAAGTCATCTGCTGTCACAGGGTTATAACTATGATTAGCACCAAAGAATATGTGTTCGCAACCTTCTCTGTTGTAGAACTCCATAATATCATGAAAGCTCTGAATGCCAGTAACAAACAATGTCTTCATTCCAAACGCAGGAGTCTTTTCAACTTCTATGCCTGTAAAGAATGTAATACTGTCTGCTTCACCTGTTTTATAATCACGCTTCATTGTAGCTGCTCTAGTTTTGTGTGAATACGATGTATTTCATCTTTTAGATATAGCTTCATAGTTTTTAAACGTCGAACTTCTGGAGTAATGTTTATATTATTATACTCTACTTCAAGCTCAACGTCGAGCTCTCTGTGTTTGCGTGTAAGTTCTTCTAAATGCGCCTGTAGTTTGTCTACTTCGTCTTCAAAGTTGCTCATCCTCAAGTTCCTCTAATTTAGTTTCGTCTAGTTCTTTTTCGTCAGTATCTTTAGTTTCTTTTACGTCAAACAGCTTGTCAAACATCGGTTTAGCTGATATTGTCTTTTTACCAATTGCGCCGCGTGTACCTGGAACTTGCATCCAGTATGAACGATACTCTATAATCTTAGCTAACGATAGTTCTTTAGTAGGTTGTTCAAAAACTTCGTTAATCATATCACGTATTGTGTGTACTTGGAATTTATCACCTTTTAACATCTTAGGAATAACACCGGCATCATACTGTCTGTTTGCTTCCTGCACTGCATTAATATGAGTCCATACATTATGGCCCATTTGAATAGCGTAACTAAAGCTGTCCCAGCTTGTAGAGTCCTTTTTACGCACAATAGGATTGTCATTGTCGTCTAATACAGGTTGATCATTCTTATCAAGTTCAACTTCGCCTGCATTTACTTTAGGTGTTCCGATTTTATTGCGGTCACCTTTTTTGTATGTACAAATGTCATTTATTAGTAATCCGGCAGTTAAGGGACTATCTTCAAATACTTTGAAAATGCCGTCCTGTGTCGTAGCGTCCTTAAACGTTCTAGTATCTGTTGCATACTTTAGTTCGTCTACACTAGGCAACATTCTATAAGTCCATTTGCCGTTTTCAGGTGTTTCATTAGATGTATAAATTTGTCCATTTGCAGTTGCAAGGAACGGACTAGCACAATCGAAAGTAACCATGAATGTTGGGTTATAGTGCTTGCGTACAGCCCGTTGTACGTCTGTTAGCAGTGTAGCCCACTCTAACTTACTCGTACCTAGGAAGTGCATTACATCGTGTACACCGCTTTGTAATAGGTTGTCATAGTGCAGTGTAACAATACGTTTAAGTACAAGCTCAACATCACACATATTTTGACCACCCATTGACCACCCATTAAAGTGATTGTCAGGATACTTAACTGGATCGCAATAGTCTTTCATTTGCTCGTACCAATCCTCAGCATCATCAAAGTTCTCACCTTGTAATACATTAAGGAACTTACAAGCACCTGTTCTATGCTTCATCCAGTAGTCGTTGTTAATACGTGTTGCAGCAACAGCTTCTTGATATGTGCTAATGCCAGTAGCCTTTGCACCTGCAGGACTACGTGCAACCCACGCTGGAATATCAAGAATCATTCCATAGTCCATGTAAGCGTCCATCCAACGTAACACTCCGTCACGTTTCTTTTGTGCTTTAGGACAATTAGGATCTTTCCAATCACCTTCCCATACACCCTTACCAATCTGGAAGCCACCTGAGTCACCTAACAACCAAGTATTTTCTCTATCTCTATTACGCACCATGTCTTCTTTAGGTACTTCTTTCGTAGTATCTAAATCAGCATGTCCTGCAGAGTAAAGAGTCCACTTATATTGAAATGCTCCTTCATTTTTATTAAGATAGTTTAATGTTTCTATGCCGTTAGGAAAATTTGCAGGTATACGATTTTGAGGAACGTATTCGTCAAACCGTTGCTTACCCACATAAGTAGCATAAAAACCACTTAGTGCAGGAAGGAAGTGTGCATAATCATTTTGTGCGGCAGTTAAATCTTTATTCATATTCTATCCAATAACGTTTTGTGAAATTACCATCATACTTAACCAAATCCACAAAGTGTTAAAACCAACAAGGGTAGGTAAAAGTTTTTTGTTACTTGCCCATATAAGAGATAGGCTAGTAAAAAGTGCTATAAAGTATAGTTGCCAAATATTAATACCAAATATAAGTGCCGGAATAATAATAACAGCTTTGGCAATCCAGCTAGCTGCTTCAATAATATTATAGTTTGTCCAATACGCTCTAGTAAACCAAAGCTTATAACATTCTAGAATATTTCGCCAACCAGTAACAGTATAAATGAAACTGGTTAAGGCGATCCAACTTAGTATAGCAAATGTTACTTGATCAGGTGTCATAAATTACTTACTCTGTGCTGGAAGAATATAGTCATAAGTTGCCATACCACTATCAACACTAATTTGCATTGCACCTTGATCTGAAATACTCATAGTTTTATCACCACTTAATCCAAGAATTGCTTGCACTTGTGATACTGGCCAACTCCATGTGTGAGCTAGATTGCCTTCTACAGCAGCCTCGAATACAAATTTACCTGCGTGTGTACTTGCGTCACCAAAACTAAACACAAGATCAGTTACTCCGCCTGTTTCAGCAGTTGTTACATTAAACGTAGGTTCTTCTGAATGTGCTGCACTTTGCAACTTCATACGTCCGATAGCACCGATGCTCGGATTAATACTTACATTCCAACTTGCACCTTTAAACTTTACAGTCTTTAATTTCTCTTCGATAATTGCTTTGTTCATAAAGCGATAATCATTTTGGAAATCACCAGCATTGTTTTCAAAATGAATGTGTGTTGGAATAGTTTCGCTGTTACGCTCTGCTTGTACTACTTCAATTTTTGCATCTTTTTGATATTCTGGATTTTTTAAATGCAATGCTAACTTTTCTAAGTTAGGCATACCAAATGTACCATCTGCAATCTTATGGTTTGTTGTTGCACTCAAAATAACAGAACGATCTTCTGCCATTGAATCAATTGTTGTTTCGTTTTCGCCTGAAACTTTTACAATACTTAAAAAGCCTAGCGAGTGCGTGTGTGCTACAATATCTTGTAGGATGTCTTTCATACTGTTTCTCCATTGTGTAGTTTTATTATATTACCTAAATCGGCGTTTGTCAAGAACTTTTCTATTGTGTATTTAGGTTCGAAGCCTAATGCTCGAATTTTTTCCATATTAGCACAAGTCCAGTTCCGCTCTCCTGGGGTATTTAGACGCACTGGCAAGTCCGGTGCTAGGTCTTGGATCCTAACTGGATGCCCCGTACCTATGTCAATTGTACCATTGACATGTTCTTTTGCTATTAAGATTTCAATTGCATCTAGAATATCTTCTAAATGAATAAAGTCTCTGTAGTGTCTAGTTGTGTATTCTAGTGTACTGCTGCGTAATTTGTTAAAGAACATATTCTCTCTAGGACAACTGTCACTGTACACTGTGTGGAAACGCATGCCTAGTGCGTCAGGATAACGTGATGCTAGTTCTTCTAGTATGTACTTAGATGCTGCATAAGGGTTCAAATCGGGCTCGTAAGCACTCGAACTGCTCGCATATAGTATACGTGTATCAGGATAGCGTTCAAACAAGCGTCTGCTTGCTTCTACGTTGTTGTTCCAATATCCTGCAGGGTCTTTCAAACTTTCACGTACACCGCTTTTACCTGCGAGATGTATAATTAAATCAAACTCTTCTCTAAAGTCACAAGTTAATAAATCTTGGTCTGCACTGTCTTTTAGATCAAAACCGATTACTTGATTATTTTTACGAAGTCGTTCTAATAATGCACTACCGATAAATCCTCGATGTCCAGTTAATAAAATTTTCATTATTTTTTTCTTATTTGAGTATTATATTCTATTGCTTTTTCTAATATACTCAAATTTACTCCATATTTATTATTTGCTGTATAACAAATAGCACTTGTGTCTTTTGGAAAACAGTGTCCTCCAAAACCTCGTTGCTCAGTGATTGTAGTATGACTACTACCTATTCTATTATCTTGTGTTACACCTTTAGTAACGTTATTGTAATCAATATTAGATGCCTGACACAAATCGTATATTTGATTAAAAAATGCTACTTTTAATGCTAAAAAACTATTTCTAACATATTTTGTTAGTATAAGTTCTTCGGCACTGTATTCTTCAAATTGTAAATCTTTATTCGTGGTTGCAAAAATTGTTTTCCAAAAGTCTATGTCGTCGCCTCCTAGTAAAAATACCTTTGTCTTTAAAAAGTCATTCACAGCAGTTTCTGCTCTTAAAAATTCTGGAGAAAATGTTAGACTTGCATTTGGATAATGTTCTTTAATTTTATTCCAACCTTCTAAGCTTAATGTTGATTTAATCAAGAAAGGTACATTTGGTGATTGTTCAATCACATCTAATATATTTTGTACATAACAACTTCCATCTTTGTCTTGCGGAGTTGCAACACATATTATTATAGCCGACACATCTGTAGGGAATCTATCTGATAAATTATCATATGCTGGATCAGTGATTACTACATCGGTATAATTTTTAAAAAATTCGTGATGCGCTTTACCTACAAATCCATAACCTGCGATTCCTAGTTTCATAAATAATTCTCCTGTAGTATTTTCATTGTATCTTGCCAGTCATTTACATGATGATTTACTCCATGTACAATAGCATTAGACAACGGAAAATCGTTACCTTGTTCGTCCATACGATCTCCAAAAAAGATTAAATTATCAGTTTGATTAAAATCTTTTAATATTTGAGATTTATTAGAACCTTTTGGACCTATATCAATTCCTGTTTCACCACCTGGCCTTGCTTCAAGGTCTAACCAAAATTCGTTAAACTTATCTGCAATTAGATTTCGTTCACCTACTTTAGTATCCCATTCTACATATTGTTGTCTTTGTTTTTTATTTGCATTTCTCCCCACAATACTAAAGTTCATCATGCCAGTTCTGTGTTCGTAATGATTTCCAGTACGCAACGGAAATTTACTATATTCTAGTCTTTTTTCTAACCATTGAAACGGCTTCCGTTCCATCATCCATTCAGTAGTTACTACACATTCTCCTGATATCCACTTTTCACTTCCGCTACAATTATATACTGCATTTACTGACTCACAAATATCTTGACCACATTGTTCTACTGTTTTAGCATAATCGCTTCCTGTTACAAGAAACACATCAAACTGTTCTATAACTTTAAAAAAGTAAGACTTAAATTCTGCATCCATTAATCCTCTACTAGGAGTAAGTGTACCGTCCACATCAAAAATAAATTTATTCATTTATGCAAAATGCCTTTTCGTTTTGTATAAATTCTGTTTCTAGTACAGCTTGTTCAATATGACAGCTCATAGCAGTTTCAAACTCTTCATAACGAGTGTATTTAGGTTCTATGCTATAAATTACACTACTTACGATCCAAAGTGTCCACATATTATCTCTCCACTAGTGGCATAGTGTTTTGCGAATCATGATAATCGCCACTTTTATAGTAATCACGACATGCACTTTCTTTTACCATAACGCCGTTCTTCAAACGATATGTTACAATTTCTCGACGCACTACACCATCTGTGTCTGCATCAAATGCGTTCTTAAAAGGTCCGTCAGTCATTTATATATCCTTTTTGTCAGTGTTTATTATAAAGTGTACTTTGATAACACCTTCATTTTCTTCTTTAACAAAAAATTCTAGTTGATTTTCTACAAAAATTTTTCTTAACTCACGTGCAGTAGGGTCAGTTTGTCTATCCATTTGTTTCTCTTTCTGTGACTCTTTTACGCAAGTCACTGGATGAGAAGCGGTGATCTCTTTTATTAAAGTGTAGCTGGATACCCCGCTTCTTGCAAATATCCTTGCCCGTAAAATCCTTTTCACGATACTCTTCACCTAATATTCTAACATCAATATTGTACATTGTCAAGATATCATTTAGGTCTTGTTCAGTGCCGTATGGAATAATCTCATCTACATAGCTTACACCTTTTAACTGTGTGTATCTTTCTACAATAGTCTGCACTGGTGGATTTTTTTCTGGCCTGTCTACACTAGGATCTGTTTGTAATCCGCATATAAGATAATCACATTGTTCTTTTGCTTCACGTAACATTTGTATATGTCCAGCATGTAATAAATCAAAGGTTGAACATGTAAAACCGATTTTCATTTTAATCTCCAAATTCAAATAGACTACCAAATGTAGTGTGTGATTTAGTATCCTCTAATGGATAGTTCAACACACCAATCAAGTTATCTAGTTTGTTGTCAATAATAGTTTCTGCCATAGCTGCGTCATCAAACGGAAGTTCTTTAAACCATTCAGGAATACGCAGCTCATCTGTAGGATACGCAACACTTGTGTAGCCTAATGGATTCTGCTTGAGTTTGCATACGATAACTTTCATACCATCTACAATCTCTTGCGAATACTTGTCACCATTCATACGTTTTAGTGTGTTCCAGTTAAGACTTGCACGAACATGGCCTGGCATATTTGCCTTGCCTTGTTTTTCTTCTAGTCTTTGATAGTGTCCAACTTTGTTTGCACGTTTAGGTGAACCTTTCTCCCAACCTGGTCTTGCACTAAATTCTTTACGGAATTCTGTAATACGGTCTAGTACTTGTTGTTGCGGAACATCAGTAAGTACCATTAGCAGTAGTTCTTTCAAGAAGTCTTGCATGAACACAGGCGTATCTGATCTACGCAAGTCTAAGCCCATTGCTTTTACTTTGCCTACACCATCATCGTCAGTTCTAAAGCCTTCATTGTCAATTACTAGTGCTGCATAACGTTTCTTAGTAATATACAATCCAGACTGTGCTACAATTTCTCTACCTGCTGCAATAACATCACTACGGGTTTTTGGACAATGAAATGCTTCTGCCATAAACTTTGGAAATGTTGTGTTTGCCTGTTCGCATACTTGATCCATAAGTATAATACATTTTTCTTTGGACCATTCAAGTTTGCCATTGTTAACATCATCTTTAAGTATTGGCCATGCACTAAAGTAACAAGAGTCAGTATCGCCATATATCATTGCTTCGCCTACATGATTATACTCGCCTGTAATAGTTTTATTAACTTCAGCACTCATGTGCTTAACAATAGTACGTCCGGTAAGTGTAGTTGATTGTCCGATACGTTTATCAAAGAATCTGCATCCTGGATTAAGAATAGCACCATACAAACTATTCAAGTTAATCTTCTTAACTAACTGTCGTTTATCCCAGTATTCAATTTCTGCCTTATTACCTGCGTCTTTTGCTTTTTTTAGCATCTTCTGCATATCTTTACGTTCAGCATACCAACGCTTTAGTAGTCCTGGAATAACACCTTCATTTTCCATTGTAAAGATAGTGCCATTAGCACTGATCATCCACGGCATGTGACTATCAAAAATAACTTGATACAACTCAGCACCACTTAGTACATCTGTACGCCCGTCTTCCCAGTCAACGGTTAACGAAATATCTTTGCGTTGCTCCATAACTGCTTCGTATTCTTCAGTACTAAAACGTCCTTCCCAACTACCTGCAAAGCTTTTCTTCTTAAGATTCATGTCTTCGTGTACTCGGGCCTCAGATATCTCAGGACGTATTTGTCCTACAATAGTCTCTGGAGCCATATTTAATGCACGAATTACACTTGGATATAGACTGTTTAAGTCCATACTAGCAACCCATTTATGTACACCTTTCTTTGGAAACGCAACATAAGCACCAGCAGCTTGTGTATTTTCTGTATCGTCACGTGGACGTCTATTAGGAACTTGTAAACCTCTATTATGTGCTTCGTTAACAATACCTTGTTCTGTAACAGCAACAGCGCCCATTGTAGTCTGTAGTAGCACAGTGTTTTCGTGTGCAACAGTATTACTCAAGTCAATAAAACGTAGTTTTTTGTCTAGTTTGTCAAGTAGTGCGGTATCTTGTATGTTGTATTCGATGAACTTTCTAAAGTCATTGTTATACAACTGATCCAAAGTACCTTCATAAGGAACTTTATTTTCTCCAACTTCGATTTCGCCAATGGCATCAAGTCTATATGTGTGTCGTTCTTCATATGTATATTTACGATATAATTCCAAACTATCTAAATGCACTCTGCCTATTAGGTCAAAGGTAACAGCTGATTTGCCATACTTTTCATACTCACGTTTCTTAGGAAGTTGTCCCCATAAACAAAATCTACGTGTGTCATCTTTGCTTAGTACACGAGCAGTTCTGTTTACAGTGTATGGAATATCATATCCTTCACTGTTCCATCCACTCAAGATATCAGCATCTTCGATCAGTGTTAAGAAAGTGTCAATCATGTCACCTTCTTTAGCAAACAGCATTACGTTTTCAATGCCTTCTAGTTCTTTTTCAGCTTCTTCCATTGTAAGTGTCTTTGGCGGAACTGCTAGGCAGATCATAGTTTCTAGCCATTGTAAGTATATACTTATAGAAGTAATAGGCATAAACGGATCTGCAGGATCAGCAAAGCCACGCTCTGGATCAAAGTCAGTCTCAATATCGAAAAACGCAATGTTTAGTTTAGGAGCATCTTGGTTGAGATAATTTGCTGACAAACACTGAAAGATTGGATTAATATCACTTTCAAAAAGCGTCTTATCTCTATTAATAGCAACTTCTTTGCGGAAGTCTTTTGTATTCTTACATACAATACGACTTAGCGGATCACCGTACACACTTTTATACTTGCCCCGTTCGTCTTTGTAATAAAAAGTATATTTTGCATTATACTCTTGATATTCTCTTTTACCATCTTTTCTTTCGACAACTCGAATGATATCTTGACCTCGATCGAAAAAAGCGTCTACATAACTCAAATGTTTCTCCTACATTTTTTCATAATACTGATTTCCAATAACTAAAACATCAATTTCTGATGTTTCGTATAACTTATATGCATCTTGTGGATCTCCTGCTATAGGGTTACCTGCTATATTTAAACTGGTGTTCAGTACTACCGGAACGTTTGTCTTATTATACAACAATTTTAGTAATTTGTAAAATGATTTATTGTCTTTTTTAGAAATAGTTTGTACTCTACATGTACCGTCAACATGAGTAATAGATGAATATTTTTCTTTGTCTTTTGTATTGCCTACATATAGCATATATGGATTGTAACCTAGATTAGAAAAAATATCATCTTTATATTCTTCTAATACAGTAGCACCGAATGGCCTGTATTGTTCTCTATTTTTAATCTTATTAATTTTTTCTTTCGCATCTTTAGCTGAAGCGTTAATCAATATTGATCTATTTCCTAAAGCTCTTGGACCTACTTCACCATTGTTTTGATACCATGCTACAACTTTGTTTTCGCTTAGTGCCTGTGCAGCTTTCGCAATAGTTTCATCTGATATAAGTTCAGTCGGTGTATCATTCTGAGAATAGGGAAAATCTTTTAAATCAAATTCAGATATATTATTTTTTATTCTTAAGTATTCTACAGCACCTAGACTCAAGCCATCATCAGCACAGTGTGGAGGAATAATTAAATTAGGAAAATAATCTCTAATTTTACTATTCCAAATTACATTTTGAGCTACACCACCAGAGTAGTTAATTGTATCAGTTTTATTTGCAAACGTTTTAAAATAATTCAATAGAATTTCTCCTATTGCGTCATGCAAGGTTCTTATCCAATCTAATTTAGTATGATCTGCTAGAACTGAACTATTTTTATGTTCAACCCATCTTTGGAAAGAAAATAGTTGTCTTAGGTTATACATACTATAATTACTGATAGTATTATTATAAAATTCTTTATCTAGTTTTCCATAAGATTGTAGCCCCATCAATTTACCACTTAGGTCAACAAAATGTTCTGCTTTTATTCCTAGACTCTCTGCAAGCATACACATTTCTATACCTAAAGACCCGTGTCTATGTATAGTACCCATATCTTTTATTAGGTTATTCTTAAAAACAGTATGTCCTATACCATAATCACCATATCCATCTATTACAATAGATACATCTGCGATATTCCTAGCTTCATAGTTACTTAGAACATGTGCATAATGATGATTTAATCTTGTTGTAGGAATATTTGTATTTAAAAAATTCCAATTAATTGCAGGGAAAAATCTATCAAATCCGCAATCTTCGTATTTCCATGCGTCAACTATAATTGCAATTTCGTCAATCTCTGCTTCGGTAATTCCCCAAGCTCTATAAATTTCTTCTTTCCACTTAAAGATATCATTTACTGCATGATGTTTTTTTTGATAAAATCTTTCAGTTTTGTGATAACGAAGACTATTGCCGTCATAGTAAGATAAATTACTATCGTGCTCGCAAAGTCTTAATCCTAAAAGTTTCATTAATCTTTATCGTATCCTGTAGTAGCAACAATTGTCTCAAGATCTTCAAACTCATCTTGATGTTTGCCCCAGTCACGATTTTTTGCAACTTTAATAGCTTTATTAATCAAACTTGGTTTTACATTAAGTTCTTCTGCAACTGCTTTTACAGTTTCCTTTAAACCTTCATTTAAGTCTTCAATTTCTTGTAGTACTGTTACGCCTTCTTTAACTAGACGTTCTAGTTTGGCTTTTTCTTCATTACCGTAGGTACGATCACTCATAAGATTATCTCCATTGTTTCTTATAGTATATAATATATTTAGGTTAATGTCAAGTAGAAAATACTTTTTTATTATCAAAAGCACGAGCCCATCCAAAGAATTGTGCTTTATAATCTGAATGGTCATCCGAACTTAGATTTTCCCATTCGTCTTTGCGCTTCCATAATTTGACAGCGCCTTCGTACCAGTCTGTATTATCAATAATATTTTCGAGACGTTCTTTTGCATTGTATGCTTCTTCTACATTATCAAAGTCTTGTTCGATATGTATCACTTCCATAACAATCTCGTGTGTTACAAAGTCTAAACTAAAGTCAATACCCCATTTAGGTTTGATATTTAATAGTTTCTTTAGTATAGGACGATTCACACATACTTCTTCTAACTGCTCTCTTGCTTCTTCAGCAAATGCATAACGTGTTAGTAACATACAATGGTCTAGTACTAAATGATGTTCGCTTGCTTCCATATCGTAATACCACTCTTGTACAGGAGCAATATGATACTGTATTTCACGATTGAGTATTACGCCATTCTTTTCGTAATGTAAATGTTCTAAAGGTGTCGGAACCTCATAACCATCTTTGTCAAAGTCTTTAAGCGGAAGTGTTTCGATTAATTGTCGTTCTATTGGTTTTGTAAGATAAGGATAGTTAGTAAACTCTGGTTTAAGATTTACTAAATGCATTACTTTGTTCTATTCTTTGATTTAATCGGTTTCTTTTTATTTTTTTTATTTGCATTAAGTTTATCAGATATAGTATTTGCTACTGCTCCGCCTACTGCTCGGCCTGCTGCTTTTGCTACTGCTCCGCCTGCGGCTCTTGCAACGCCACCTGCAACTGCTGCTACTGCCGGAATAATTTCATCTAACTTTTTTGCACCCATTAGTTTTAATGCTTCATCAATATATAGTGCAAGTTCGAAGTCTAGCTGTGTAAGTCCGCCCACATCGTGTGTGTATACCATCATAGTAACTTCGTTATAAAAGACTCCTACGTCAGCAAAGTGATCTAGTTTGATTTGTGGCTTTTCGATAACCATTAAAAAGCGTAGCACTTGATTGTAATCATCAAACGCTACTTTCTTATATAGATACTTGCCCTTGCGAATCTCCCAGTCTGGAGCAAACTTTTTTCGAATCGGTTCGGCTTGTTCTATGTCTAACTTTTTCATTTTACTTTAGTCCATAATTAATCACACTTGCACGAGCCAGGTTCGCCACGCGGCACTCCTGCTACTTTACGACAGCCTTTCCAGCACTTCTTGTAGATTTTGCTGTTGCCGTGACGCTTGCCTTCTTCAAGTTCTGCAAGTTCTTTCTTTTCAGAAGCAGTTAACATAGCTTTGCCACATTCGTTGCAAGTTTGTGTTGCTTCAGAAAGTTTTTTTGCTAGACGATCTTGTAGGCTTTCGGCATGCATTGCAGCCATATGCTTCTTGTACTTTTTAGTACCTTTTTTATGAGGGCTTTTACCTTCACTAACTGAATTACAATTACAATGTTCACAACTTGGTTTGCAAGTACAATCTTCTGCTTTAACATCAGCGCCGCAGCATTTGTCTGAGCAATGTGTATCTTTTGCTTCTGTTACTTCGCCCATTGGCTCTTCTGACATTGGACTTTCTTCATAGTCCATATGATGATAAACACTACCAATCATATCTGCGGATTTAGTAATTTTTGATTGTACCCAACCTTCTAAGCCTTCAGCTTCACTAACGCCTTTTAGCATGTCGTGTAGTTTGATTGCATACTTTGCTAGTTTGTAAAGATCAGCACGAGCCATTTGTACTTCATGGTCTTTTTCAGCAGCGTGTGCTAAGTCGCCTAATCCTTCGCTAATTTCTTTTTCTCTCATTGAGGTGCTCCAATACGTATTATGTAGTATTTATCTCTTAATAGTCTTGCCGCCCATTACGTTGGTTTTCATATCAAGTGCATTTTTAGCAGTACCGTCGGCATTTGTAGCTTGTGGCGCTTTTGGTATACCATTTTTATCTTTTTTTACTTTACGTTTAGCACCTGGTACACTTGCTACAGTAGCAATTGATCCAGCACTAGTGCTGCCAGCGGTTACTACTTCGTCTAATAATTCATTCATCTTCATGTGTATTTTCCCATATCAAAACTTGTGTCGCTGTCAAGTTCTTGTTTGTTATATTGTTTCCAAAATGCATTACGTTCATTAGTAGTTGCTCTACGTGCTTCGTGTTCTTTATACTTTTTAACGTAATACTTAATGTTCATTATTACTGTCTTTCTTTTTCTTTACTTGCAATCCACTTCATCATATTTGTAGCAGGATTTGCTAGATACCATCCAACATCACGATATGTTTTAAACTTATCTACCAATAGATCTTGTTTGATAGCAGCAAAACTTTTCCTATTATCAATAGTAATTAATTCTTTGACTTTCTTACCGCCAAACTTACTCAAAAACGATTCTAAGTTTAGCATATAATAGAACTCTGTATCTAATATAACTTCGCCTTTGTGTTGGCTATAACTAGGAATACCTTTTTGGTAACCACTTAGTATTTTTTGTAATTCTTCACCTTCTGGCTCATCTCTGCGACTAATAGTACCGCCGCTAGGTCCAGCACCTTGAGCGTATTGTGGGTCATATCCTTTGAAGCCACCTAAGTCGTCTATGTCCGGGTTCCAGTATGCTTTAACATCGCCACCTGGAATTATTATATGATTTGTACCAAAATAGTTGCTGTTGCTCTTAGGTGCTACTGTAGTTGCTTGTGCTGGACTAGCAATGTTCAGACCTTTAATCACTGCTGTCTGTATAGGATTATGGTTTCCCATTACACCTTTTCTTGCAGGATTGGTTATTTTTTGTATTAGATTGTTTTTAGCACCACCATGATATGTGCTTCCGTGCATTGCTCTGTAAAGAATAGGCTGATCGCCCATTTTACTACAAAGTTCAGCAGCAACTTTCAACCGTTCTACAGCATGTTCAGTATTGTTAACTGGTATAACTTCTTCGGTAACCTCGTTGATCTTCATTTCTTCTTCCTACCTGACTTCATATTAGCACACCAGTGATACATCTTAGCCTTTTCGCCACTTGCGTTCTTAGCACGTTTGCGTAGTGCTGTTACACTGCCATTACAACTTGCACCTGAACGTTTTACACGCCCTGGTCTGCTTTTGCCTTTTTTCTTACCATCAGCGAAGTTTTCTATAAATTTTAGTTTGTCATAATAACTTGGATCTTCGGCAATGTGATCTAATGCTATTTCTTTAGCAACTTCAAAATCACTAGTGTGTTCGTATTCTACTTCGATGCCCATTTCAAGTTGTTTTAGTATTTGTTTAGCAGGTACATCGTGCATTTTAACAAGCTCTGCTATAGTTGGTGTAGGCTTGTCTAAATCATCTAAACTATGACCACCTTCTATACAAGCCCATTCTAGTGCTGTAAAACGTTCTTCATTGTATGCTTTGTCAGTAGCAGTCTTTGCTTTAGTACCGTCTGGGTGTTTAGGATTAATACCTACAGGCTCGCCGTTCATTAGCTGTGAAATATCAACGCTCTTACCAATAGTATCTAATAGTTGGTGTAAATTGTCATCAGGATCGTACCCACCTGTTTCATAACCTGGCTTACCACGTACTTCAGTGCGGCGTCCAGTTTTTGTATTTGTGATATTTAAAACAAGCATTTTACGATCACGTTCTAGTTGTAGTTTGTAACCTTCAGCAAGCCCTAGATTAAACAATACGTTAGTTGATTTACCTTTAACTTTTTTACTTAGTGTAGGCGGACGTCCATCCTTGTCTACATTAAAACCAAATTTTGCAGCTTGTGTTTTTATTTCATCAGTGCTTACATCTGGAGTTGTGTTAACACCTTTTACTATTCTTCCATCTTCATTTAAGTCGGATAAGTCTGACATTTTCATTTTAAATCTTCCTTATATTCCTCAATATAGTAATCCATAGGCGTAGCACTTTTTAATTCAAACCATTCACCGTGGTTAGTTCTACCTTTAATATGATTTGGTGTTTTCTTTTTAAAATCTGCCACAACAATACGACGAATTTTACCGCGGTGATCTACTTCTAGTACATACCATGGGTTCCAACTACGCCATATTTTGTAGAACCATTTTTTCATTGTGTCTCTTTACAATTACATTTTACGCAAACATCGTTAATACAATATTTACAATCGGGAGAATGACAATGACACTTATGACCACAACTTTTACAAGTGCCTTTGTCGTTTATCATTTCTTTTTACGTCCTCTAAATCCTGCTGGCATATTTTCACCTGTCATCTTAGGTAATCCAAACCACAATTCAAACCATTCTTTGTCGCCTGGCTTAATATTATCTTTACGCATTTTTTTAGCATTTGCATTAGCTGCGTCACTAATGTTCTCAAGAGTATACTCTGTGTAACCTTTGAATTCGTTTACGCCTGCAAGTTTCTTTATACGCTCGAGTTCATCCATTACTTTTTCTTCTTGTTGTGCTGTGCCCACGCAATAGCATATGGTGCGCTAGGATCGTCAAACTTTTTCTTTAGTGCTTTAACTTGTTTTTCTCTGCCTGGCGGAGCCTTTTCGATCATTGATTCGTTTGCTTTAACAAGTTTATCGCCTTGTTTTTCCATATACTTTTTAAGTGCAACTGCGCCGATAATAAGTGCAACTGCCATACCGATTTCAAACTTGTTGTCGATTAGCATTTGTGCATATTCTGCACCAATCTTATCCTCAACCCAATCCCATCCTTGATCAATATAGTATGCTGCTGCTGCGCCGCCAATGATTTTTCCGCCGTGTTTCTTTAGTAACCATTTGATCACAGGCCATGCGCCATATCTAATAGCCCACTTAATAACCCAAATTGCCGCTGCTACAAATGGAACTGCTTCATTAAGATCAGCTTCTTTAACTGACTCTTTTTTACTTTTTATATTTTTTACTGTTTTTTCTATTTTGTCTAAACGAGCAGCAAGATCATCTGCCTCTTCATCATTATCAAAATCAGTTGTTTTAATTAAATTTTTGTTATCAATAATTGCCGCTAACATTAATTCTAAATCAGACTCTGCTTTTGGATAGCGAGCTTTTAATCTTGCCATGCCCCTTACAGTTTGCCCAGTAACTCCGTCAACTCCATCTTCTTCGCCTGGTGCTTCTTCAATTTGTTCAAACTCTTTACCAACAGACTGTGAGAAT
>Ga0206131_10002598_pt1 | contig 21641 bp, 19 predicted proteins | sample Helgoland_Spring_FD_148636 | JGI IMG/M metagenome (GOLD analysis project Ga0206131, IMG submission 148636) | Pelagic subsurface seawater microbial communities from Kabeltonne, Helgoland, North Sea - Helgoland_Spring_Bloom_20160517_1 | ecosystem: Environmental > Aquatic > Marine > Epipelagic ...
TAAGATGTATCCAACCCGAATGAATGGATGCGAGAATGACGAAGCGACGGAATTTGTGAGACAAGTTTAAAGCGGCTGTGGCGCTTAAGGCGCTGCGCGGGGACAAGACGGTGCAGGAGGTCGCGGCCAAGCGGCAGCTGCACCCAACGCAGGTGAGCACGCGGAAATGGCAGGCGATAGAAGGCATGGCCGGGGTGTTTTCGGTCAGGGTCAAAAAGGCTGAGAACATGGTCGGCGAGATCAAAGACCTGCACGCGAAGATCGGCAAACTTGCGGTGGAAAAGGATTTATCACAAGGGCTAAAGCGATGAGCCCGTCCACTGCCCGGCTGTCGATACGCAGTATCGATGAGAGGGGGAACGCCGCGGGATAATCGGCAAAGAAAATATAGACCTAAGCCTGACGCGCCAGTGTAAGCTGCTCAGGATCAGTCGATCCTCAATCTGCTCCACGCCGGTCGATGTTGATCTCGCAACGATTGAGTTGATGCATGAGATTGATGGGATATTTACGAAGTATCCTTTCTTTGGCAACCGCCAGATTGCGGCGTATCTACCGCGATCAGGGTGCTGGGCAGGACGACACCGAGTGCGTCGACTGACGGGCATCATGGGGTTGCAAGCCATCTACAAGCGGCCGAACACCGCCAAGAAGCACCGCCCGCACAAAATCTGGCCCCCCTTGCTGAGAAAACTGCCAATCACGCGCCCCAATCGTGTTTGGTGCAGCGACATTACCTACATCCCCGTCAGGAACGGCTTTCTGTAACGGCTTTCTGTAGCTTGTAGCAATCCTGGATTGGGCGATGCGCAAAGTGGTGTATTAGCGGCTCTCAAACACGCGGGATGCCAGCTTCTGCGTTGAGGCACTGAAGGCGGCCATCGCCAAATATGGAAAGCTGGAAATAATGAATGTGGAACAGGGCAGCCAATAAACGGGGCGCGGATTGGATCAAGACTTTGACAGAAGCCGTGATCAAAATCCCGGTGGACGGCCGAGGAAGGTATCTGGACAATATTTTCATCGAGCGGCTCTGGCGGTCCCTGAAGCAGGAGGTTGTGTATCTGCACCAGATCACCAACGGCTTCCAAGCAAAACAGATCATCGATGACTGGACCGGGTTCTGCAACTCCCGGCGGCCTCACACTGCGCTTGATCAACCTACGCCGGACACAGCATACTTCACCAAAGTGAAGAGATAAAAAGTGGCATGAAAACCAACCTGATGCATCTTAGACAAGCCGTAATTCTGTCCGGAAAAGCAGGACCACTTCAGTCAGGTATGTCAGAGATTACCTCAAAGATGTGCACGGGAATTACTTTCAACCTCAGTTGCACTGTCTTGTGACGGCGCCAGACCCAATTCCCAAGTGAATTTTTGATTGGACAGCCGATTTGGCCTAAGTGAACAGACTACTTATGACATTCCTTTTAAAGCCCTAAGAGACATCTCAAAATCACCAGCCAAACATGCCTATTGTTATTAAGATTTTGGTTTAGCATACTAAATTTGCTGCAAGATTTATTTACACCCAAGCCGGTTTTTGGATCAAATCTTGATGATATCGTCACGCTTGCCAATGACCCCGTCTTGAGAGACACGGCACAAAAGCCCTCGTAAACGCAAAGGACGATTTTGAGCCGCATTCACCCAATCATACGCCGGCTTGCCGTAACGGGCCTTCCATTTTACACAGGCGGTATTAAAAACCCCGGACACCTGCAACACCGCTGTACCCACCCGCAGCAAAGTACCCGCCGGCATATTCTGCTCAGAGCAGTCGAGATCAGAAATGATCGTATCGCCCGGATGCAGCATGGTGTGTTTGTCGACGACGACGACCTCATAGACCGCTGCGGCAAGAATTGAAATCTGGATCGACGGGTCTGGCGATCCGTCTGGCAGTTTCATCCAAGGAGCTTTTAGCCAACGTTCACCGACAATGCCACCATCACGTCTCACCGTGATCTGGTCAGGAAAGGTTCTCTGACCGAAATCAGGTCGGAAACACAATATACCAATCGCAGCCTTTGATTGCGGCGCGGCAAGAATATTCGGCACTGCCGCATCCAAAGTGGCGCGGTCAACAAAGCCCATTCAGCTCATAACCCATTGCCAATTTTGACCCTTGCTATCGCCATATTGACTTTTTAAGATGTTAGCTTGCGGCACATTCAAATCTATTTTAGTCACGCAAAACACTTTGGGTTTCACTTGGTGCATCATGGTGTAGTCCTCTTTGTGGAAACCTTCGCCGCAAAATGCCTAGAATGCCGCCACTCCTAAATATCATACCAAGGCCAGAGACCCAATGCCGTTGCTACGTTCTCCACCACCGCACAATTGGGCCACTCAAACGCCACCTCTTCGGGTGCGTTGAGGCAAAGTCAGGCCACCCTTCCCTTTCAGTCAATGGGATGTCAAAAAGATCACATGTCGAAGAAAACCCTAAATTCAGAAAATTTGGCTGCACTGGGTGCAGAGCGTTTAGCAGAACTGTTAATCGAAGTCAGCACTGGCAGCGCGGAAATCAAACGCCGTCTGAGGCTCGAAATCAGCCATAGCCTCGGAAGTGCGGAGCTTGCACGCGAGGTGCGCAAACGCCTCGCCACACTGCGAAAGTCCAAAAGTTATGTGGGCTGGCGCCGGCGCAAGGCTCTGATTCGCGACCTGAGTATCCAAACAGAAATGATCATTGAAAAAATTGCATCAGATGACCCCACCGAGGCCTGTGAGCTGCTTTGGCAATTCATTGATCTCGCCCCATCAATTTATGAACGGGTGGATGACAGCCGGGGCGAGGTTGGGGATATTTTTCGCAGTGCGCTGTCGCGGTTCCAAGACATTGCCCCACGCGCGGCGCTGAACACTCATACATTGGCCACGCGCGTTTGGGAGGCCTGTCTCAACAATGACTACGGGCAATTCGACGGTATCATCGGGCTGCTGGCTGTCCCATTAGGTGATGAGGGATTTGCCCAGCTGAAAACTCTGGTGCAGGGCCACCTTAACGACCCCATCGAGGCCGAAGCTGAGGAACACGCGGCCCTGCAATTTCTGCATGAGTTGCGGGGAACCAACGCCACCCACCACAGAGACCAAAAGCGGCGCTTGGTAAAACGGTGCTTGCAAGAAATAGCCGCTGCCGAGGGCGACACAGCTGGATATATCGCGCAGTATTCAGATCAAGATCTGCGCGTCCCGGGCATTGCCGCTGAAGTGGCGCAATTGCTGCTGAGCCAAGGGGATGCCAGCGCGGCGCTGGATTTGCTTGCCGCCACAGATCTCGACACTCAAGAACACCTGCATGAGGCTTGGGACACAGCCTATATCAATTGTCTGATTGCACTGGGGCGCCTCGATGAGGCGCAAGACCACCGCTGGAGCTGTTTTTGTGAAACACTCAGCGCCATTCGGCTCAGAGAGCATCTGAAACAACTGCCAGATTTCGACGATATCGAAGCCGAGGATCAAGCCAAAGCGATTGCGATGCAGGCCTCTCGGCTTGAAAGCGGTTTGACCTTCTTTTTGGAATGGCCAGATTTGGGGTGTGCCGCCGAACTCGTAAAGACCCGGGCCAATGAATTGGATGGCGCCGCTTACCATATTCTGACCCCGTTGGCCGAGGCACTGCGGGAAAAATATCCTTTGGCAGCGGTTCTGCTTTGGCGCGCGATGATTGATTATTCTTTGCAAGAAGGTCGCTCGACGCGTTATACCTATGCGGCCGACCACCTAGCAGATTGCGCGACCGCAGACGCTGACATTGACGACTATGGGCAAAACCCGTCCCACCACAGTTATGTGCAGATGCTGCGCGCCGGGCACGATCGTAAATCATCATTTTGGAAGAAACTACACTAACCGCCCCGGCCAAAGCGAATGGCACCCATAAGACCCTTTAGAGCTGTCATCTACTTTTGGGCCGCCTTTGGCATATTTGTCTTCATATGTTTATGTCTGCAAGACAGTGATTTTAGACCAAGTGCAAAACCGAACAGCAATTTTTCCTGTGGGCGCGGCATAAGCACGCTGTTTACTTGCCTAAAAACCCGGCAAATTTTATAAGTCTATTTTCGATTGAACTAGCGAAATTCGAGCAGCTCGTCAGGCCTCACTCATTTCTCAGACCACATTCATAATTGACCGTGGCCGGCTTGCTCAACACTGGGCTCGTATCCGTGATTGACCGCGCTAGATCTCTCAACATACCATTAAGTCTAGAAACTTTGGGAGATAAAAAGATGGCATATGCAATTTGTGCAGATACACCGGGCGGTGTCGAAGTTCTTGACTGGCGCGACATTTCAACGCCAAAACCCGGGATGGGAGAAGCTGTTGTCCACCAGACCAAGGTCGGCCTGAATTACATCGATATCTATATGACCAGTGGCACCTATCCATTTCCTGAATCCGGGCCGCAGATTCCAGGTGGTGAGGCAGCCGGCATTGTTGCCGCGCTCGGGGAGGGTGTAACCGAACTTTCCGTCGGAGACAGGGTTGCCTATACCACCCCAAACGGCGCATACCGCGAAGAACGGGTTATGCCCGCAGACCGACTTGTCAAACTGCCCGATGGGATCTCTGACGAAGTCGCTGCCGCCTCCATGCTCAAGGGTATGACGGTGGAGTATCTGCTCAACCGGTCTTTTAAGGTCAAGCCTGGTCAAAAAGTGTTGTTTCACGCGGCCGCCGGAGGTGTTGGGCTGATTGCGGGCCAATGGCTGCGCCATATCGGAGCAGAATCAATCGGAACGGTGGGAAGCGATGAAAAAATCGCTCAGGCCAAGGCTGCCGGCTATACCCATGTCATCAATTACAACAGCTCAGATTTTACAGAAGAGGTCCACGCATTGACCGACGGTAAAGGGGTCGCAGTCGCCTATGACAGCATTGGGCAAGATACCTATCCCCATACGCTGAGCTGTCTTGAAAAATTCGGGCTATTTGTCTCGTTTGGACAGTCCAGCGGCTTGATCAGTAATTTTGCCGTGGCAGATTTGGCAAAAAACGGGTCTCTTTTTGCCCAGCGCCCAACGCTCTTTAATTATATTGATACCCGCGAAAACCTGAACGAAGTCTCCAGCAACATGTTTCGCATGATTGCCGAGGGTCATATTAAGATGGACATCAACCAGCGCTATGCGTTGAAAGACGTGCCCAAAGCTTTTGCAGCCTTGATGGCACGCAAAACCACAGGCGCAACGGTTTTTGACACGGGAAGAGGATAATGGCGTCAGACATCTGGAAAGGTCAGGCCTTTACCGTCAGCCATTCGGACGGCACTGGCACAGCCGGTGGCGGGTTTTCCGGCGGGCTCAGAGCGTTCTTCGAATACCGAAACCTAGGCATCGATACCGCGACCAATGGGGCCTATGCGGCAAATGTCATCCGCGCAGTTCCCGGCAGACATGCCGAAGGTGACTGGCATGTCCATGACCTTGACTTTCAGATGATCTATATCCTTCAGGGCTGGGTGACGTTCGAATATGAAGGCCAGGGTGAGGTGACGTTCCGATCCGGCTCTGCCGCGCTGCAGCCGCCCGGCATACGCCACCGCGAAATCCGTCATAGCGATGATCTCGAGTTGATTGAAATCACATCTCCAGCAGAGTTCACCACAAAAGTCGTTACTGCTCCAGAAGGGCCTTAACAGTCATCGAGCAGGATGGCCCCCCTGGGGATGTGGCGTCAGACAGGATTGAAATCGTCTAGTGCTTCTTTCGTTGCTGCAACAACAAGATCGGCTTCGGCCCTGGTCAGGCACATCGGCGGGGCGAGACCAATAATATCACCCTGCGGCATGGCGCGTGCGATCACATTGCGGTCAAGCATTCCTGCAACCACTGATGGGCCAGCTTTCACCGCCGGGTCAAAAGGGGCACGTGTCTGTTTGTCTGTGGTTAATTCGACCGCGCATAGCATGCCTTCACCGCGTATGTCGCCCACATAGGGATGCGCGCCCAGCGCCTCTTGCATAGCGGCCTTAAGATAGGCGCCAACCGCGCCGGCATTGGCCACCAGATCCAGCTCGTCAATCAACTTGAGATTGGCGACCCCCGCAGCGGTACAGACCGGGTGCGCCGAATAGGTCCAACCGTGACCGATAGGACCAAATTCATCAGTGCCATCCTCAAGCACTTTCCAAACCTTGTCCGACACGATGGATCCCGACAACGGTGCATAGGCCGAGGTCAGGCCTTTGGCGATCGTAATAAAATCTGGCTCAATCCCGTAATGTCCCGATCCAAACATGCTGCCCAGACGCCCAAACCCAGTGACCACCTCATCGGCAATCAGCAAAATATCATATTTGTGCAACACAGCCTGAATAGCCGCCCAATAACCAACAGGCGGCGGCACCAGCCCACCAGTTCCAAGCACAGGTTCGCCAATGAACGCGGCTATGGTCTCGGGACCTTGCGCCAGAATGGTTTTTTCCAGTTCTGTTGCACAGTAAGCGCTAAAGTCTGCCTCGCTCAGGCTGGCGTCTTTACGGTGATAATAATACGGTGCCTCAGTGTGGATCACCTGCGCGAGCGGCAGGTCAAACTTTTCATGAAACAGCGCCAAACCGGTCAGCGAGCCTGTCATCAATCCAGATCCATGATACCCACGCCAGCGCGAGATGATCTTTTTCTTTTCGGGGCGTCCCAGAATGTTGTTATAGTACCAGATCATCTTGATATTGGTCTCATTGGCATCAGAACCAGACAGGCCAAAATACACTTTGGACATGTTTTTCGGCGCGCGATCCAATATCATTTTAGCCAGCGTGATTGAAGCCTCGGTTCCGTGACCAACATAGGAATGGTAATAGGCCAGTTCCTTGGCCTGTGCGGCAATCGCTTCGGAAATCTCGGATCTGCCGTAACCGACATTGACACAATAAAGCCCGGCAAAAGCATCCAAAAAGCGCTGGCCGTCGCGGTCCTCAATATACACCCCGCTGCCACCCGTCACGATCCGGTTGGGCATATCACCACGGGCAAATTCTGCCAGATGCGTCGAGGGGTGGAAGAAATTCTCACGATCCCACTGGTCCAGATGGTCATTTTTCAGCATGTCAAATCCATTCAAATTCATCTTACATTTAAAGAAATTAGGTTAAAATCTGCACGCCCTATAATCGGGTATTTTCTTAACGAGGTCTAGGGGGATGACCTCGGTTCTCAATCTGTCAAAACATCACGCGCCTTGCAACCCATTGGGTAGAATGCCCAGCGACACCGCCCTGTGATATCGCGCGACAATATCCCCCAGTTTCACCGATGCAAAAGACGTTCGACAGCGCACTAACATTTCTCAAACCTGTTAAACCACCAAAAACAAACGTCTCCCAGAGGCATTATAGCGACCGGTTAACTTGCAAACTCGGAAGCACACGCCCACGCTTAGACACCGCTCGCCCAAGATCTGCAGTCAGCTTTCCGCATTGCCCGAACTGTCCGCACTAAAACCAAATTCTTCAAAAGTTGCAGGCTTCATCTGGATTGAGAACCCTGGGGTTATCGGCATTTGATAGGCGCCATTTTCGATGATACACGGGTCTTCAAAATGCTCATGAAGATGGTCAACATATTCGATGCGCCGATCATCTTTTTCGCCAGATATTGCAATATAATCAACCATCGCCATATGCTGAACATATTCGCACAGGCCCACTCCCCCGGCGTGCGGCCATACCGGCAGACCGTATTTCGCCGCCATCAACATCACTGCAAGCACCTCGTTGAACCCACCCATGCGACAACTGTCGATTTGAACGATATCAAGAGCACCCTCTTTGATAAATTGCTTGAACATAACCCGGTTCTGGCACACTTCGCCAGTCGCCACCTTAATCGGCGCAACCGCATGACGAATGGCCTTATGACCCATGATATCATCCGGGCTGGTGGGTTCTTCGATAAAGAAGGGTCGCGCGAACTCCAGGGCTTTGACCCACGCAATCGCTTGATCAACCTCCCAAACCTGATTGGCATCAATCATGATATGCATATCGTCGCCAAGTTCTTCGCGGGCAATCGTCAAACGACGAATATCGTCATCGAGGTCGCGCCCGACCTTGAATTTAACATGGCTAAAGCCCGCCACCTTTGCCTCGCGACACAGCCGGCGCAACTTATCGTCGGGATAGCCCAACCAACCTGCAGAAGTGGTATAACACGGGTACCCTTGCGCTTTGAGTGTTGCGACCCGCTCGGCTTTGCCGGCTTGGGCGGCGCGCAAGATACCAAGCGCCTCATCGGGGGTCAGCGCGTCGGTCAAATAGCGAAAATCAATCAGTTTAACGATCTCTTCGGGCGACATATCCGCCACCAGTTGCCAAAGCGGTTTACCAGCCTCTTTGGCCCATAAATCCCAAACAGCATTGACCAGTGCGCCCGTGGCAAGATGGATAACCCCTTTTTCGGGACCCACCCAGCGCAGTTGGCTGTCTCCTGTAATGTGACGCCAAAACCGTCCCATATCTTCGCGAATCCAATCCAATTCAAGCCCGACCACCAAAGCCGATAAAGACTTAATTGCGGCGACACAAATCTCGGTACCGCGCCCAAGTGTAAACGTCAGGCCATGCCCTTCAAATGCGCCGTCGGTTTCCAGAACCACATAGGCCGCAGAGTAATCCGGATCGGGGTTCATCGCATCTGAGCCATCCAGCATATCCGAGGTTGGAAACCGCAAATCATGGGTTCGAATACCAGTAATACGGGTCATTCACTTGCTCCAACGTTCTGGCGCTGTTTGCCGAGCCCTTCGATTTCCAACTCGATCACATCCCCAGGCTTTAAATAGGTTTCGGGTTTTTGCCCCATACCAACACCCGGCGGCGTGCCCGTGGAAATGACATCACCAGGTTGTAACGACATGAATTGTGAAAGATGCGAAACAATAGTCGCAACGTCGAAATGCATCGTTTTGGTCGATCCGTCCTGATACCTGTGCCCGTTCACCTCAAGATACATGGCTAAATTTTGCGGATCCGGCACCTCGTCACGGGTCACCATCCATGGCCCAATTGGTCCGAAGGTGTCGGCGGATTTACCCTTAACCCATTGGCCCGAGCGATGCAGTTGAAAGTCGCGCTCGCTTAAATCATTGATCACACAATAGCCCGCCACATGATCAAGCGCTTCCTTTTTTGAGATGTATTTTGCCGCTTTGCCAATCACCACGCCCAGTTCGACCTCCCAATCAGTTTTCACCGAATGACGTGGGATTTCAACGTCATCATTTGGGCCCGTGATGGCTGACGTTGCCTTGAAAAAGATCACCGGTTCTTCTGGCAGGGCCATACCGCTTTCGGCGGCATGATCCGCATAGTTCAAGCCGATACACACAAATTTACCAATATTGCCGACACAGGGCCCAAGCCGCGCAGATCCCTCAACCACGGGCAAGCTGTTGACATCAATAGCACGCAACTGATCCAAAGCGGCGTCAGACAACTCGGCACCAGCAAGATCATCAATATGACCAGACAGATCCCGGATCGTGCCATCAGCCGCCATCATTCCCGGCTTTTCAGTCCCCTGCGGGCCATAACGAAGTAATTTCATGTGTCGTTCCTTTAAAAGTGAATGAGGCAGGCAAATCTGACACCCGCTCCGGGTCTTGGGTTTCGTTCATACGTCAGGGTTTCTGTGCGAGCGGCGTCGCCGGCGCTGCACTGCTTTGATAGGCAGCCTCAACCAGTGCCATTGTATGCCATGCATCTTCAACCGAAGAGACCAGCACGTCGTCTTGACCAGTGACAAACCGTTGAATTTGGGCCATGCGGTTGCCAAAGCTCTCGGTAAACCAAGACCCAGTCAAGCTGACAGTTTCCCATCCCTCACCCATGTTTATTTCCAAAATATCCGGCTCGCCTGCAGGGTAATCAAGGTTCACCCCAAGATGCAGATAAGCCGCGCCTTTCGTGCCACATATGCGAAATTCACAGGCCTGATGCTTGCGCCCAAAACTGTGATTATGATTGATGGATAATGCGCAGCGCACCCTTTCGCCATAGTCCAAAATCGCGGCTGTGCGCGTATTCGAAGTCGCCCCACTTGGATGACCTAGTGTTTTCGCATGTACACCGTCAGGATCGCCTAGAATCGAGCGGATAAAATCCACATAATGGATTGAGTGCAACAGTATTTCCACCCGTGGCAGCCCTTCGAGGAATTTCCAAAGCCGCCACGGCGTATCCAGCGCCAGCCAAGCGTCAAAATCAACAATCTCTCCCAGCAGCCCACGATCAATGGCATCGCGCAAAGCCAGCATCATTGGTGCAAACCGCAGTTGAAAGTTCACTGCCGCCCTAAGCGACCGCTTGCGGCAGATTTCCAGAATTTGCGTCGCAGCAGCCAGATCACTGCCCATGGGTTTCTGGATCAACACCCCTGCCCCCTCGGGCAAGATTGCCAGTATTTCGGCATGAGCATCCGGCGGGGTGGCCAGATCAAAGATGACGTCATCCTGCGCGGCGGCTTCTTGCGCCGTGGCATAGGTGACAAACCCGTGCTTTTTGGCCAGATCCTGCGCCTTTTCCAGATCAGGGTCATAGATACCACGGATGGCAAATCCACAGGCGGTATAGGCAGGGATATGGGCATCGGTCACGATTGAACCGGCCCCAAAAATTACGATGGGCAGGGGGTCGTCTGGCAGGGGCCAGCTTTGGCTGAGCTCAATCATGGTGAAACACCTCCTCCATTTCAGCCCACCATTCACCCGCGCCACGAGGTTCAAGCGGTTGCTGACAAGGCTTGCAAACATCCCACCAGCGCTGTGTTTCGGGATCGGCAGCCATTTTGGCGGCATCTGCAGCAAAATCTGCCCCGTGATATTCAAAATAACTGAACAATAGATTTTCCGGTTCGCGCAAAAAAATTGAGTAATTGCTGATGTTGCAAGCGGAAATCTTGACAAGAACGCCCGGCCAAGCATCGGCATGAAGACGTTTGTATTCGTTTATTTTCTCACCCTTTAGGGCAATTACACTTCCCATACGTTGCATCACAATCTCCTATTGTGCCCGGGCGCTGAGGTCTTTTACACAGGCCGACGAAAGCGCCTCCATATTCCAATCTATTCCAATCCCGGGCTCTTGGTTCGCAAAGGCGCGGCCGTGCTCTATTTTCATACCTCTGTTGGTTAAACTATCGAGCTGGGGAATGTATTCCAGCCAAGGCGCGTTCGGAATGGCACAGACTAACGAGACATGTAACTCCATCAAAAAATGCGGGCACACAGGAATGTTATGCGCCTCGGCCAAATGTGCGACTTTGATCCACGGGGTAATGCCACCAATGCGGGCCACATCAACCTGCACCACGCTGGCGCCACCGCAAGCAAGATAATCCTTGAACTGGCTTACCGAATACATACTTTCACCCACAGCAACCGGTATGGACGTGCCTGCCGCAAGCAGCGCGTGTTGCGCCACATCATCTGCAGGCAGCGGTTCTTCAAACCATGCGATGTCAAACTCCTCCAGCATATGCGCACGGCGTTTGGCCTCAGCCAAATTAAACGATTGATTGGCGTCCACCATAATTTCATAGTTTGGCCCAACAGCGTCGCGCACAGCTTGCAAACGTGCGCGGTCTTCAGCCAGATGTGGCCGCCCAATTTTAACTTTCGAGCCAGAAAACCCCTTTGCCTGCGCCGCCAGCGCATCTGCCACCAGATCAGCGGTGTCAATATGCAGCCAGCCCCCCTCAGTGGTGTACATCGCAACCGAATTTTTCGCCCCACCCAGCATTTTATAAAGTGGCAGATTGGCCCGCTTGCACCGCAAATCCCACAGCGCGACATCAATCGCCGCCAGTGCCAGCGACGAAATCGCGCCCACCGCCGTGGCATGAACCGAAAACAACAGATCACGCCAGATACGACCAATTTCTTCTGCGTCTTGGCCGATCAACTGATCAATCAGATCGTCGCGCAGAAGGGCCATCACCGCACTGCCACCCTGTCCGATCGTATAGCTATACCCAAGCCCCGTGACCCCGTCACTGTCGGTGATCTGGACAAAGGGCGTTTGCTGGCTGTCAAACGATTGGATCGCATCGGTGCGCCGAACCATGGGCGGCAAATCAACCATAAAAATATCAACAGATAGAATGCGTGCCATCTTGTTTACCTCAGAGTGTTTTGAGTTTTTGCATCAAACAGGTGGCACTGCGCCAAATCCAGATGAAAGGTCAGAACTTCTCTATCTGCCACTGGGCGCGGTTTCAGCATCTTGGCCTGAACTTCCTGTCCTGCCAACTCGGTATACAGCAAGGTCTCAGTGCCCAAAGGTTCAGAGACAATTACCGCCATTTCGATCGCGGGCGAGGCTTCGTCCATATTCAGCGCGTGCCCTTCGGGCATCATGTTATCGGCCCGAAAACCCAAGACAATCTCTTGCCCCTCAGCAACCAGTTGAGCGAAATTATGCGGCACTGGCACGGTAAATCCCCGGGCAAATACCAGCGCGCCCCCGGTAACGCGACCGGGCAACAAGTTCATGGGTGGCGAGCCGATGAAGGTGGCCACAAAGGTGTTGACCGGGCGTTCAAACACCTCGTTCGGGGTGCCTTGCTGTTCGACATTGCCATCGCGCATGATCACAATCCGGTCCGCCAGCGTCATGGCCTCGACCTGATCATGGGTCACATAAATAACCGTAGTCTGGATTTTTTGGTGCAGTTTCTTAATCTCTACCCGCATCTGTGCACGCAGTTTGGCATCAAGGTTTGACAGAGGCTCATCGAACAAGAACACATCCGGATGGCGCACAATGGCGCGCCCCATGGCAACACGCTGACGCTGGCCACCAGACAGTTCACTTGGCTTGCGATCCAGATAATCATCCAGCGACAGAATGCCAGCGGCCTCCCCGACCGCACGGGCAATTTCAGCCGGGGGTTTGCCGGCAATTTGTAGCGAAAACCCCAAGTTCTCGCGCACCGTCATATGCGGATAGAGCGCGTAATTCTGAAATACCATCGAGATGTTGCGATCACGGGGTGGCATGTCGTTGACGATCTGGCCACCGATACTGATATCACCTGCCGAGATTTCCTCCAGACCGGCAATCATCCGCAGGGTTGTCGATTTTCCACATCCCGACGGCCCCACCAAAACCACAAATTCATTATGGGCAATATCGAGATTGATCCCATGCACGACCTCGAGGTTGCCATAATTTTTCGTCACATTTTCAAGCTGCACTTGTGCCATAAATCAGCCTTTCACACCGCCGAAGGTTAACCCGGCAATCAGATGTTTTTGCACCAAGAATGTCAGGATAAGGGCCGGGATAATCATCAGCACCGCCAATGCGCACATCCCACCCCAATTAATGGTAAATTCAGAGGTGAAATCGCGCAGACCCACCGGCATTGTTTTCGAAAACGTCGATCGCGTCAATTGGCTTGCCAGCGCATATTCGTTCCAAGAGGTCAAAAAAGCAAAAATACCCGCAGAAGCCACCCCCGATTTGGCAACCGGAAACTCCACTTTCCAAAAGGCCTGCCACCGGGTGCAACCATCAATTTCTGCGGCCTCGGCCAGATCGGGCGGGACCTGCCGGAAAAATCCGTCAATCAGCCAGATGGTAAACGGTACATTCATCGCCACATAAACCATGATCAAACCGACATGGGTATCGATCAAGCCAGTCTTCGCCATCACGATAAACAGCGGCAGCGACAGCGCCACACCGGGAACGGCGCGGGTCAGCAACAGACCAATAAAAATTGCAGACTTACCGCGAAACCGATAGCGTGCGAAGGCATAGCCGCCCGCCATTCCGATCAAAATGGCAATAACGGTGCTGGTCACCGAAATAATAAGCGAATTGGTGAAATACTGTACCACGGGCACCCCACCTTCGCCCGCACCGCCGAACATGGCCCGGTAGTTATCAAGGTTCAGACCGCGCGGTACCCAAACTGGTGGCTTGGCCATAATATCCACCGTCGGGCGGAACGAATTGAGCACGATCCAAAGGCCCGGGATACAGATGATCGACATCGCAACAAACAAAGTGATGTGGCGCAACGCTGCACCAATGCGGGTTTTAAAACGGTGTTGTTGATTGATATCCATCGCTATCACCCCCCCATACCCAGCTCGGCCCGGGCGGCGCTTAGCTTTTTGAAGAAGAAAATGGTGAAGAATATTGCCATAAAAATAGAGACATAACCCATCGCGTTCGCATATCCCATCTTGGCATCCACATAGCCGGTACGTCCGATCAAAGTCCACAGCAGTTCGGTCCTTCGGGCCGGCCCCCCGTTGGTCATAATATTCACGATATCATAGGCGCGCGCCACATCCAGACTTCGAATAGCCAGCGCGATATAAATAAACGGCATCAAAAATGGCAGGGTGATATGGCGAAACGTCTGCCACGGCGTGCACCCATCAACCTTGGCGGCCTCAAGCGGATCTTTTGGGATTGCAAACAATCCGGCAAGGATCAAAATTGCAAACACGCTGGTCGAGCTCCAGACTTCGGCAAAAATAATCGAGAACATCGCGAGTTTTTGATCCACAAGCCAAGGAATCGCCGCAGTGGTTAGGCCAAGTGATTGCAGGGCATTATTCACCAGACCAACATTATCATTGAAAATAAACTTGAACTGAAAGCCGACGAGAATGGGCGAGAACATCATCGGAAACATCATCACGGTGCGCAGAGCGCGCTGACCCCGCGTGACGCGACTGACCAGTAGAGCCAAGCCCAAGCCCAGCAGCATTTCCAAATTGAGCGCAATCGTCAAAAGCAAGACCGTACGCCCGAAGGCCGACCAGAAAACCCAGCTTTTGGCCGCTTTTTCATAGTTATAGGTTCCAATCCACTTGTACAGGCTGTCCGGTCGGGTCAGCCGGTACGGGGTAAAACTGGAATAGAGCGACAATAACAATGGTATTAACACAACCGCCACAAGAATCAAAATGGCTGGCAGGATCAGAACAAACCATGTTGGCAGTTTTATTTTAGACATTGGGACAATCTTAATACTTTCAAAATTGGGGGCGATCCAACGCGTCCACCCCCAATTTACAATCAGTCAAAGCTTAGTAGACGCCATTTTCCTGCATCATTTCATCCACCGCATCAGCAGCATCCTGCAGGGCTTGATCAACGGTTTTATCGCCGAGGATCGCCGCCTGAAGTTCCGGATAGATCAAGTTGCTTGCTTCGATCCAATAGGGGGTCTTTGGCACCGGGAACGCATGGGTGGCACCCTCTTTGAACACATTCAACGCCTGCGAACGAAACTCATCGCCCTCTGCAGCTTTGACGACATGCTCCCAAACCGCGGTGCGGGTGGGCAACGACCCACCAGCTGATTCAGCAATCTGACTGGCCTCACTGGTCAGGAAGGCCACAAGCGATGCCGCTGCCTCTGGGGTAGGGCATTTTTCAGTCACAGAAAACCCATGATGACCAGACCAACCGGTGTGAATACCGGCGCTGCCCATAGGCTGCACAACAAGCCCAACGTCTCCTGCCGCTTTCGAGCTTTCAGGATCGTTGAAATAGCCAGACCAACCCGGCCAATCCAAATTCAAAGCAATCGTGCCAGAGGCAAAGCCAGCCCCTAGCTCATCCCACAAGTAAGAGGTCGTTCCCGGAGGGACAGCACCCGCTTTATACAGATCAACAAACCAACCTAAGGCCTCTTTACCGGCATCGCTGTTGAACCCAGGGGTCCAGTCATCATTGAACATCCTGCCACCATTGGCGACAACCATTTCATAAAAACGGCCCGACGCACCTTCGTCTTTACCGGCGTATTGCGTGCCATAGAAATTAGGAGGGTCCGCAAAGAAAATTGCCTGGTCTTTAAACTGGTCTAAGGTGGCTGGCGGCGCCAAATCATACCCGTATTCAGTTTTAAAGGCTGCTTTTTTTGCATCGTCTTCGTAAAGGGATTTTTGATAATACAGCACAGATACATCAAACTGGGCACGCGGCAGCATCACCAGCTTGCCAGCAACCGTCGACGCGGAAATCATCGCCGGCACAAAACCTGCGACCTCACCAGCATCCATAAACGGCGTCAAATCCGTGTAAAGACTAGGATATTGTGGCGCAAAAGACGAATGATTCGATCCAACGCACCAACTGGTGGTCCCGGCAGCCAAATCGGATTTAAACTCTTTATCCAATTCAAAATGATTTTTCTTTGAAACGATCTTAACCGTCGCTCCAGTGCTAGCCTCCCATTCCCCGATGCGGCCATAAAGACCTTCATACTGTTGGCCACCAATCAATTTGGCCTCAACCGTCATACCGTCAAATTCACCTGCTGCAGCAGGCAAAACAGCCCCCATAGACAGACAGGTCGTCACCGCAAGAAGCGATTTAAGTGGATTCTTCATAATGGTTCTCCCTTTAAAAAAGCCAGATTTTCCGGCATTATTGTTTTACATGTAAACTTGACTTTCATATTCAGTCAATCATTATTCGTGATAGCTTATAGGGAGACGAGTATGTTGTACGATACGCACCTGCACCTGATTTATACCAATAAATTGCGATACCCTTGGTTGGACAGTTTCGAAGTTCTGAATAAACCCAGCACATTCGACACCTATCTAACACGCGCCCACCGCGTTGGGATCACCGGGTGCCTGCACATGGAAGTTGACGTCGCAGAAGATCAAATCAAAGAAGAAACTGCGCTTGTGGCCGATCTGATGGCTCTGCCTCAAAGCCCAATGCGCGGCGCGATTTCGGCGTGCCGCCCTGAAGACCCAAACTTTCCGGAATTTTTGGATTGGGCGCAGTCTGTTCCAACCATCAAAGGGTTTCGGCGCGTTTTGCATGTCATGCCGGATGGCCTGTCACAAACAGATACTTTTCGTAATAATATTAAACGACTGACAGGAACAGGCCTCACATTTGATCTGTGCGTTCTGCCGCATCAGCTGGTCTGGGCCAGCCAATTGATTGATCACTGCCCAGAGGTCACATTCATACTGAACCATTGCGGTGTGCCCGATGTGAAAGCCCGCGAAATAGAGCCTTGGGGCAGCTCTCTTAGCGAGCTTGCCAAACGCCCCAATGTTCTTGCTAAAATCTCTGGACTGATTGCTTATGGCGACCCAGACAACTGGAGTTTGGACGACCTGCGACCGTTCTTTGAGCACACCGTCTCGGCCTTTGGCCACAGTAGACTTGTCTGGGGCAGTGATAGCCCGGTTTGCAATCTTGGTGGAGGGTTGGAAACTTGGGTTAGCGCCACACATGCGTTGACCAACACATGGCAAGCCGCAGAGAAAGCTGCATTTTTGCACGATAACGCCAAAGAACTCTGGGGGTGATAACAAAGCAGCGGCCAGAATTACCTCTGCAAAGATTTCATACTAGGGGCACTGGCAGAAAAATGAAGGAACTTGACCTTGAAGTCCAAAACTGAACCCAATGTCGAGAAATACAATGCGCCTGCTTTGTCTAAGGGCCTAGATATACTTGAGCTTTTGGCGACAAAAAGCGAAGGCATGAAAAAATCAGAAATCGCCACTGAATTAAAGCGATCCGTCAGTGAAATATTTCGCATGTTAGTAGTTTTGACAGACCGCGGCTATGTCGGCATTGATCCGCTGAGTGAAAAATACACTCTGACGCTCAAGATGTTTGAGCAGGCGCATAAAAATCCTCCGATCAAACGCCTGACCAATGTTGCGGCGCATCTGATGGCGGATTTGGCCGTGCGACTGAACCAGTCGGTGCACCTGGCTATTCTGTATGGCAGCAATATCTTGGTGATAGCCCAAAACGACCCGCCGGGTAACAATGTAACAAGTGTAAGGCTAGGCGCGCGGGTCCCGATTACCCTGACCGCATCAGGGGCAGCCTTGATCAGCCAGATGCCCCTACACCAGCGCGCTGAAATCTGTGCAGGAGTAGAGTTTGCAACCCGCGACCATAATAAAGTATTTGAGGAAAGCGTCGATCAGGTCATTACAACCGGCGTCTGCGTCAGCCCGTCCATGGTCATTGCAGGCGTTCAAAATATATCTGTGCCGATTCTTGATTATTCAGGTCTTGTCGTGGCGTCCTTGACAATTCCCTATATTCAGCGGCTTATTTCGACAAATGACCCCGACCTTGATCAGGCAAAAACAGCCCTCGCCGAGACCGGCAAGAACATCTCAATCCGTTTGGGCGCAGGGGTAAGTACCCTGTAAGGGGCTGAATCTGGTAAATCGAAACGCCCAGGCTCATTTATTCGGCCAATTGCCTTTGGATAAGCGCAATAGCAGACGTGCAACTTCTGGTGGGGTGGCACCAAGACCACCCTGCCCAACAATGTGCGAGCACCCCGCTTAGGACCACCCCGCCGAAAGGTCTTGTCGCATCCGCGCACCGTCTGCATCAAACAGGGGCGTCTCAATCAAACGCGCAGGGCGCCGACTGCCGAGTATTTCGATCTCTGCCGCAAGACCCGGCTTGGACAGTCCCCGTGGGATCAACGCCAAAGCAACCGATTTCTGCGCGTAATGCGAATAGCCGCCGGACGTGCAAAACCCCCGCACCTTACCGTCAATCCAGACCGGCTCATAGGCCGTAACATCAGCGTCATCTGCATCCACCTCAAAGGTGACAAGACAGCGCGCAGGCCCTGTGGACCGTTCTTTCTCAGCCGCAGCTCGGCCAATAAAATCGACAGGCTTGTTAAAATCAATGAACCGGTCAAGGCCAGTTTCACCGGCCGTATAGTCGGGCGAATACTCGTTCATCCACGAGCCAAAAAACTTGTCCAACCGCAGGCTCATCATGGCGCGCATGCCAAAAGGTTGCATGCCATGGCGCTGGCCTGCAGCCCACAACAAATCGAACAGCCCGCGCTGGTGCATCCTATCGATGTAAATCTCAAAACCAAGATCCCCTGTATAGCTGACCCGCTGCACAAGACAGTCATAAAGTCCAAGCGTCATTTTGCGGACATCCAGAAACGACATACCTAAGGGCTGGATCTGGCAAACATCACTCAGAACCTCAAAAGCTTTTGGCCCGGCAATCTGAAAACCAGTGCGTTGATCCGACAGGTTTTCAAGCGTGACATCGGGATCAAGGTGCTGACGAAACCACCTCTCGTGAAAGGCTTGCGCGCCATAAGACGCTGTCAGTTGAAACGCATTCTGCGACAGGCAGGACACAGTAAAATCACCAATCAAACGCCCCTGTTGCGACAACATCGGCGTCAGAGAAAGACGTCCCGGGCGCGCAACGCGCCCGGCCATGATCCGGTCAATCCAAGCCCGCGCGCCGGGTCCTGTGACGCTGTATTTGCCAAAGTTCTGCACCTCATTGATGCCGACAGCGTTACGCACAGCCAACACTTCGCGGCGCGTTGCTTCCCAAGCATTTGAGCGCCGGAACGATGGCGTCTCATAGCGCGGCTCATCCGGGTGGGCAAAATAGTTTGGCACTTCCAATCCGTATTGCTGGCCCCAAACCGCACCCATCTTATTCCATTCATCATACATCGCAGTGGTCTTGAACGGCCGCGCAGCGGGCAGTTCCTGGTTCGGATACGCTACCGAAAAGCGGTTTTGATAATTCTCGATTACCTTTGGCAGTGTATAGCCCGGTGTAATCCATGAGCCGAAGCGCGCAACATCCATGGCAAAAACATCCCGCTCTGGCGCGCCGTCAATCATCCATTGTGCCAATGTCAGCCCAACGCCGCCCCCCTGACTAAAGCCGGCCATCACGCCGCACGCTGACCAATAATTGCGCAGCCCCGGCACCGGCCCAACCAGCGGATTACCGTCAGGGGCGAACGTAAAGGGACCGTGGATCACCGATTTAACTCCGGCGGTTTGCAACACCGGAAACCGCTTGTAGGCAAATTCGACCGAGGCGGTGATTTTATCTAGATTATCGGGCAATAATTCATGACCAAAATCCCAAGGCGTGCCATCGACCGCCCAGGGTTTGCAAGCCTGTTCATAAAAGCCGATGCACAGCCCCCGTCCCTCTTGGCGCAGATAACTTTCGCCACCAGGGTCCATAACATGGGGGTGTTCTGATGCCGCCTCAAAGATCATCGGGATCTCGTCGGTTACAATATATTGATGCTCCATCGGATGAAGCGGCAGATACACTCCCGCCATTGCCGCAACTTCGCGCGCCCAAAGACCCGCTGCATTGACCAGATGTTCGGCGATCATCGTGCCCTGATCGGTCACCACTTGCCATTGCCCATCTGGGGTTTGGCGTGTCTCGTTAACCTTGGTGTGCAAGATAATCTCAGCGCCCTGCATCCGTGCCGCTTTGGCATAGGCATGGGTGGTTCCCGACGGATCAAGATGCCCATCAAGCGGATCATACAACCCACCCAAAACACCCAAAACATTGGTGGCTGGTGCAATCTTTTTAATCTCATCAGGACCGATGATCTCGGTATGCAATCCCATATAGCGGTGTTTGGCGCGTTCCGCCTTTAGCATATCCATCCGTTCAGGTGTATCCGCAAGCGTCACGCCCCCAACATGATGAAGCCCGCAAGACAGGCCTGTTAGCGCCTCAAGCTCTTTGTAAAGTCCAATGGTATACCCCTGCAGGGCTGCCATGTTGGTGTCCCCGTTTAGGGTGTGAAATCCACCCGCCGCATGCCAAGTCGAGCCAGATGTTAATTCCGAACGCTCGATCAAAACCACATCCGACCAACCGAGTTTTGTCAGGTGATAAAGCACCGAAGCACCAACAACACCGCCTCCAATCACACAGACCCGAGCATGAGATTTCATCTGTTAGTCTCCTTATAGCCAGCCCATGCCGAGGTGGTGCATTCTGGCGCTCAGCCATTTTGAATTTGGAACAGTGGACCGCAAAAGTGCGGTTTCATAAAACCAGATTGCATTCAAAGAAAACCTTTAGCAAGCTGCTAGATTATAATTGGCATCTCAGGCCTGCCCGACAAGACGGTCAAGTGCTTGTGCACACCGAGGCCAGACAACGCCCGAGACAACGCCCAAGACAATCACATGCACCAATGACAGTAATCTTGAAGTTTAAACTGGGCCCCCTTTCTCCGCACTCCCGCCCTTGGGTTGGTAATACGGCTTCGAGCGTGCCACCGCCTGCAGCGCACATTGACGCCTGACATTCAGCTTATGATCCTTGCGCACCATTTTTTGCCGCGCGCTCGGCGGTATTGAGCCATTGAGCCATTGAGCCATTGAGCCATTGAGCCAAGGCATCAGCCAAAAAATCCCACGCCACAACAAGCTGCCCAATCTTGGAATGCAGCGTTTAAATCTCAGCCGTGCTCACCGCAGGCCCAGGATCACTGCCCCGACACCTAAATCCCGACACTTAAAGCCCGACGTCATATTATCAAGTACCGTACGCTTCCGCGTGTTGATCTGGCCCGAATGTATGCCGCTCAGAGGTGGTCCTGTTTGTTCGACCACTTTGCAGCCCGTTTAAGGTTGAAGTGGTCCTGCACAATCAGACAGTCTGTTAAGGTGTATTCCAACCTTATGAAGGAATACATAAATGACGAAACGACGGTAGTTTTCAGACCAGTTTAAGGCCAAGGTTGCGCTTGCGGCGTTGCGTGGTGACCGAACGATACAAGAGATTGCAGCAAAGCACAGGGTGATCCAAATCAGGTGAGCACGTGGAAGA
>Ga0206131_10002603_pt1 | contig 21630 bp, 24 predicted proteins | sample Helgoland_Spring_FD_148636 | JGI IMG/M metagenome (GOLD analysis project Ga0206131, IMG submission 148636) | Pelagic subsurface seawater microbial communities from Kabeltonne, Helgoland, North Sea - Helgoland_Spring_Bloom_20160517_1 | ecosystem: Environmental > Aquatic > Marine > Epipelagic ...
GTTCGAGTGCGGCGTACTAGCGACGATGTAGAGGCTGACGTAGCTTTTGATAGCGGGGAGATTACTCTAAGCAGTGCTATCAGTAACACTACGGCTTCAGAGACTACGTTTGGGGATTTTGTTGGTCACGGCGGAACTCCAGTAGACGCTTTTGTAGACACTTGGTATGATCAGAGTAGCAACGCTAACCACGCGGAACAAGATACGCCAAGTAGTCAGCCACAGATATATGACGCTACTAACGGGTTGATTACCGAGAACGGGAAGCCATTCCTCAAGTTTAGGGGCGGTAACAGCGGCAACGAGTCGATGAACATGACTTCGGCGGTTACTTGTGAGACTATGTTCAGTGTGGTCGCAAACGACACCGCTGGATTCTTGGCGTACTACCTTTGGAACTCAGGCGCAAGTTTAGGATTCTTTAGCGGCGGTACCTTTCAAGTAAGCGCCAACGGTCCAGGTGTGGCGACAGCTTCACTTGGCAGCATTTCGGGAACTGTTACAGGTCAAACACTTCTGTACAACGACCATAACGGTACAGGTTGGGAAGTTGGTCAGGATGGTGGCACGGCTAGTCAAGCTCTTGCAACAACGCAAAAATCAATTAATCAAATAGTTAGACCGTCGACCAACCTGCAAGTTGAAAAATTCCAAGAGTGCATAATTTGGGATAGCGACAACAGCAGCAACCGCAGCGGCATCGAGGTCAACATCAACAACCACTTCGCAATCGGTAACCTCCCGAATCCAACCTCTGGCCTTCTCTTCGACTACCCCGATGCCGCTGCCGCGTACTCGGTGAGGCAGTTGTCTAACACCGCCCCGCTTTCCATGCGTGTCCGTCGGGATACGGCAGGCGGTACGGGCGACGATGACGAGGCCGATGTGTTGTTCGACTTCACGCTCACCGACCCGACTATTTCTCTGGACTCACGGATTAACAACGCCAGTACGGACGTAGCATCTACGACCTTGGGCGAGTTCCTCAACGCTACGGGATACACTGACAAGGACAACCTCACGGTTGTAGCGGACGGGTTCTGTGATACTTGGTACGACCAGAGTGGAAACGGCATTGACGCGGAGCAAAACGTACCAGGCAGACAACCCCAAATCTTCGACTCGGCCTCACCCACCGACTTGATTCAAGAGAATGGCAAGCCGTTGGTTAAAGCCACGAGGGGCGGAGGTCTTGCGGCAGGATTTGACGTGTCTGTAAGTTTGGTTCAAGCCTTTACGGTTGTCTCTGTTGGTGAGGTGGGCAACCTTAACGCGCACCTATATGCAGATTCTACGCGAGCATATTGGATGCGCCCACGAGATTCGGGCGCTGCGGTTAATTCAGGAACAAGTTTAGGCACTACTGGAACCTACACCCACAGCGGGCAAATATTCAACGCATATGTGGCAGATGGTGTAAGCAGTTACCTAGAAGCAACGAGTGCGGCGGGAACAGAGAACAGAACAGGCAACAGCGGCTCGACCGATTTCAGCATTTCGCAACTTTTAAACCGCTCCACTTACGACAGAGCTTATGCAGCCCAAGAGGTAATTTTCTGGAACACCGACCAAGGCACAACAAATATTGCAGCCATAGAATTAGACATGGACACTTATTATTCATTCTCGTAATGGCTACCGTATACCTCTCTGTAGAAGAAATTTAACTTAATGCGCATCGTATATATATCGCTTATAGCAGTAATAGGACTGCTTCTAATTCCTGTTGGGGTAGTGTTTTCTTTTACCCGTGCTTTCTTTATGTTTCGCTGGAACCCCCTCCCGAAGCTTAGGAGCTACTTAAACAGCATGGGGGTGGCTTTGTCTCAGTTACTGAATACAACGACAGCAGAGCTCTTTAATGAAATCCTGATAACCAGCAGGGGGTTTAAGTTCGGGAACGTAAAAGAAACCACTAGCTCTGTGCTAGGAAAGAACAAAGCCAAAGGCACTCTGTCTCATACAGGGGAGTTTGTAGTAAGCGTATTGAATAAAGTGGATCCAAACCACGTAGAAGACGCTTCAGGGTTTGTTCAGATTACCGTAAAACCTCTGAACTAAAAGTCTAGCCTTTTGGCTTAGCGCATATCTAACCCTGTAGTTGTACTTAGTCTCATCACGAAACAAGTGGTCATCTAGGTTCTTAGATGGGGTGAGCCTACCGAAGTGCTGGTATAGCAATCCTTGCTGCTGAAGGGGATATACTGTCCTGTTAGCGAGATTGGTCCTGTTAAACCCATATTCTTCTGCCGCGTAGTCTATGGTCCAAAACTCCAAATCGTAAGCCCAGATAAGAAATTCCAAGTGGCTCCAGGAAACTCCGCTTGACTTACAAAACTCACTTCTTATAGAGTGTAAGTTCTTGAGGTAGTTGTTGTTAACGTACTTGTCTTTTAGGACGGCAAAATCCCTGAACATCCTTTTCTTTGTCTTCAGTGAATTTCTCATTAATGGTTATCTTTGAATTATGAATAACATGGATAAAGAGTTTATCGCGGAGGCATACTCTTTGATCGTTAAGATAGAAGAATTGATCAAAAAATATGACTATGAAGATAGAGTCATGTCCAGCATTCTCATAGGAGTTATAGACGCAGACATGAGCTCAGAACCGAAAGACGGGGATGAAGTTGAGCTAAAGAGCATATTTAGCTACAACCTGGATAGCGCAGAAGAACTGGAAATGATGAAAGACATCATGACTATGCAGTATAAGGGTCCCGACTCAGAGCTTGACGGACTCCTTGGAGACCTAGGTATATCGCTGAACTGATGGAGGGATTAATAAGAAAGCTTGTAATAGGCAAGGACCCAAAGAACGGGATGGCGTATTTCGTTGGGATGAGAGCAGGTGAAGGAAGGGTGTCTGCTATTATACAGGACGAGTCTTACTTGCACAAGTTTGGCAAATGCCGTTACTTAGTGTACACAGAAAGAGAAGAGGGCACTGACCTCTGGAAGGCGATTGACGATATGCCATGTTTGATAGAGTTTGATTTAGACTTCTAATATAATGAGATCCCTTAATAATTTTATTGTAGAAATAAATAAAGAGCTTAACGACGAGATAGTAACGGATAGTGGATTTAAACTTTACGTAGACACCAAGTACAATGAGTTTGAACACCGAACTACAGAAGGTAAAGTTTTGGCTACACCGATTAAGTTCGACACTGGCGTCAAGTCTGGAGACACCCTTTATTTTCATCACCATGTGGTCATCAATGGTGGCAGTCCTCTTAATAAAGAAGATAAGCAGTACGTTGTCAACTACGATGAAGAGCATGCAGCACAAAATCAGGCAATCGCTTACAAAAAAGGCGAAGAAGGTAAAGTCTATCCTCTCTACGGTTGGGCTTTGTTGGAGCCTGTTGAAGAAGATGTTAAACGACCTGAAGGGGTTGTAGAGGTAGTTTCACTAGAGGAAAACCCCGTAACCCAAGGTGTCATTTCGTTTCCGACAAAACAGCTCGAAGAGATCGGCGTATCCGATGGAGACGTGGTTGGGTTCAAAAAGAACCGAGACTATAGAATTAAAATTGATGGCAAAGAATACTACAGGGTCGCGGTCTCAGAGCTCCTCTACAAAGTTTGAGACGGTATCAGCGGCAACAAGACTAATGGATGCGATGGCTATTGCCATTGACAACATGATAGAGGAAGTAAAGAAACCAGTAGACCCAGACGCAGGGGGTTCGGCTAGAAAAGCGGAACTCCAGTCAGTAAAGCAGACCGCAGTGGATTGCAAAGAACTGATTCGGGAGAGACAGTCTCTAGAGCAGATGGTCAAAGAATTAAAACAAAATGGAGAGATACAAGAAGACAAGGACTACTCTGGTGGGTTTGCAGAGCGATACAGCAAGTGACCACACACTAAGAGTAGATGGGTTTAAATGGACTCAATCCAGTAGCAATAACAACCATATTTATTTTAACGATGAGTGGAACGATGAATACGAAAGCTAGTACGCTAGATGAGCTTAGTGTAGCTGTTTTAGCGTGGGCTGATGAGCGTGGCCTTATAGAAGAGGAAAACGCCCCCAGGCAAATGCTAAAGGTCATGGAGGAGATCGGGGAGCTATCAGGGGCTCTTGCTAAGAAGAACGAAGAAGAGATGATTGACGCGATCGGGGACAGCCTCGTGACAATCATTATCTTAGCAGCACAGATGGGACTGACCGCAAAGGACTGCTTAGGCAGCGCCTATAACGAAATCGCTGAGCGGACAGGGACTACCGTCGATGGTGTCTTTATAAAAGATGAATAAGAGAAACTACAAGAAGGAGTACAAGAAGTACGGTAAAAGCAAGGCCGCTAAAAAGTACCGCGCCGAACTGAATCAGTACAACAGAAAGTCTGGTACTTACGGGAACGGAGACGGCAAGGACGCCGCTCACGAGGGTGGTAAAATTAAGAGGTTTGTAAAAGCCGCTATAAACAGAGCAAACAACAGGCCTAAAAAAAGAGGGAGCAAGTAATCGACAGAGATCCTCCTACGCATGAAGAGGTGGACCAACTGGGGCGTAGCTCAGCTGGTTAGAGCATCTGTCTTATACACAGAAGGTTGCGGGTTCGAGTCCCGCCGCCCCAACAAATTTTGTTACCTTTAAGGAAAATTCTTTCAATGAAACCAGACAAGTTCACTTTTAATGGATGGAGACTCTTTTCGGTTATACTTCTATCTATTTCTCTGGGCGCTTGCGGCACTTATGCTGGTGTTAGTAAGTCACTTGCTGACGACCTAGAGAATAGGGAAGTTCCTCTTTACAATTATGCAGATACTGTTTTTTTGCAAGAGTACAGGGCTACATTGGAGCCTGACTATATTGCTACACTTTCCATTGATAGCAACTTGATTGGAGTTAAGGTAGACCCATATTTGATCCAAACTACCCCAGGAGTTAAGGGGTCGGAATACTACTACAGAATACATCTATATCACTCAAAAGTTGACAGTGTCTTCATGGACTACGTTGACACCTCTAATAAAGTTTTATCATGGGAAAAGGAATAACACTACTTGGACTGTGCGCGTTAGGCATGATTTTTTCTACTTGCTCTCCTCGCCACTGCGAAGCGTACACCATACATCAGGAAAAAAATGTATTCATAGCATGCCCTCGTAGCTCAGATGGATAGAGCAACAGCCTTCTAAGCTGTGGGCCCCAGGTTCGATTCCTGGCGGGGGTACTTAATTCAATGGAATGTCAAAATACAAATGTGAGTGCGGAGAAACCGCAGAAGTACAGAATGTAAGCATCAAGGTTATCGACGGGAAAGTACGTCACGATGTACCTTGTGAGTGCGGTAAATACATGTCCCCCACCGAAAAGAAATCTGGCATGCCTTCGTTTAAGAGCAATAGGTATGGACAGATCCGATGAGGTTGTTTGGCTGGGAGACGAACATTCAGGCGGAGAGGTCCTCGAACTCCATGGGCTTCTCATTGGTCTCCCGAAAAAGCCAAAGCGATCTGAAATACTCTTCCATGACAAGCCAAAGGGGATGCAGATGTGGTCGCGCATCGCTATGCCCGAAGAGCTGTCGAGGACTAGAAGTATGGATGAGTGGCTCGAAAAGCCTTCCGAGTTTCGAAAGAAGTTTTCTTCTTATATCGAAAAGGAGTTTGAGCGCAGGCGTAACGGTGTTTGGTTTTACAACAATGGCGTGCCTACGTACATTACAGGGAGGCACTATATGTTTCTCCAATGGAGTAAGATTGATATCGGATATCCTTCGTATCTTGCCTTCCAGCGTGAGATATTTCTTCACATGGCTGCGTGCGAGGCTGATCCCCGTTGTATCGGTCAGCTTTATACTAAGTGTAGGCGTTCTGGCTATACTAATATCTGTGCTGCAGTACTTGTTGATGAAGCTACTCAGGTTAAAGACAAGCTTCTGGGAATCCAGTCAAAGACTGGTAAAGACTCTCAGGAGAATATTTTCATGAAGAAAGTGGTTCCGATGTTTCGGAGCTACCCCTTCTTCTTTAAACCTATTCAGGATGGCACTACGAACCCACGTATGGAACTCGCTTTTCGGGAACCATCAAAACGAATCACCAAGAAGAATAAGACGTCGCAAAAAGGCGATGCACTCAACACGATCATTAATTGGAAAAACACCACTAATAACGCCTATGACGGAGAAAAACTTCATATGCTCTACCTCGACGAGGCTGGCAAGTGGGAAAAACCTGTCGACATCAAAGAAGCGTGGCGCATTGAGCGAACTTGTCTCATCGTTGGTAAACGCATTGTAGGTAAGGCACTTGTTGGGAGTACTGTCAACCCTATGGAAAAGGGTGGTCAAGAGTATAAACACCTGTGGGAGGATTCTGACCCAAGCGAGAGAAATGCTAACGGGAGGACCAGATCAGGGTTGTATAGATTATTCATACCTGCTTCTGAAGCTCTTGAGGGTTTTTTTGATAAGTATGGTATGCCTGTACTGGATGAGCCGACTAAAAACGTAGAAGGTGTCGACGGAGAGATTATTGACCAGGGAAGCCTTGATTACTTGAAAAATGAGCGGGATTCCTTGAAACACGACCCTTCTGAGCTGAACGAAATTATAAGGCAGTTCCCTTTAACTGAAGACGAAGCGTTCAGAGACAGCATCGAAGGCAGTATATTTAATATAGGAAAGATTTATCAGCAGGTAGATTGGAACAATAACCTATATCCCAACCCTGTAGTTCAAGGAAATTTCATCTGGAAGGAGAAGGACAAGGAGGTTATTTTTACTCCCGACCCAAGGGGCAGGTTCAGAGTTGCTTGGCAGCCACCACCCGATCTGAGAAACAAAGTTCTTGAAGTCAGGGGGAAGAAGTCTCCTGGTAACACTCAGTACGGGGTTGGGGGTGTTGACTCTTATGACCTTGACGAGACTGTTGATGGGAGGGGATCTAAGGGGGCACTTCACCTGTACAATAAGTTCAGCATGAACCAAGATGTGCCTAGTAACATGTTTGTATTGGAGTACGCTTCTCGACCAGACTTAGCCAGCATCTTCTATGAAGACGTGCTCATGGCTGCCTTCTATTACGGGTATCCGCTCCTCGTGGAGAACAATAAGTACGGCATAGTAAGATACTTTGAATCAAGAGGTTACGATGGCTACTTAATGGATCGCCCTTCTCACTTGATGGCTGCTAACGCTAAAGTAAATGTCAAGACCAAAGGAATACCTTCTAACTCCCAGGACGTCATACAAGCTCACGCTCACGCTATTGAAGATTACATTCACAATCATGTTGGGGTAAGGCCTGAAACTGAGGACTTTGGTAAAATGTACTTTAATAATACTTTGGAGGACTGGATAGGCTATAAAATCACCAACAGGACCAAGTATGACCTTACTATTAGCTCAGGCTTGGCGCTTCTTGGAGCTCAGAAGGCAAAGCAAAAGAAAAAGAAGTCTGATTTAAGCGACAAGGTGTTCTTTAGGAAAAACAAAGTAAAAGAATGGCACCGCTAAGTTTATTATATTTGCCGTTAGATGCACGGTACACAGGGAAAAAACAGCACAGGCTTTCCTGACCCCCTTGAGCCGAGGGAAATAAAAGAGGGTAAGGAATATGGTTTGCGCTACGCAAAAGCTATTGCTTCCCAGTGGGGTAGCTACGAGCAGGATAACTCCCTGATGAGAAAGCGTCGTAGGGTTTTCGATAGAAACAGAAAGTACGCTAACGGAACTCAAGACACTAGCATTTATAGGCAGCTTCTGACCAGTCTCGATCCTAACAACTCAGACGGAAGCTTCTTGAACATGGACTTTACGCCTGTTCCAATCCTCCCTAAGTTTGTTAGAATTGTAGTCAATAAGATCCTTTCTACGGAACCTTATCCTAACCTTGAAGCTGTCGACCCTTTGTCGTCAAGCGAGAAGGACTTGGAGCGAAAGAAAGTAGAGATGGCTGTGGCTAACAGGCAGAAACTAAACGACATCAAGAAAAATACAGGGGTTGACATCGCGGAGATGGAACAGATTCCTGAGACTCTTGAAGAGGCGGAGATTTTCATCGGAAACAACATCAAGTCTTCTTCCGAGATAGCGGCCCAGGTTGCCACGAATATGACTTTGAAGTGGAACGACTTCAATGATGCTACTTATAGGCGCTGCGTAAACGACCTTGCTACACTTGGTATGGCTGTCGTAAAGCGCGACAACGACCCTAGCCAAGGAATTAAGACAAGCTACGTTGACCCCTCGGAATTCGTTCACAGCTACACTAACGACCCTAACTTCGGGGATTTGGTTTACGCTGGTCACGTAAGGCGTGTTCCTATCCAGGAGTTAAAGCGGATCGCTGGAGATCAGTTTAGCGAAGAGGAGTACAAGAAGATAGCTCAGAAGGCCGCCAAGAAGTACGGTTATGACGTAAGTAAACTTGGTGAGAGCAGGTACGACGACTACTTGAAAAGGTATAGGTTTGGTTATGACGAATACATGGTTGAGGTCATGGATTTTGAGTTCGTGTCTGTGGATCAGATGTACTTTGAGGAGAAGGAGAGTCAGTATGGTAATACTGGCTTTTACTACAAAGGAGACAGCTACAAGGGCCCTAGTAACTCTGTCTTTAGGAGAGACGTAAAGAAGCTTGAGAACGCAGTTGTGTACGGGGGGAGCTTTATCATGGGGTGTGACATGCTGTACAACTATGGGATGCAGACAAACATCCCTAAGAACATGCACGACCTCTCTAGGGCTAACCTGTCTTATTCTGTTGTTGCAACCAACATGGAGGATATGATCCCCAAGTCTATGGTTGACAGCTGCGTAGGTTTTGCTGACCAGCTTCAGCTGACTCACTTGAAGATTCAGCAAGCTATTGCTAAAGCTAAGCCTGACGGGATCATTATTGACGTTGAAGGACTGGAGAATGTGCAGTTAGGTAAAGGGGGTGAGCTTCAGCCACTTGAGCTTCACGACATCTATGAGCAAACTGGTGTATTCTACTATAGAAGTAAAAATCCTGAAGGTGGATTCCAAAACCCCCCGATCAGGGAGATTGGCAATTCTGTCAGGAACATCAATGAATTCATTGCTCTATACAATCATTATTTGCGTATGATCCGCGATGCTACAGGCATCAACGAAGCAATGGACGGGACCACTCCGAAAGGAGAGCAGCTGGTAGGCGTGCGTCAGCAAGCTATTGCAGCGGGCAACAACGCTATCTACGACATTACTAATTCTTCTATGGTTCTGTTCAAGAAGGTTTGTTCAGATATTGTAAAGTGCTTGCAGGTCATTCCTAGGGAGAGCATTCTGTATCGCGCTTACGAGAACGCTATCGGTAGTGAAAACATCGGTATTCTAAATACGTTCAACAACCTTCCTATGTACAACTTTGGGGTACAGGTGGTTAAGGAGATGGAGGACGTTGAGAAGCAGTACCTGGAACAGAATATACAAGTGTCCTTAGCGCAGAAAGAACTAGACATCGAGGACGCTATAGCCATCAGGCAGCTGAAGGACATCAATCAAGCGGAGAGGCTGCTAGTTGTTCGTCGTAAGAAGCGTATGGCAGCTAATCAGATGATGGCTCAACAGAACTCACAGATGCAAGCTCAGGTACAGGCTCAGGCTTCTCAGGCTGCTAGTCAGGCTAAGATGCAGGAGTTGCAGGCTAAGGCTCAGATTGATGCTCAGATGGAGCAGATGAAGGCTCAGATAGAGGCTCAGTTAGAGACGTTAAAGCATGAGCACAGAAAGGAGATCGAAATGATCAAAGCTCAAGCTACTCTTGGATTTAGAACTGAAGAGCAAGAGTTTAGGGAAAAGCTTGAGGTTCTCAAGGAAGACAGGAAGGACACGAGAGTTAAGAAGCAAGCTACTGAACAAAGCAAGCTGATTTCTCAAAGGCAAGGCGAGCGTGGTGAGCTTCCAGAAACCGAAGGTGAGATAAGCGAGGGTGACAGCTCTGAAGACATTATCAATGACATAATTAGCTCTGCCTCACAGGGACCGCTACCTCCGCAGCAATAACATATAATTATTATCTTTGTAGCATGAAAGCCTGTAAGTCTTACAAAAAAGGAGGACGGGTCCTACTTAAAATGGGGAAACACAAAGACCCAAAAGGAGGACTTACTCAGGCTGGAGTAAAAAAATACAATAGGGAGACTGGAAGCAACCTGAAGATGGCTGTTACTACAAAGCCCTCAAAGTTGAAAGCAGGCAGCAAAGCTGCGAAGAGAAGGAAGAGTTTTTGTGCTAGAATGAGTGGGGTAAAAGGGCCGATGAAAAAGCCTAATGGAAAGCCTACTCGCAAGGCATTGGCGCTAAAGAAGTGGAACTGTTGACAATGGATAATATTTCTCATATCGAATTTTTAGCTGTGGCTGGATCTATAGTGGGGGTTTGGATCAAACACCAAATGGATTACGCAAGGCTTGTAGCTAGGGTTGAAGGGCTTGAGGACGACAACAGCGACTTCAAAAGAGACGTAAAGAAGCTGCTCGATAGCATTCAAGAAATTAAAGTACTTTTGGCAAAGAACAAAGTAGAGTAAACTATGGCTAGAGTAAGACAACCAGGAGCTGCGGCTTCAGCTTCATTCGGACAATCAGGTAGCGTTTATGCTACTGCAGGGGACGTTGTTACTGCTCCTGATGGCAAGGCCATTGTTGCAATTCAACTTTTGGCTGCAAGTACTTTTGCAGACTTGACCCCTGTATCTACAGGGACTTGCTTTAACACCGATGGTGCTGGGTACGTGACTTCAACTACACTCCCTACGAACCAGTCTTTTTCTGCTGGGGTTGTTGTTTACGGAGAGTGGTCTAGCGCTACACTCGGTGCTGCTAGTGCAGCCATAATGTATTTCGCCTAATGAAGGCTGTCAAGTACAAAAAAGGCGGGAAGCTGAAGGTGCTTAACAAGAAAGTAAGTATTGACCCACCGAAGGGATATCACTGGATGGAAGAGTCTGGTAGGTATTACTTGATGGCGGGGGACTACAAGCCTCACCCTGGGGCTGTAGAAAAGGCTTCTTTTAAAACCGTGTCTCATGGCTAAGGCAGTAAAAAAGAGCAAAGTAAACGAGGCTGGTAACTACACTAAGCCTAGTATGCGTAAGAGACTTTTTAATCAGATTAAGGCTGGCAGCAAAGGAGGGAATCCTGGTCAGTGGTCTGCCCGTAAAGCACAGCTTCTAGCCCAGAGATACAAGAAAGCTGGGGGCGGCTACACGAACTAATGGGGTTAGCTAAGTCACAGCGAAGCCTAAAGGAGTGGACCTCTCAGAAGTGGCGAACCTCAAGCGGAAAGAAATCCGAAGGTAAGCGCAGATACTTGCCTGACGCTGCGTGGAAATCCCTGTCTCCAGCAGAGAAAGCAGCTACAAACAGGGCTAAAGCAAAGGGTAATAAAGAGGGGAAGCAGTTCGTTTCTCAACCCAAGAATATCAAGAAGAAGGTAGCCAAGTACCGTAAGTGATTGATATTTATATTTGCTAAAATTTAATTTATGGAAGATCAACAAGTTAATCCAACCGAAGGACAGGAGCAAGAAACTCCGTCTTTCACTTTTGTGGATGAATCTGAGGTCATCGAAGCACAACAAGCCGAGGCTGGTGTGTCAGAACCTCAGGTAGAGATGCAAGAGGATGTTGTAGAACAGACTCAAAACTACGAGCCTTCAACGGAAGAAGCTCAGAGTGAACATATAGAACAAGACTACTCTCAAGAGGATGTCGAAGGGGCGGTACTGAATTACCTTAGCGAAAGGCTTGGGACTCAGGTCGAATCTTTAGACGACCTTATTGGGGGTCAGCAACAAGAGAGCGAGCTTGATGAGCGGATTGCCGCTATTGCTCAGTTTGTCGAAGACACTGGAAGGGCTCCTCAAGACTGGTTTATTTATCAGCAGCTTAACCCATCCGAAATGGATGACATGACTGCAATTCAAGTTCAGATGGCATCTGACTATCCAAACCTGTCTCAAGAGGAAGTGTCCACTTTGATGAGCAGCAAGTACAAGCTCGACCCTGATCTGCATACAGAAGATGAGGTGAAACTCTCACAGTTGCAACTGAAGATTGACGCTCAAAATGCGCGTCAGGGAATTGAAGAGCTGCGTGGTCAGTATTCAACCCCTGAAGTAAATGAAAGCGGAGATGATCAGTCTCCATTCGACGACAACTGGTATCAGTCTATGCAAGCCGAAACTGAAGCTCTCGACGGGGTCGAATTTGACCTCGGTAACGGGAAGAACTTTACGTTCGGATTGAATGACAGGTATCGAAACGAGTTGGTGGAGAAGAACACTCGCCTTGACGAGTTCTTTGATCCTTACGTCCAACAGGATGGGAGCTGGGACTACGACAAGCTGAATATTCACAGGGCTGTAGTTGACAACATGGAACAAATTGTTCAGTCGGTATACAAACAAGGTATGGCAGACGGTCAACGAGGCATTGTGAATCAGGCAGCTAACGTAAGCGCTCAAACCCCGAATCAAGGTGGACAACCCCAGGAAGACAACCTTTCTTCGCAGCTTAGGCAAGCGTTGGGAGGGGACTCAACTTGGTCTTTTTAACCTAAACAACAAAACTTTTTATATAAGAAATTATGAGTGCTATAGACGCAACAAAAAACGGAGGGGTAACTCCTACTGGGTACCCTTCTTCTTTGAAAACTACTCCAGACAAGTACACTTCTCTGGGGGACCTTCTGGACTACCAGAAGCCTGACAACAGGGACCTGCTCATCAAGACCTTTGGTGATCAAGGTATCACTGGATTCTTGCAGTTGACTGGCGCTACGCGCTCTGCTGGTACGAACGACGAAGTTCAGTACTGGGAAGAGGGTAGACTCCATAAGACTGTTGCTTTTAACACGGTAGACTCCGACAGCATCAACTGTCCTGCTTTTACCGCTACGACAGCTCCATGTAGACTTAATGACGTTCTTCTCCTTGAGAATGGAGAGCGCGTTGTAGTTACTGGTATTGACGCTGCTAATAACGAGCTTGATATCGTTAGGATGAACGCAGGAACAGTTTCGGCTATTTCCACTTCTGGTGTCGCTGCTATCGTAGGTAACATCTACGCTCAGGGTTCTGGTCAGCCTTCTGAGTTCTACCAGACTGAAGTCGTGAAGCGTGAAAACCCATTCTTCATTACTAAGGAGACCTACCACGTTACTGGCTCTCAAGCCACGAACATTGGTTGGATCAACATCGGTAATGGTGACTACAGGTGGTACGTTAAGGGTGAGATGGATACTCGGAAGCGTTTCATGAACCAGCGTGAGATGATGATGCTCCTCGGACAGAAGGGTGACATCGACGTGCCTGATGGAACTGGTGTCACTGGAATCGCAGGTTCTGAGGGTTACTTCGCTGCTGTAGAGAACAGAGGTATCACTACCACTGGTACTTTCGGTGACGGAGCTGGATTCGCTGACATTGACGAGATCATCTTCGAGCTCGACAAGCAAGGCGCTCCTGCTGAGTACGCTATGTATGTTGATACGGCTACTTCGTTGGCTATTGACGACATGCTTGCTGCTGGTATCGCTACTCAGACTACGGCTGGACTTCCTGGTCAGTTTGGTGCTTTCCAAAACAGCGCTGACATGGCTGTTAACCTCGGCTTCAAGAGCTTTACTAGGGGTAGCTACACCTTCCACAAGCATGGTTGGAAGTTGTTGAGTGATCCTACTTTGCTCGGTGCTTTCACGACCAAGCCTTACAAGGGTGCTATGGTTCCAATGACGCAAGTTGCTGACGCCAAGACTGGTGTTAAGGCTCCTGCGTTGGAAATGAACTATAAGGAGGTGAACGGCTACAACCGTGAGATGGAGCACTGGGTTGAAGGCGGTGGTGTCCTCGGATTCGCAACGAACGATCAAGACGTGGCTAAGTTCCACTACCGTTCTGAGGCGAACCTGATCACTCGCGCTGCTAACCAGCACATCGTTCTCAAGTAATTAACCTGAAGTGAGAGAGAGGGTCCTTAGGGGCCTTCTCTCAATCTTCACAATACATAGAGATATGGCTACAAATGGAGTTTTTCCTCTTATTAGAAAAGAGACACATACCACAGTTGGCGCTACCACTTGGGGCGACGACACTACCAAGGAGGTAGGGGTTATCAAGATTGCTGGTGCTCACACCACTGACTTTGATAGCACTAACTTCCCAGGAAATCCTGGCGACATGGTTATTGTGGTCAACACCACTGAAAGTAACGTTAACGTTTTGATCAATCCAGATCCGTTTGGAGATGACACTGCGGACGGGCTGGTCCTTGGAGCGGGTGCTGCGGTTTCCGTCATTTACCATGAGGACAACGGTTGGCTCTTCATGGGCACTGTTGCTGCAAGCTAACAAACACTGGTAATTGAGAGGGCCCTTCGGGGCTCTCTCTCTTACTCTTTTTAATTCAACTACAAATTCAATGACTACTACAACTAAGAGGGGGCCAGGTCGCCCCGCCACAAAAAAGACCGTCACCCCTCAGGCTACAAAGCAAAAGCCTAGGATAAAAAGAAATTTAGATACGAATTCCGTAAAGGAGTACAAAACCATTAAGTCTATGGGGGCGACCTATATGATGCAGCAGAAAGGGACAACGGTCTTTGACGCTGAAGAGAACAGAATAAGAGAGATTCGGTACTGTCCAAACGAGCCTAGTATTTACAGAGAGGAGCAATCCGATAACGCAAGGCGGGAAAGCATTGTGTTTATTGAAGGGAGAAAGTTTGTTCGTCCTGACCAGCCCAACCTGATTGAGTTTATGGAGACTCACCCAGACAACAAGGTTAACGGAGGGACTCTGTTTGAACTCGTCAACAAAGAAAAGAAGGCTGAAGTAGAGGTCGAGAAGGAGTTCTTGGTTGCTGATGCTGTTATGATGATCAGAAACAAAGATCTTGAGGAGCTTCTTGGAGTTGCTGTAGCCCTTGCTGTAGACGTAGATAGACCAGTAAACGAAATCAAGCATGACCTCTTGGTGTTTGCTAAGAAGAGTCCACAGAAGTTTATTGAGTCATTCGACAACCCTGTCGTAGAGATGAAGACTAAGCTAAAGATGGCTGACAAGTACCAGATCATCAAGCTCAGCAGCGATGGGGTGAAGTGGTATGACACCAACAAGCTCATCGTGTCTGTACCAGCAGGTAAAGACCCTCTGGACGTATTCGTAAGGTATTGCCTGACCGAGGTGGCTGTCCCAATCGTTGAAGAGATTGACAAGCAGCTGAACGCTTAACGTATTGGAATTACCAACAAGAAAGGCCGCCTTCGGGCGGCTTTTTCTTTTCGTATATTTGCTTCATGGCAAGCGTATCCGCCGTATACAACACTCTTAAAGACTTGGTTAACAAAGACCAAAATGGGTTTGTTACGCCTACTGTGTTCAACAACTTTGCTCAGATAGCTCAGCTAAGAATATTCAATAGATTATTCGATGAGCTCAAAGACGCAAAGCGAATAAGCAAGGCAGGCTTTAACCCTGGTCGGGACAAGTCTAGGTTCAAAAGAATCGAAGAGGATTTGGCTTATTTCTCTAGAGTGGCTACCCCAACAAAGGTCGGGGATGTATTCCCTAAACCAGACGACCTTGCTAGACTCATCGGAGTTACAACTACCACTAACCCTAGGGTGAACGTAGAGATGTGCTACGACGAAGACAAGATTGACAGAATCTTAATCAGCAACATTAGCGCCCCAACAACGGACTTTCCTGTGGCTTTGGTCAATCAGGACATAGAGGTGTTTCCTAGTAGTATAGCAAACATCAGGGTTAAGTACTACAAGTACCCTCAGGGTCTTGATAATACTGGGGCAGCTTCTGTTTCTCCGCCTACGGTAGTCGTGGATGCTAACGACACCCCTACTTCAACCTGTATAGACTTTGAACTACCCGATCACTACCTCAATGACTTAGTGATTGAGATAGGGCAGCTTATTGGGATTAACCTTAGGGATCAGTTAGTTACTCAGACTACTCAGTTGGAGCAGAACGAACGTAAACAAGAAAGCACCTTCTGATGTCGAGGAATTATATACCACTAAATCAAGTAATTAACGACTTTGTAGTTACTCTGGATACAGACGACTACGTAAGTAACGCCCCTGACACAACCCTCAGGAGTTTTGCTTTGCGGGGTATTCGCGAGATGGGGTTTGACCTGTTGAAGGTCGTCAGGTCCCTAAAGATGCCTGTATCGAGTAACAACACAATCGACCTTCCAGACGATTACGTGGACTGGAGCAAGGTTGGGGTTGTAGGCAATGACGGGCTGGTGTATGTGCTGGGAGAGAACAAGAACTTGAACATATCTCAGACATACGATCTGGATAGCAACGGAGACCCTCAAGACGCAGACAGCGATGGGTTTTTTGACAGGGTGGACTCTAAGTCAGCCACTTCTAGCGGATCCCCTGCTTCAGACGCTGGTATCGCAGACGGTATGGAGTCATATATCTTCCGCAACTTCGTTCACGAGAACAATCAGGGTCGGCTGTATGGTATCGGAGGCGGCAACTATTACGGGGAGTTCAGGGTAAACTTGGATCAGAACAGACTCGAACTGAAGAGCAACTCTAGTATCAGTGAGGTAGTCATCGAATATATAGCTGATGAAGCCAGGTCTGTAAATCCTAGGGTTCACATCTATGCAGAAGAAGCTTTGAGGTCTTTCATCTACTACAAGATGATTGAGCGCAAGTCTTCTGTCCCAGCTAACGAGAAGGCTAGGGCTCGACAAGAGTACTACAACGAAAGGCGCAAGGCTAACGCTCGCATGAAGTCCTTCACGAAAGAAGAGTTGCTCAAGACTATTCGTAAGAACTTTAAGCAAGCACCTAAGCGCTAATGGCTATTGATAAGACTATACCGAACAGACTCCAAGCAGATGCTGATCAGAGGCTTGTACGCCCTGAAGTCGGTGAGATGCTTGATGCTCAGAACGTTACTATGGCAGAGGGTGGAGGCAGTTCTTCTGGTGTCATCAAGAACGTCAGGGGTACACTTGCTGGTACGCCTCTTACTGCTTCGGACAGGATTGCAGACGATGATGCGGTAACGGTTATCGGTAGTGTATCTGATCCTCAGCGTGGGTTCATATACTGGTTTGTTGCTGACAATGCAGGAAGCTCTCAAGACGCTATATATCAGTACAATACGTCAGACGACACCTATAGAGTGGTGTTAAAGGGGTCTTTTCTGTCCTTCAGTCATAATGGATTTATTAAAGCAGACTTAGTAAACGCTGCGTTTCAACAAGATGGAGTTATTCAAACTGCTTTATACTTTACTGATAATGTAAACCCTCCTAGAAAAATTAATGTAGACAGGGCTATATCTGGGGACTACGCAGTTTTTGGTCAAGTTTCTGGCGATATAGACTTTTCTATAACTGTCATTAGAGCCTGTCTAACTACACCACCTACGTTCTTTTTTGAAACAGACGAAAATTTTTCAATAAACAACTTTAGGGAGGATTCTTTTCAGTTTGCCATACAGTATATATACAAGGACGGGGAGGAGTCAGCTATATCTACGTATTCAAAAATAGCAGTATCGAACTCAATAAAAGAATCTGGAATTGTAGATGTGTTGTCTTCTACCAACGACGAGAACGTTTGTGTAATTGACACTAAGTGGGTGTCTGAAAACGAAAGAACGTACAAAACTGACGTAAAAAAGATAAGGATCCTGGGAAGGGTTAGGAATGGGGGTACTTTTTATATTATAGATGAATTCGATCCAAACTCTTCCGTTTCTAGAGAGTTTGATGGAGTGGACCTAAATGTTTATGACTCTACCCTCGGTCACTACAGATTTTACAATGAAGGTCTCTACTCTGTTGTTTCGTCAGACACGGTCAACAAGATTTATGATAATGTACCTCTTTTAGCTGCTGGTCAAGCAATAGCAGGAAATAGGTTGATGTACTCTAATTACACAGAAGGCAGAGAGAACAACCCTGTGTCTCCTAACTTGTCAGTTACTTACTCGTCAGATAATCCTTCTGGAAGCTCTAGTTACCACGATCAGTCTAACGCTGCTTCCGCTATTACAATCGCCCTTAATGTCTCTGACGTAGAGGACGGAAAGGTTGTAGTTGATTTAACATCTAATGCTTTTACCTGGCCCTCTCCAAACAATCAGACATCTACAGTACCAGACAATACCACCACAAAAATATCTTTTGACTACTTACTTTTTTCAGACGTGTATAAATCTGGAAGTGAGGTTCATACGATTTCGTGTGTTAGTGACGGGGGGGAGTTTGACTTGGATTTTGGGACAGCAACGAACAATAAATTTCCGATTAGACCAGCTGACTTATCTAGTAGTAACCCAAATCCTCTTTCAGTTAGCGCTACCTACACTACTTCTGGGTCGCAAGACGTAGAAAACATATCTGACGGGCTAAAAAGCTTGCTCGTTGACACTCAATACGAATCATCTTACATATACACAGTAAATTCTGTTTCTGCTGTAATATCTAACAGTACGGACTCTTCATACCCTGACGGAGGAACGGTATTGGGAACCGTTAAGTTCAAGCTAGTGATGGGGTTTGATCAGATAACGGACGATAATGATGATGGGTTGTTTATTATTAGTCCGTATATAAAAGAAGTAGAGGTCTTGTCTCACGACTTCTCTGCGGTCAATTCTATAACTAGCCAGTCAACAAACTCGTCTTTGCTTTCCACGCAGGCGACTTATGATGCTGATCCAACACAAACATCAGGAACATACATATCAAGTCCTTCGGTTTATTCTCAGTCTCCATCTCTCACCAGCTCTTTTAAGATGGGGAGTTCTCATGAATTTGGAATTGTTTATTATGACAAGTGGGGGAGAAATGGATTTGTAAATAAAGCAGGTAGCATATACGTGGACCACACTGCTGAAAGATCTAGTAATTATGGACCAGCGTCAATAACTATGTCTTTCGGTTCTGGCGAGGACCCACCTTCTTGGGCGGACTCGTGGCAGCCCGTGTATAGAGGTATGTCTTCTTTTAATGATTTTACCACATACACTACTGGTGGGGGATATCCAATAAAAGAGAACGGTCACGCCACACTAATAGAGTCTGACCATAGAATATATGTTTCTTTAAACACCCTTGACATATACAACGAAGAACAAGGGGGGTTTAGAGACTATTCCTTTACGGAAGGGGATATACTCAGGGTGATATCTAGAAAAGAGGGAACGTCAGGAACAGTCTACTACCCTTCGGCTAATGATGGTTCTCCGATAGAATTTAAAGTTTTAGGTGTTGAAATGCTTGCACCTAATACGAACGAGGACCCCAATCCGCTTGTGGGGAATGATTCAGGCCACGGAAAACACTACACTGGAAAGTTTCTTGTTCTTCAAGCGCCAGATGTGGACGGAGGCAGACAAGTTGACACTGATGGAGACGGAATCGTTGATGCTGACCTAAAGTACAACGGCTTTGACTGGCCTTCTATTACTGGGAGTAACTATCCCAACGACGCCAATTCCACAACCACAAACTACTGGGGTAACGAAACTGTAGTGGAGATACTTTCTCCTAGAAGTACCACTTCTAGTAACGTGTTTTACGAAATTGGAGAGCGTCAAAAAGCAAACGCTTGGGTAATAGTACCTAGCAGGGTAGACACTCAGCACGGTCCCGCGTTAACGATTAGAGAGGGCGACGTCCACACGAGGGTTATTTCTTGTCAAACCCCTGTATACGATTCCTCCTGGAACACAGACTCAGAGACCCCAAAAGAAGATTGGGGGTATGCGAGTAAGGTTATAGAGACAAGAACCCTAAGCGATAAACAGTCCGAAGTGTGCTGGTCAAGAGGAAGGCCTCACATACCTTTTGAAAATGCAGCAGAGGTAAATAGGTACAACGGGATCACATACAGCGACGCCTATGCCGAGGACGTAGCGAACCTTTCACTATCATCATTTAATCCTAGCCTCGCTAACTTTTTTAGTCTCGACTCAGCTAACGGGGCCTGCAATTACATAGATACGTTTAGGGATGGCTACTTGCTTGCCTTCCAAGAAAATAGGGTTTCTAGGGTGGGGGTAAACAAAGACATCATTACCACTCCAGCAGCAGGACAGATTCCGTCCTTAACAACAAGCGTACTTGGGGAGCCCGTATATTACCTAGGTGACTTCGGGTGTGGGGATAATCCTGAGTCTGTCCTTATCCGCGACGGCAATGCTTTCTTTGTAGATATGTCAAGGAAGAAGTTAGTTAGGCTAACCTCAGAGGGGTTGTCTCCAATCTCTGAGAACGGAGTAGACTCTATGTTCAAGACCAACCTCGATTCATTTACAGAAGAAGGGGGGACTCGTATTGTCAGCGGATATGACCCCGAAGACAATCAATACTATGTAACCCTAAGACAGATAGACAATCCCGCTTATGACCCTGAGATTGAGGGAAGTGAAGAGTTCCTGTATAACGGCCTTACGTTGGGGTACAACATTTCTGCAGGGGCATGGCAGAGTAGATATACGTTCTATCCAGACATGTATTCTGATCAAAACGGAACTTTGTATTCTGCGTACTACACTCAAAACGAAGCAGTTAGCGATGACGCAGAGGTGTTTCACCACCACACAAACGAAACAGAATATAACACGTTTTATGGGGGGTACGGAACCTCAATAGTGAAGGTTGTTAGCAATCTAAACCCAAGCATGACTAAGGTGTTTAACGCTATATCCACTGAGGGAAGTGAAGCTCAACGGTGGGTAGCTTCAGTAATTACTGACCTTGGTTCAAACGGAAGCATAGACATTACAGACTTCCAAGACAAAGAAGGGAGTAGGTATGCATCTATACGTAGAGACTCTTCTTCTAATAGCACTAAGCACATAATACCTATAGGTGAGGTTGCGTCATCAGATATTGGTACTGGAGTAGTCACGTTCGTAAATAGAGTGAATACGCTACCACTCATGTCAGGGTCTACCGTCATGGAGGTTGATGGACTAGGCAACCTCACTAACATAGGTACGCCTATTAACTCGGTTCTCACCTCTAGAACCCTTGGCTCTGTTGTTGCTACTAGGCAAATACAATTAGACTTCGGTACATCAGTAAACCTTACTGGAAAAGACCTTGTTCTTGTAACGGACCAAGACCAAAATGGAAACCCAATCCGTGGACACTGGGCAGAAATAACACTAACTACTAACCAAGCTACACCTTTTGAGTTGTATTGTGTAAACACGCACATCGTGCAATCACATCAAGATCACTCGTTAGGCCAGCAATAACTATATTTGTAACATGGACCCAATTACTTTATCGCTCATAGGATCTACTTTAGGTCAGGGTATATCAGCTTTTGGTCAGCGTAAGGCAGCCAAGGAGCAAGAAGACCGTTACAGCGAACTAGGTGGTGCTGGGGAGGCTGAAGCCAAAAGGCTCAAGTCTCAAAGAGAAGGCATGTATGGGGTAGGGCCTACTATGCGTAAGTACATGCAGTACGCTATGCAAGACCCTACTGCTGACCTTCAGAGGCAAGAGGCTCAGAGGCAGTCTGGTACAGCTGTGGAGGCGCTGAAGGCTGGAGGGGCTAGAGCGGTCCTCGGTGGGCTTGGCAAACAGCAACAACAAGCTGCCAGCACTATGGCTAGTATTGGAGCGG
>Ga0206131_10002604_pt1 | contig 21628 bp, 11 predicted proteins | sample Helgoland_Spring_FD_148636 | JGI IMG/M metagenome (GOLD analysis project Ga0206131, IMG submission 148636) | Pelagic subsurface seawater microbial communities from Kabeltonne, Helgoland, North Sea - Helgoland_Spring_Bloom_20160517_1 | ecosystem: Environmental > Aquatic > Marine > Epipelagic ...
CCGATCTGTGTCCCCGGACGCGACCCGAGCCGCCTGGTCCCCATTGCGTATCGATTAGGTGGCCAACGGGTCGGTTGCCAGACTGTCTGGGCGGAGCCCGGAAAACCGATGTCGATATTTTTCGACTCGTCCAGCGGCGACGAGGATTATTGGGTCTACCTGGTTGACAAGGCGAACGGGCCCGCGCCACTCGATTGGACACCGCAGGCGGAACTTGTTGAAGAGGTCCGCTCCCTCGATCGCTACGATCCCACCCTCGAAACGCTCGACGGCTTTTTGAAGCTGTGGGAGGGGAGCACTGCGATCATGGGAAGGGGTGTCCCGCTGGTACGTTCTGGTGCGGATCGGATGGGGCCTGCACAGAGCCGGCCGGCACGGGTGATCTATCGTGGCTATATGCCGTTCCGATCGAAAGGCTCAGAGCGGTTGAATGTCGGTCAAGCACAGGCCTCTCGGCCCGCATGGTTTAGTCGACTCAGCGGCACCTTTCACATTCCGGAAACCGATCGTTACCGTTTCGCTAGCAAGTTGGGACCCGCAGGCTATGTGCTCTTGGACGGCCAATTGGTCGCACCGTTTCAGGGGGACAGAGGAGCGCGCTTTTTCGATATTGAACTCGAGAAAGGACCTCATCGCGTCGAGGTCCTGCAATATGCCCGCGCGGGGCAAAATGGTTCGGCCGGGCTGTGGTGGAAGGATCCAAGAAGAAAGGATTTGAATGGGGATTACGAGATAGGCTGGCCGAAATTTGGTGATGTGAATGAAGGCGGTCTCATGATGTGGGAACCGATGGCGGATGCGACAAGCGGTCCGCTGGAGACGAGCCGTGCGCAAGCTTCCTGGGCCTCGTTCAGTTGGGTCCAACACGCCAATCTCATGGCCGTGTATCCCGGGCATGATCTCAACTGGGTTCGCTTCAGCGCACATGCCCCGGGTGCTTCGACCAACGCCGTCTACCGCTGGCGATTCGACGACGGCCGCCCGGCCGAGGGCAAGCAGGTCACGAAGCTTTTCTTGCGATCTGGCATGCGGAAGGTGCAGTTGGAGGTGCTCGATGCGCCGCGCGGTAAGGTGATCGCCCGCGCCGCCGGCGAGATCAATGTTCAGATCAATCTGGCCTATACGTCGGACTTCAGCATCAAGCACGATAGACGGAGAGATAGCTCTCTGCTCGCGATGATTTGGGCGTTTATGGAGGAAGACACCCTCGCGCAGCTGCCGCTGGACGATCTCGTGAACCTCTACGAATGGTCGTATCCCTTGAAACACTGGAGGGCGTCTTGGAGGTTGCACGACGGCACAGGGGTAGCGGATTTTGTCCCTGTGTCACTTGCCGACCGTGAAGCCCGTGAGCTCGCCGGAAGACGGGTTCGCGAAGCTCTGGCGCGGCGGGTCGATGAGGTAATCGCCGCGTATCCTTACAGCGAATTGCTGCGGATCGCGCAGAGTTTCGCTCGCAAGGAAAACAGTCCGACAGACGCTAGCTACGCCGCTGCCGAAAAGCTGCTGGTCTCTGTGTCTCGTCAGTCGCCAGCCGGCAGCTCTCACTGGCGAGCATCCGTGTGGGGGCTGTCGGATATCAAGCTATTGGTCCGCGGCAAAGCCGAGTTGGCGGTAGAGCTGCTCAAGAAACTCGAGCAGACCGATGCGGCCGTCGACAGGCTTGAGTCCTGGCAATTTGCTGGAGCGCGCGAGTATCACCCTCTTTTGGCTCGCGAGAAGCTCGCAGGGCTGACACAAGGCTTGGACTGGTCGCCGATCAGGTGGCAGTTCCGCAGGGAACACAACATAGGGCTGTCGTTCATTTACCACTTCGACAAGGGCCGCGGGTTCTGGGTGGCCAAAAACTTCGACCTGCCCGCGGACTGGAAGGGCAAGCAGCTGATATTCAAGGATGGGATGATCCACGCTGGCAGCGAGAACGTTTGGATGAACGGCGAGCCGCTCGGTCGCATGTCGCAATGGCCCGACGCAAACATCGTTATCCCGGAGAGATACCTGAAAAAAGGTGGGGAGAACCGCATCACCTGGCTGATTCAGCCCGCTTCAAGCCAGGAGTGGGGGCGGGTAGCGTCGTCTCCTGGTGTATCGGCCGACTTGAGTCGCATCGCCTATTCAAGTGTGCAGGAAGAGCAACACCCCCCCTCCCGTATTCAAATCCGTCACTTGAAGAGGAAGGAGGCGGCGTCTAGCGACCTGGGATTGCAGACGGTGTTGGGAGGAGCGCTTCCGGATATTGATCGCTCGCTAGCCTTCTCACATGACGGCCGGCAGCTCGCCTCGGGACACCAATACGGAAAGGTCAGGTTGTGGGACGTTGACGCGATGTTAAACGGAACCGCACACAAGGCAACGCACACGATCAGAGTCGCTCCGGCCAGCGTCGTTTCACTCGCCTTTTCGCCTGACGGCAAGCGGCTGGCGACGGGCAGCGAGGATTCTCGCATCACGCTGTTGGATCCCGTCAGCGGTAAGACGATCCGCTCGTTCATCGGGCACGCCAGTGATGTGCTCGCGCTGGCCTTTTCGCCGGACGGTAAGCGTCTGGCATCGGCCAGTCATGACCGGACGGTCAAGATCTGGGATGCCTCCTCCGGTAAAGAACTGCTGACGCTTGGCGTTCACGCCGGGCCCGTTCACGCCGTGGCGTACTCGCCGGACGGCAAGAGCATCGCCACCGCGATCGATGACTCCCATATTCGGCTCTGGAACGCGACCACCGGTGCGGCGCTGCGCACGCTCAAGAAGGACAAGGGCGAGGTGTTGTCGCTGGCCTTCTCGCCGGATGGCAAACGGCTTGCTGCGGGAAGTCGCGAGGGCGTCGTCAACCAATGGGGCCTGGCGTCGGGAAAGAAACTGACGATGGCCCACCATATGAGGGACGATAATTCCCGTGATGCGATGGTCACGAAGGTTCTCTACAGCCTCGATGGCAAACAGCTGTTTTCTATCGGCATCGGTGTGGGTAGAAGATGGGATAGTGAAACCGGGGCCGAGGCCGACGAGTTTGCCAATTTCGGCGAGTACGCCCGTCCTCCCCAGGCGATCCTGAGGCGCCCTAAAATTGGCCCAGACCGGATGGCGGAGGGTTTTGAAAACTTTCCGGTTGAGCTGTACACCTCCAAGGCCTGCGAGGAGCGCGGAATGAACTACGCCAGCTACGCCGGCGAGTGGGACAAGCTGCCCGACTTCGACGCGCTGACGCCGGTTGTGCAGGGCGTCCTGAAACACATCGGCCCGGAGCACCTGAAAGGCGTGATGCTTCCCTATTGGAAGATCACCACGAAGGAAGACGGCAGCAACGATAAGACAGCCCAACCTTCCGGCTTGAAAGCCACCGGCTACCTGAAGGTAAAGAAAGCCGGTGACTACGCATTTTCGCTGCAATCGCGTGACGGTAGCCGGCTGGTGGTGGGTTCGAAAACAGTGATTGATCACGACGGGGTCAAAGAGGAGGCCGTAGCGAACGAAGTAAAACACGGCAGCCTGCATCTCGAACCGGGCGTGCATTCGTTCGTGCTGACCTATTTTTGCGCTCAAGACTCCGGATCGCTGGACTTCACCTTCCCGGATGCGTTTGTCCGATCCTTGACGATGGCGGACATGGATTCCAGCCGTCTGCTGGCGGGTGCACTGTTGGCGGAGGGGAAGCCCGAGGAAGCAAAAGCGTTGCTGACCAAGCTGCACCGCGGCGGATGGCCCTTATCTGAGGAGGAGCAAGAGCATGTGGAGCAGGCACGGATGCGGATTCGGCGAATGGCCCGAACCACCTCCACCATAGACCACGGGCATGCCTTGGGTCTGATCGATACCTCGCTGGCCACCCATCCGATGCTGCGTCTCGATCCGGAGTTCATGGTCAGCGTGATTGCGGTCTACGCCAGTATCGGCGACCCGAGAGCGGCCATCCTCGCCGAGCAGATGCTCCAGGCAGACATGAACGACGGCCAGCGCCGCCTCCTCATCATGACCCAGGTCAAAATCAAGCTCAACGCCGGCGACCTGACCGGCGCCGGCAAGGTCTACCGGAAGCTGAAGAAACTCGCCCCGCAGAGCGAAGAAACGATTGAGGCGCGTGAGTTGATCAAGGCGGCCGTGATTAAGGGGAAGTGAGTTTTTGAGAGCCCAACGGGCTCATGGCATACTAGCCCAGGGTAACGCCCTGGGACCAGATTCGGGAAATGCCATTGCAGGCCAAAGGTCTGCCTCATAGGGTCCCGAAAATTAGCCAATTTGAATGATACCAGATCGAGTGCGATGAAAAATACGTCTGGGATTGATGAAGCATCTTATGAGGCAGACCTTTGGCCTGCGTGTATCCTCGCCGATTATTCCCAGGGCGTTGCCCTGGGCTAGTATGGGTGAGCCCGTTGGGCTCGAAGGAAATGCCTTTTATTAGATGAACCTTGTACTAGGGGACAGATCCTCAGCGTGCGATCGGTATGCGCAGGGACGAAAAGGGCGGGAGGTGCAGCACTGCTAAAAAACTTCTTTTCATGCCAGTAAGTTGAGTTATATTCAACATAGTGGCACAAAAACGAAACATTGACCTGCCGACGGATCACCCGTTCGACTACCAGTTGGCCATGCAGCGCCTGGCTGGGTTTGATGCGCCGCGGAACAAGCTGGCGGCGCTGAGCCGCTCGGGGGAGATCGTGCGGGTGAAGAAGGGGCTTTATGTGGCGAGGGGCGCGGCAGTCGATCGGCGGGTGTTGGCGGGATTGATCTATGGCCCCTCTTATGTGAGCTTGGAGGCGGCGCTATCACACCACGGTTTGATCCCGGAGCGGGTGGATGAGGTGACCTGCATCTCGACCAAACGCCCGCGGTTGTTCGAGACACCGATGGGACGGTTTTCGTATCGGGCGGTAACGCCGCGCGTCTTCCTAGTGGGTGTGGTTTTGGTCGAGGCGCAGGGCGGGAGCTACTTGCTGGCGTCTGCCGAGAAAGCCTTGTGTGACCGGGTGGCGCTTGTCAGAAAATTGCGCGCGCAACGAGACGTGTCTAGCTTGCTCGCCGATGAGTTGAGGATCGACGTTGAAAGCCTTGCGGAGTTCGATGTCGCATTAGTTCAGGAAATCGCGCGACGCTATCGGCGGGCTTCGGTCACTGCACTAGCGGGTTGGTTGGCGAAGCGGAAAGGGGACTTGATAGGATCATGAATGACGCACTCGAATCGATGCTGGCGCGCTATCGTCCGGAGTCTTTTGCGGACTACGAGAACGCGCTTAAGGAAATCGTCCAAGAGTTGGCGCTGCTCGGGCTGTGGCGCTCGAAGTTCTACGAGCACGCGTCGTTCTATGGCGGCACCGCGTTGCGCATCTTCCACCGGCTGCCGCGGTTTTCGGAAGACATGGACTTTTCGTTGCTGTCGCCGGACACCGATTTCGATCTCGTCCCGCATCTCGCGGCGATACAGACCGAATTGGCCGCATTCGGTTTCGAGTTCGAAGTCGAGCGCAAGATGAAAGCGAAGCCGACGGCGATCGAGTCGGATTTCATCAAGGGCGAGACCCAGGTGAACCTTCTGACGATCGGCACGCCAGATTCGATCCGCAGCAAGCTACCCAAACTTCAGCGGGTGAAGATAAAGCTGGAGGTCGATACTGACCCGCCGCCGCTGGCGGTGCACGACGTGGAGACTTTGCTGGTGCCGCTCCCTTTCCAGGTGCGGCTGTTCACGCCGCCCTGCCTGTTCGCCGGCAAGCTCCACGCGGTGTTGTGCCGAGCGTGGAAAGGCCGGGTGAAGGGGCGGGATTTTTACGATCTAATCTGGTATCTTGGCCGGGAGATACCGGTGCACCTTGCGCATCTGCAGGCGCGGATGGAGCAGACGGGGCATTGGGTCGCGGGTGACCCGTTGACGCTCGACGCTCTGCGAGGGCGACTCTTAGAGCGCTTCGCCCAGATCGATTTCGAGGCGGCGAAGGCGGACGTGCGCCCGTTCCTTCGCGATGCGGAGGAGCTGGTGCTTTGGAGTCGTGAGTTCTTCGACGGGCTGGTGCCGAGACTGGCTGCTACCGAGTAACAATGCTTCGTGCTCTGAGCGCCGAGGAACGACGTAAGTCAGTGGTATTTAGAGCTTCACGAGTCCCCAGCGATCCCATCGCCCCTCATTTTTCTAAAGAATCCCTGTCCAGATCTGCGAAAACGGGAGTTCTACCATGGAGCGGCCGATCCGTCGGAAAAACGGGCTAATGCGAACGATTGCCAATCAAGTATTCGAAACGAGATCAACTCATGAAACTCCCAAACAAAATCAAACCCTTGCTCATCACGCTCTCGCTGTGCTGCGCGGCGCCACTCTCGGCGGCGGACGCTGAACCCGCTGCCGATCCCGCCAAGCCAGTGCCATGGCATGTGGAGAACGCCGAGCTGCGGGTGCCGGTCAAGGTGAATGTTAAGGCCGCGTGGTTGCGGATGCCGCCGCAGGTGTATCTCGCCGATTTGAAGCCGCTCGAAACCACGGACGGGCTTGCCTTTGATCCACAGAGTAAGGACGCCATCCGGATCGACGTCCGCGATCCGAAAGAGAAAGCGGCGACGATCGCTAAGGAGAAGGAAAAGTACAAAAAGGCGGGCAAAGCGTGGGACCCAAAAGCCTACGGTCGAATGCTCGAAGACGAAGAAGGCGGCCCGATAATGCGGGTCAAAGGCTCGGTGACCGTTGCTCTGAAGCCAGCGTATAAAGTCTTCACCTGGCGGCCGCAGACCGCCAAGGTCTACATCGACGGCAAGCTGGTCAGGCCAGATCATATCGACAGTATGCACTGGCAACGCGGAGAGATATTCTGGCAAGAGCATGGAAAGGTGGTAGGCAGGCGAGAGGGAGTTGAAACTCGCGGCGGTGGAGATGGTGTGCAGGGCAGCCTGGTGACCATCCCGACCGGCGCCAAGACGCTCAAAGTGGAAGTGGTTCCTGGTCGATGGCATCATCACCTTCGTCAAGCCGGTTTCATTACCCGATACCCTAAGGTCGCACGCGCGACGCTCTGTCTTCCCGGACGTGACCCCAGTAAGCTGGTCCCCGTCGTGCATCGAGCAAACGGGAAGCGGGTCGGTTGCCGTGTTGTCTGGGCGCAGGCGGACCACGCGGAACCGATGACGATCATGTTCGACTCGTCCAGCGGCGACGAAGAGTATTGGGTCTACCTGGTCGACCAGGCAAAGGCACCGGCAGCACTCGAGTGGACGCCGCAGGTGGAACTTATTCAGGAGATCCGCCAGCTCGATCGCTACAATCCTGAGGCTGAAACGCTCGCTGGTTTTGAAAAGCTGTGGGGCTCCGCTGCCATCGTGGGAAGAGGCATTCCGCGGAAGCGGCCCGGCGAGAGCGCTCTGGGGCGGCTCAAGCCGACACGGGTGATCTATACCGGCAATCCTCCGTTTCGGCAGAAAGGCTCTAAGCCGTTCACTCTGCACGAGTTGGCGGGCTCGCAGCCGGCAACGCTTTGCCGAATGAGCGGCAGCTTCCATATTGCGGCAACCGGTTTTTACCGGCTCTTCTGCCTATCTGGACCCGGCGGCTATGTGCTGCTGGACGGGCAATTGATCGCGTCGTTTCGGGGCGGCAAGTCGGGGCGACTTTTCGAGATGGAAATCGAAAAAGGACAACATCGCATCGAGGTCTTGCGATATGCCCCGTCCGGGCAGGTCGGCTGGGCCGGGATGTGGTGGAAGGATCAGGTGAAGGACCTTAACGGAGATTACAGCATACACTGGCCGCTATTTGGCGAAACAGGCGGCAACATGGGCAGGCCAAGCTACCTGCTCTGGGAGCCGTTGGCGGATACGATGACTGCGCCATTGGAGATCGTACGAAAGAGTCGTGGGCAACATTCAGTTGGTACCAGCTCGCCCATCAGGGCGGGGTCTATCCCGCCATTGGCTATCCCCGGTATGCGCTGAACTGGTATCGCTTCAGCGCCCATGCCCCGGGTGCTTCCGCCGATGCCGTCTATCGCTGGCGATTCGACGGCGGCCGCACGGCCGAAGGCAAACAGATCAGCCAGCTCTTCGTGCTGCCCGGCATCAGGAAGGTCCAACTCGAGGTGCTGGATGCCCCGGGCGGCAAGGTGATCGCCCGCGCCGCCGGCGAGGTCACGGTTCAGATGAGTGTGGCCAATTGGCATGAAGGTGATTTGCTCAATTATAGCAATAGTCGACAGGAAGAAGCATCTCGCGCCCCTTTTAGTCCTCTGGCGGAGCAGATTTGGGCATTTGCGGAGGAAGGCACGCTTGAGCGGGCGCCGCTGGACGAGCTGCTCAACATCTACGAGTGGATGCATCGCGCCGATGGCGACGTGCGCGTCCTGAACAGTGACACGTGGACATCTCCCCGGGGGAACAACCCGAAGCAAATGGAGATCTTTGATGCTGGCGTTGAGAGCCATAGGGTCGCCCGTAAACGGAGCGGCGATGTGCTGGCGCGGCGGGTCAATGAGGTGATCGCCGGTGCGTATCCGTACAGCCAATTGCTGCGGATCGCGCAGAGCGTGACTCGCTCGGAACGCCGGCCAACCGCCGATCACTACGCTGCCGCGGAAAAGCTTCTGGCCACCGTGCTCGAACGTGCCCCCGCCGGCAGCTCTCACTGGCGAGCCGCCGCGTTGGCGCTCTCGGATATCAAGCTGTCGATCCGCGGTGACGCAGAATCCGCGCAGACGCTGCTCGAGAAATTCCGGCAGACCGAAGCGGCCGTCGACATGCTCGAGTCCTGGCAATTTGCCGAGGCCCGCCAGTACCATCATCTTGCGGATACCGATCAGCTCGCGGGGCCGACAGCCGGCTTGGACTGGTCGCCCATCGAGCGGCCACGCCACCTGATCGGTTATAACGGCCGCCACTACGCGCCTATCCACGGGCGCACAGCACAGCAGGCCATGTCAGGCTACGGCTGGACTATCCCATTCAAGCACCACAGGGGGTACTGGTTGGCCCGGGACTTCGATCTACCTGCGGACTGGAAGGGCAACCAGCTGTCGTTTGAAGCCGGCTTGCCCGCAGGATACAACGGCGCACCGATCGAGCACGTCTGGATTAACGGCCAGCCGCTCGGCCGCATGTGGCAATGGCTGGACGAACAGATCGTCATCCCGGCAAAACTTCTGAAGAAGGGCGGCAAGAACCGCATCACCTGGCTGCTGCAGCCCTATCCCTGGCCGGAGCAGGTGCCACAGTCGCCTCCCACCGTATCTGCCGACTTGAGTTGTAACGCCTCTTCTCATGACCACCGTATTCAGCTAGCAAAAGGTCGCCATCTGCGTCGCGACCTTGGACAACAGCTGGTGGTGGGAATGCTTGACGACACCCCCCGCTCGCTTGCTTTTTCGCCTGACGGCAAGCAACTTGCTTCGGGACACCAATACGGAAGCGTCCGCTTGTGGGACGTCGACGCTCTCTTAGAGCGGGTAGATCGCACCTTTAAGGAGGCAACACCGACGGCATCGCACACCATCAGCGTCGGTGCCATGAGCATTGTGTCACTTGCCTTTTCGCCTGACGGCAAGCGGCTCGCGGCGGGTAGTGAGGACAATCGCATTACCATCCTGGACCCTGCCAGCGGGAAGGTGCTCCGCTCCTTCGTCGGGCACCAAGCGGCGGTGGTCGCGCTGGCCTTCTCGCCGGACGGCAAGCGGCTGGCGTCAGCCAGTCATGACCGCTCGGTCAAGATCTGGGATCCGTCCTCCGGCAAAGAACTACTGACCCTGCCCGGGCACGCCGGACCCGTTCATGCCGTTGCCTACTCTCCGGACGGCAAGAGCGTAGCCACCGCAATCGACGATGCTCACATTCGACTATGGGACGCGACCACCGGTGCGGTGCTTCGCACGCTCAAGAAGGACAAGGGCGAGGTGTTGTCACTGGCCTTCTCGCCGGATGGCCAGCGGCTTGCTGCGGGAGTCCGCGAAGGCGTCGTCAGCCAATGGGATCTGGAATCGGGAAAGAAACTGACGACGAGCCAGCAAGGGGTCTTATACGGCTACCTGGATCCCATAGTCACGGGAGTTATGTACAGCCTCGACGGCAAAGAGTTGGTTTCTATCGGCGGTGGGAATGCCAAGAAATGGGATAGTGAAACCGGCAGCGGGGGCGAGCCCATTGGCCAGTTCGACGCAGCCCGCAAAGCATGGACCACGTGGCGTCCTACCATGGAAGGCCCGAACCGCCTGGCGGATGGTTTTGAAAACTATCCGGTCGAGCTGTACCGCACCGAGGCCTGTCAACAGCAGGGAATGAATGTTGCCTGTTACGACGGCAAGTGGGAGAAGCTGCCGGACTTCGATGCATTGAAGCCGGTCAAGCAGGGAGTCCTCAGGCACTTTGACTCGAAGCACTTGAATGAGATCGTGCTGCCCTATCACAAGACCGTCAAGAAGGACGGTAAGGATCATCGGACGGAACACCCCTCGGGCTTGAAGGCCACCGGTTATCTGAAGGTCAAGGCGGCGGGTGACTACACGTTCTCGTGGCAGTCGGCGGATCGTGGCCAGCTGAAGGTTGGTTCGAAGATCGTCATTGACAGCGAGGGGCAGGAGAACTCAAGAGCACTCGCCGAAGTGAAACACGGCACGGTGCATCTCAAACCGGGCGTGCATCCGATCACGCTGAGCTATCTCAATGCTCGAGGCACAAGGCTGAATGTCGTCTTCCCCAGGGAGTTCGTCCGCTCCTTGATCGAGGGCGACATCGCCAGCATTCGTCTCCAGGCAGGTGCCTTGTTGGCACAAGGGAAGCGCGAGGAAGCGAAAGCCTTGCTGATCAAGCTGCACCGCGGCGGATGGCCGCTGTCGGATGAAGAACAAGAGTCCGTCGAGCAGGCACGGATGCGGATTCGGCGATTGTCTAGAACGATGGACGCCAACGACCACTCCTATGGCGTGAGGCTGATCAAGTCTTCGCTGGTCGCCCATCCGATGTTGCGTCTCGATCCGGAGTTCATGGTCAGCGCCATTGCGGTTTACGCCACGCTCGGCGACGCACGAGCTGCCATCCTCGCCGAGCAGATGCTCCAGGCAGACATGAACGAGAGCCAGCGACGCCTCCTCATCATGACCCAGGTCAAAATCAAGCTCAACGCCGGCGACCTGCCCGGCGCCGGCAAGGTCTACCAGAAGCTCAAGAAACTCGCCCCGCAGAGTGACGAAACGATTGAGGCGCGTGAGTTGATCAAGGCAGCGGTGATTAAGGGGAAGTGAGTCTTCTACCAGCTCAGTCCGAAAATCTACCCCGACGCGCGCGACGCTGCTGAGCGGCCGCTACAGCAACAAGCTCCAATCATCACAGGTCACAATCCCGCAGGTTCTCAAGCCGGCGCAACCCCGTTGGGGTTGATGGATTTTTTAGTGCCGTTGCCCCGGGGTAGGCTTCACTGCGTTACGCCACTTGTCCTCCCGTAGCCTTCTTGACCGCCATAGCTTCAGCGAAGGAGGTGGCGAAGGAGGAACCCCGGGCTGAAATACGTAACTCCGTTGGAGTTGAAGGTTCTTCATCCCCAACGGGGATAAGGATTTTAGCCCAGGGTTGCCGGAGCAGAGCGGAGGCTACCCTGGGAACTCCCGCCCCCGTATATCCCAACCCCAACGGGGTTGCGTCCGTGCCGGAATCAATCCCAGAAAGGTTTCTGCCTACCACTTTCAGTTACACCCCGTCTCATCAGTCTGCTTGCCTGCGTAGGATGGCGAAGAGCAGAATGAAGGCCGTGAGGAATTGCGTCATATTGTCCATTATGAGTTGAATCGACACGGTATCACGGAAAAAAGTGGAATTCACCTGTCCAGATCGCTTCTCATTGGGAGTGGTCTAGTAGATGAACAATGATCACAAATAAGCCAAAACAGGAGAGATGATGAGAAGTGAAAATAAATTATGGCCCGGGCTGTTTGCCCTGGTAATGGTCTTGGCGATGGGCGCCGGGACGGCAAACGCCGGCGAAAAACCGGAAACGAAGTCAGCGGAGAAGACATCGGATGCTGTGAAGGATCCTGCTTTTCCGGGAATCAAGGGAGAGTGGCGAGGATTCGACATCTACCGCGAGGGCGGCAACACAGTCGTCGCGCCCAAGAAGGCGGCCGAGGGAAAACCGTGGGTCTGGCGGGCTCGATTCTTTGATCACCAGCCACAGTTCGATGTGGCAATGCTGCACAAGGGATACCATCTGGTTTACTGCCACGTAGGGGGGCGCTACGGGTCGCCGAAAGCTGTCAAGATTTGGAATTCCTACTATAAGACCCTGACCGAGGAGCATGGCTTCGCCAAGAAGCCGATCCTCGAAGGCATGAGTCGGGGCGGACTGATCATCTATAACTGGGCCGTGGCCAATCCCGATAAGGTGGCCGCGATCTATGGCGACGCACCGGTGATGGATTTTAAGAGCTGGCCCGGCCACACCAAACCCGAAATTCTCAGAATGTATGGTTTCAAGAGCGCCGAGGAAGCGAAGGCGTTCAAACTAAACCCGGTCGATAACTTGGAACCGTTGGCCAAGGCTGGCATCCCGATCATTCACGTCGTCGGCGACCTGGACAAATTAGTGCCGGTGGCCGAAAACACCGCCATCGCCGAGAAACGCTACAAGGAAATGGGCGGCGTGTTCGTGGTGATTCACAAACAGGTCGGCCATCATCCGCACTCGCTCGAAGACCCGACACCGATCGTCGAGTTCATGGAGAAGCACGTGGAAGGGAAGAAGTAGGGAATGCGAGATCTGTCTCTTATTACGCTGCTTTTGCTGGTCATGGGTTCGGCCTTTATGTGACTGGCCATACTTGGCGCCTATGCCAAAACAGAGCGTTCACCTGTCATTCCGGAGGCTATGTGATCCCCATTCCGCAGGTCTGATCGAATGGATTGACGAGTCCCCCCGGCCTCGCCCTCCGGGCCGCCTCCGGCGCTCTGTCTCGCTCCGCTCGGCTGATGATTTCCGATTTATGATTTATGAATCATGAAGTAAGAAGGATACGCTGAATAAACCATACGATCTTGAGGAACGCTTGATCCATTTCGCGGTCGATGTGATCAATGTCGTTGAGGTGCTGCCGAATTCAAAGGCGAGCAATCACATTGCGAATCAACAAGCATCGTCCTGAAGGTCCCACGCAGACAACAGAATCGCAAATGGAACGCCCTCAGGCACTTCCCATTTCAAAAATCGTAAATCATCAATCATAAATCAACGAACGATTGCCAATACTCCCGGATCGATGTCGAACCCCGAATCTTGTCATGCCGATCTGACGGAGCGCCAGAAATACGTCTGGGATTGATTCCGGCACGGACGCAACCCCGTTGGGGTTGGGATATAGGGGGGGCGGGAGTTCCCAGGGTAGCCTCCGCCCTGCTCCGGCAACCCTAGGCTTAAATCCGTATCCCCGTTGGGGATGAAGAACCTTCGCCACCCCCTTCAAAAGTAATCCTGCCCACAGCCGGCGTTGCCGATCTTCTCCTGATCACTGATCACTCGGCACTAGCAAACTTCTTCCTACGACGGGAACGGAAACGTCTTCAACCCCAACGGGGTTGCGTCTGATCCTGAACAACCACAGAATACATCATGCTGAAGGCGCTCGCCCCGCAAAGTGAGGCTAAAATGAATATTCAGCACAAACCAAAACCTTTCTTCATCACACTCTCACTGTTCACCCCGAAACTTCCTATCCTTCCCTTCCGATGATTCGAAACATCCCGCATCTTCTGTTCGCATCCTTTCTGGGTCTTAGCTTGCTTGCCAGCGGGCAGGCAGTTGAGCCAATCGGCGACGATATCGGAGCCCTTCAGCAACGCGGAAGTGAACGGTTTTTTGCCGGCCAGATTACTGAGTCACTTGCCGATTGGGATCGTGTGATCGAGTTGGATCCGCGCCAGGGACCCTACCACTGGCAGCGGGGCATCGCTTTGTATTATGCGGATCGCTACGAGGATGGGGGCGCCCAGTTCGAGAGCCATCAGAAGGTGAATCGGAATGATGTCGAAAACGCGGCGTGGCATTTCATCTGTGTCATCAAGACCGAGGATGGCTCGGTTGAGGCGGCTCGAAAGAAGTTGATCCCGATTGCGGGCGATACCCGGGTGCCAATGAAGGAAGTGCACCAACTCTTTGCTGGCACGATCACACCTGAGGCGGTTCTCACTGCGGCGGGGAAGGGGGCGGAGGGTTTGGAGCTACGGAGTCAGCTTTGCTATGCCCACCTCTACCTCGGCTTGTATTTTGAAGCCATCGGCGAGCCGGAAAAGTCAGCGATTCACATCAAGAAGGCAGCGGTGGGATACAAGATGGATCACTACATGGGACGCGTCGCCCAAGTCCATCACATGCTGCGAAGCATGGAGAAGGATGAGTAGTTTTCCTGAGCAGGGGCGGACCTAACCACGGAGGTCGTAGCAGATCAGACGCGATCCCATCGCGTTCTGGTTCACGTAGAGCAAACCGCGGCTCACGATAGGCACGCCCCAGGTTTCTGGAGCGCGGAATAGTTGCGCCTGGGAGAGGATCTTGGCGCCCTTCGGGCTGAGGTCGAGCCAGAGCAGGTTGCCTTGAGCGCCGATGCAGAGGAAGGCGCCATCCACATGAAGTAGGCTGGCGCGGCCAAGTCGGGCATCCTTGAGATCGATAGAGTCCCGCCACATTTCTCGACCGGATTTGACCTCATAGCAGACCATTTCAGTGCCCGCAGTTCCCACGACGCCGTAAAGATAGCCATCGTGGGCGACCGGTGTGGTGAACTGGCTGACAAATTGCCCCGCCTTCCAGCGGAGTTTGGCACTGCCGTCCTCAGCGAAGTCGATCAGGGCTCCGCCTTCGGTGTATCCCTCGGTCACGAAGACCGAGTCTCCGACAACCACCGGCGAGGCGGCATTGACGGAGGCGAACATTCGGGATCGCCATGGGAACATGCCCGCGGTTTCCCCGGATGCCGGATCGATGCTCAATAAGCCCCCGGTCGGTGGATCCGTCATGCCACCGGTAAAGACAAGGATGCGGTCTTTCCCGTGGAGGGTTGTTGGAATGGGAGAGGCATAGCTGGCTTGCCAGTTCTGCTTGTTCGTCCAGCGAAGTTTGCTGGTCCGTTTGTCAAATCCGCCGACACAGAACTTACCGCCGACGTTCACGATGAGCAGGTCTCCGTGAACCAGCGGGGAACCGCCGCGTCCGAAGAATAGGGGAGCGGGTTCGTAGGTTTCGTCGAGATTGGTTTTCCATACCACCTCGCCTGTCGCCAGGGAAAAGCAGTGGAGATCGCTCCGCACGCCGACGGTGAAGACAAGGTCGCCATCGATGACTGGCGCGGCACGCGGTGCGTCTTTCGTGCCGTAGCTCGAGCCCAATTTCACGGGATAATCGAAGCTCCAATGGCGTTCGCCGGTTTCGGCATTCAGGCATTCCACCACTTCCCGGCCATCCATGGCATGGATCATGACCAAGCGCTTGCCGGCCACCACGGGGGGTGCGTGGCCGCTGCCGCGAGTCACCTCCCAAACAAGCTTTGGACCGGTGGCGGGGAGCGCTTTGAGAAGGGGACTCTCTTTCGAATGGAGATCGTGCCGGGGACCAAGAAAGCGCGGCCAGTCTTCCGTCACAGCCTCCTCCTTCAAGGGCTTTGGTGACTGATGAAATGTCAGTCGATCAGATGCTTCACCGGCGTTGGCCACAAGAGTGGCTGCCGCGACAAGGAGTGTGAGGAATGGTTTCATGGTCAGAGTCGGGGGATGCTTCGCCCACCGTCGACCATAGTTTCACGAGGACAGGCCAGTAAACGGAAAACGAACCTTGACGGAAAGGTGTTCTCTTGAGTAGTCTTCGTGTATGGCCAAGCCGAGATACATAGCTCCCTGGCATCGGGAGGGGCTGGAGGAGGCGGATTTGGAGGCGATGAGCCCGGAAAGTGTAGAATTGTTGGCCTCTTTGAAGGGCAAGCCGGCGATTTACCACTGCGTGTCGCGGGTGGTAGGGCGTGAGTTTGTGTTCAAACGCGAGGAGCGGGAGCAGTTCGTGAGCTTGATGCGGCGCTACGAGAGCTTCGCTCAGGTGAAGATTTGGAATCATTGCGTGATGAGTAATCACTTCCATCTGTTGTTGGAGGTCCCGGCCCGTCCGGAGTGCGGTGGGGCGAGTTGGACGGATGAGCGCTTGTTGGCTCATCTTTCGAGCCATTACGGGGAGCGCAAGATGGCGGAGCTGCGCTGGGAGTTGGGGCTGTATCGGGAGCAGTGCAATGAGGCGGCGGCCGAGGCGTTTCGGCAGAGATTCTTCGACCGGATGTGGAGCTTGTCGGGGTATATGAAGGATTTGAAGCAGTGCTTCAGCCAGTGGTTCAATCGGAAGCACGGACGGCGCGGGGTGTTATGGGAGCAGCGCTTCGACAGTGAATTGGTGGAGGACGGGCACGCGGCACGCCGGGTGTCGGCCTACATTGATTTAAATCCGGTGCGGGCAGGGATGATGAAGGATCCCAAGAGCTATCGATGGAGTGGCTATGGGGCGGCGGTAGGCGGAGACAAGCAGGCGCGGGAGGGCTTGTGGTTGGTGATGTGCGAGGAGGCGGCGACGCGGATGAATGCGAACCGGGCGGCGGAGGAGTTGTCGGATTGGCGTTCAGTGGCGCGGAGGTATCGGGTGGCCTTGTTCGAGGAGGGCGAGGAGCGGGGGCGGGACAGGAGCAGGAGCAGGAGCAGGAGCAGGAGCAGGAGCAGGAAGAGGGCGGGGATCCCGGCCAAGCGGGTGGCGGAGGTGATCAAGAGGGGAGGGCGCTTGAGTGAGGCGGATTTGTCTTGGTGCCGGACGCGCTACTTTCTGGACGGGGTGGCGATAGGGGTGCGGAGTTTTGTGGCGATGAATTATGAGGCGACGCGGGGGTATTTTGGATCAAACCGGCGTGATGGGGCGCGCCGCCTGCGCAAGGTGGAGTCGAGCTTGTGCACGCTGCGGGATTTGCAGAAAGAGGCGGTGTGTGTGAGCGGGAGTGGGTAGTTTTTTGGTGAGCGCAGGCAAGAAGTGGTAAGCGGAGAGCGCCGATGGGGCCGAGGTCCGGGATCATGGAGGGAGAAGTGCGCTCTGAGTGCGCCCTGTTTGCATCATGGCCGGGCGAGAAGACGAGAACAGGGGAGAGCGCGGGGTTATCTGAGGATCATGGCGTAGAAATCGCCATATAAGAGGGGTGAGGCAGGCCAGAGAATGGGACGAGAAGTGACGATGCGAACCCTCCTCGTGCCTCCTCTATAAATGGCCTGTCCTCCTGAAACGATAGTCCTCGTGAAACGATATCAAGAAGCCAGCGATTCCTTGAAAGGAACTGTCGGATTGGTAATGAAACAAAAACTGACTATGCCAAGATGATGAAAATTGTTCTTGATGCAGGTTTTTGTGGTTACGTTGGTATTGAGTTTGACCGTCGTGGTGATGAAGCCGAAGGCATTAAAAAAACAATTCCTATTGATTAAGGATGCGCGATCCATACAAAGATGAGTATTTATTTTTGTTGGATCTGCTGATTTACTACTTGATGTCTTTGATGTCTTTGATGTCTTTGCCGTCGAGGAGCCACTCTTTATTGAAGACAGCAACAGAAAGGCCTGTATCGCGATAGTGCCCCTTACCTTTCTCATACAGCACGACAACATTGCCGTCCTTGGTGAGTGCGGTGGAGGAATAGCCGGTCGCGCCTTCGTAGATGAGCTTCCGGACGGGCCAGGTCTTGCAACCGTCTACCGAGAGGCTGATCATCAGCTCCTTGCGGTGCCAGATGCTCCATTTGGTATTGCCCTTCTCGTAGAAGCTCTGGTTGCTGAATATGACTGCGTGGCGACCCCATGACGCTTCCGGAATGCCGAGCAGGGCCGCGGCGGTGCCCCCCAACATAGAGCGTAGCGTGTCGGACGTCTTGAAGGTCTTGAAATCAAATGTCTCGCCACCATCGAAGCTGCGCGCTTCCATCCGCGGCCCTTCTCGGCGCGAGTTCGCGTAGAGCGAGCCGTCGGGCAGCTCCACGATGCAGCCTTCGCCTGTATTCGGATTAACATAGCCACCGTGCTTCCAGGCCTTGCCGTGGTCGTCGCTGTAGACGACCTGGTTGCGCCCGGCGAATTTGGGTGTGCCGTCCTCGTTCTTTTCCGGCTTGCCGTCCTCAGTCAGGGTGGGGCCATGGGTGCGGCCAATGAAAAGGATGCGGCCTTTCTTTGGGCCATACTTCAGCGTGATACCGGCATCACCGCCGGGACCCGACGCATACTTGCCAGCGACATTTGGCGTTACCTTGTAGTCTTTGCCCATCTTCAGGTCATGCCACGTCATGCCACTGTCCTTGCTGACGAGCAGTCCGCGTTTCTCGATGAGGGGCATGATCCATTTTTCCTCCGCGTAGAGTGCCTGTTCCTCTTTCGATCGAGTCGCCAGGAGGGCATCCTTCGCTTTCGTAGTCTCGGGTCGGGCGTCATAGTCCATGAAGATGTCCCCTGTCTTCTCGTCGACGACCGCGGCGCCTATGTAGCAGAGCCAGCCCGGCCTGTCCAAGATGAACTGGAGCGGTTCCCACGTCTTGCCGTTGTCCTTGGAACGCCGAAGAACGATGGTCTGGTAAGGACAATTGTCTTTGGGAGTGCCGACACGGCCGTTGCAGAACGCCAGGAGGGTGCCGTCCTTAGCTGTCACGAGCGAGGGGATGCGATAAAAGGTGGTAACCTCCTTCCCTGTCTCGTCGGTCGCTTTGGCGTGCTCGAAAATGTAAGAATCAGTCATCTCAGGTACAGCGCCCCGTGCGCTGTAGCCGATACACAGCGTGATTACCGTCGTCAGTAGCAAGAGGTTGGTTCTAGTTGTATTCATCGCAGACTGCTTACCCGTTGTTTGTGGGCGGAGCAATTTTTTTTCTGTAACTAGCAATTAGGGTTCTCTTTAGCTGTCCTAGTGGCCTGTCACACTTCGATTGAAGGATAGAGGCTTTGGAGTTTTATGCGGGCGGCGGCGGTGTCGTCTACATCCCCAAAGGGGATACGGATTTCAGCCCGGGGTTCCTCCTTCGCCACCTCCTTCGCTGAAGCTATGGCGGTCAAGAAGGCTACGGGAGGACAAGTGGCGCAACGCAGTGAAGCCTACCCGGGGCAACGGCACCAAAAAATCCATCAACCCCAACGGGGTTGTGTCCGATCCTGAAAAACCACCGGATATCTCGTGCCTCTTCTCCGTTTCCGAATCCCAGCTTCCTGTTGTGCCCAAGTATCTTGACAACCAGGAGGAGCCCCACCCCAAAAGCAAATTCCTAGCAGCTAGCAGCCAGCAGCCAGCCTTGACTTGATGGCGGCCAGGTTCACCTTGGCGCAATCAACGCGCAATGTTCCGTAACTCACACACCCACCGATTGGTCGCGTGGGGGGTGGCGTGTCTTGTATCTAATTTATCCACAAAGGAGTTTCTAATGACGTATCGCCGCATAATGGTAACGGGTTTTCTTCTGGTTTCATTACTTGCCGTCCCGGCGCTGGCCGTCGAGGGCGACACGCTCAAGGTGGCGACGATTTTCGGGGACCACATGGTCGTCCAAGCGGACAAGGCGATCCCGGTGTGGGGATGGGCCAAGCCCGGCACGAAGGTAGAGGTCAAACTCCTCGACGCAAAGGCCGTCACCGCGACGGCGGGCAAGGACGGTCGTTGGATGGCGAAGGTGAGTCCGGTCAAAACGGGGCAAACCGGCACGATGACCGTGTCGGCCGGCGACGCGAAGATCGTTTCCAAGGATGTGCTCGTCGGCGAAGTGTGGCTGTGCGGCGGCCAAAGCAATATGGAATGGAAGGTCACCGGAAGCAACAACGCCAAGCAAGAAATCGCAGCCGCGAACTACCCCCAGATCCGCATGTTCACGGTCACCAAAACCGTCGCCGGGTTGCCCGCAACCGACGTGCAAGGCCAGTGGGAAGTCTGTTCGCCCGAGACGGCGGGACAGTTCTCTGCGGTGGGATACTTCTTTGGTCGCGAGATTTACAAGCAACTGAAAGTTCCCGTCGGCTTGATTCATTCCAGCTCGGGCGGCACGCCCGTGGAAAGTTGGATGCCCCTCAAATCCATGAAGGGCCACCCGTTGTGCAAGGACATCATCAAGCGGTATGCCGTAGTCGCCAAGGCCCTCGCGGTGAGCGACGAAAAGAGAAAGGAGGTGCGTGCGGAATATACCAAGAAGATGAAAGAGCACAGAGCGTCGGTGGCGAAGAAAGAGTATCCGAACAAGGGCTTCGAACAGGGACTGGCCAAAGCGAGCTATGACGACGCCTCGTGGAAGTCGATGGAGATTCCGAGCAACTGGGAGGATTCCGTAAAGGAGATGAGAGGGCTGGATGGCGTAGTCTGGTTCCGCAAGACGGTGACTGTCCCGGCCGCCTGGGCGGGCAAGGAACTCTCGCTCAAAGTCGGACAGGTGGATGATGTGGACATTACCTATTTCAATGGCGAGAAGGTCGGCTCTACCAACTTGTCCTATATGGCTAAGCGGGAATACACGGTTCCGGGCAAGCTCGTCAAAGCGGGCAAGAACACGATCGCCGTTCGCGTAACAGACAGGAAGGATGGCGGAGGCATCTGGAATGGCACGCTCTCGGTGTCGCGAAAGGACGCAGACACCAAGCCCATCGATCTCGCCGGTGCGTGGAAATACAAAGTCACCGTGCCGGTCAGGCCTTTGTCGAAACCACGCAGACCTTTCAACCTGACAGGGTGGACCCCGTCAGGCCTGTACAACGCGATGATCTACCCGCTGGCTCACTATCCGATCCAAGGCGTGATCTGGTATCAGGGCGAAAGCAATGCCTCCCGGTCTGAGCAGTATGCCTTCCTCTTCCCGCAGATGATCCGCGACTGGCGATCGCTGTGGCAGGACGACGAGTTGTCGTTCTTCTACGTCGAGCTGGCGAACCACATGAAGCGGGCCGATCAGCCGGGCGTCGATAGCAATTGGGCCTTGCTCCGCGAATCGCAGCGCAAAGCACTCGAACTGCCGCGAACGGGCATGGCGACCGCGATCGATATCGGCGACGCCGAGGACATCCACCCCCGCAACAAGCAGGACGTAGGCAAGCGGCTGGCGCTCAGCGCATTGGGTGTGGAATACGGAAAAGCAATCGTGCACAAAGGGCCGTCGCTGAAATCGGCCACCCCCAAGGGCGATAGCGCAACGCTGGTGTTCAACGATGTAGCCGACGGCCTCAAAGCCAGCACGCCGCTGGAGAAATGTTTTGGTGTCAAGGGCGCCGACGGTGAGTGGACCTGGGCCGATGCCAAGATCGCCGGCAAGGACAGCATCGTGCTCAAGGGCAAAGCCGGCACGAAGATCGTCGCGGTGAGCTATGCTTGGGCAGACAATCCAGCCGCACCGTTGTACAATAGTGAGATGATCCCAGCGCTTCCCTTCAACACCGTTGCCCAGAAATCGAAGGAATAGAGACTCCCGCCGAGCAAGGAGCAGTTTGGCCTGGTGACGTATTCGTTCCCGCCGTAGGTGGGGAAGAAGTTTGCTAGTGCCGAGTGATCAGGAGAAGACCGCTTACGCCGCCTGCTCCTTGCATTGAACCCGATAAATCCATTCCCCAATGGTAGCTCTTTTCAAGAGTCGTGTCAGCGTATTCCGCGATGGGGAACGTGTGATTGAGC
>Ga0206131_10002610_pt1 | contig 21584 bp, 11 predicted proteins | sample Helgoland_Spring_FD_148636 | JGI IMG/M metagenome (GOLD analysis project Ga0206131, IMG submission 148636) | Pelagic subsurface seawater microbial communities from Kabeltonne, Helgoland, North Sea - Helgoland_Spring_Bloom_20160517_1 | ecosystem: Environmental > Aquatic > Marine > Epipelagic ...
TATGAATTTCCTTAATCCACTCCTCCTCATTGGAGCGCTCGGAATCGCATTGCCGATCCTCGCACACCTGATCAACCAACAGAAGGTCAAGAAAACCGATTGGGCCGCCATGCAGTTCCTCAATCGTAATGTGCAGGTGCGCTCACGCCAAATGCGTCTGCGTGATCTTCTTTTGCTAATCCTGCGCTGTCTGGCGCTACTTCTTCTCGTATTCGCTCTCGCTCGCCCAACATGGCGGGACGATGTAGCAAGCTGGATCCCCGGTGAGTCGCGAGCCGGAATTGTCATCGGCATCGACGCATCATTTAGCATGGAGCATGGCGGAGAGAATTCGAGCCGCTTCGACCGTGCCCTGGAACAAGTTCAGGTCATCAGCGAGCTTATCCAAGCTGGTGACCCAGTCTCCGTGATCCTCCTTGGCGGAAACAATGAAGTCCTTATCAACAACATGGCGTTCGACCGCGAACGCTTCACTGAGATTCTACAAAAAGCGAAGCCCGTCCCAGACGGACTCGATCTCGACCGCGTTCCCAAACAGCTAAAACAGCTGGCTATCGACATGGATGCATCAAAAAAAGAGATCTACTTCATTAGTGATGTTCAAGAACGCGACTGGAGGAGCACCTCCTCAAGTTTCAAAGAGGCACTCGCCGACCTTCGTAACGATGCCGAAGTCTTTCTCGTTCCGGTGTTCGGCACACCCGATAACCTCGCCGTCACGGAACTCAATTTCGTCTCTGGTGAGCTGCGCAAAGGTGCCACCGCACGATATCAGGCCACTATCAAAAATTACGGCACGGCTCCAGTCAGCAATGTTGAGGTCCAATGCCGCGTCGAGGGGGTGCAGATCGACAGCAAAACAATCCCAGTTATCATCCCAGGGGCATCAGAGACGGTCTCCTTATTTGTCCCATTCTACAATGCAGGCGCCACCCGCATCACTGCTGAGATCAACGGTGATTTTCTCAAGACCGATAACGTTCGGCGGGTAGTCACCATTGTCCGCGACCGCGTCTCCGTCCTCTGCGTGGATGGCTCAAATGGCGATGCCGGCCAGCTTATTAAATCCGCCCTTCTTGCCCGCAGCGATGGGGCTGAAAACAAGGACTACATCGTCCGCTCCGTTCCGTGGCTGTCCCTGCCTGCTCAACCTCTGGAGGAAGTCGATGTAATTATACTCGCCGATGTCCCAGAGATCACTCCGCAGCAAGTGGAGCAGCTTTCACGCTACGTCCGCCAAGGCAATGGTCTCGTTTGGTTCGCCGGGGAAAATGTTAAAGCCGCGGTGTGGAATGAACGTATGGCGAGCGCCGCTACCCCCTTACTGCCAGCCAGTCTCGGCCCTCCAGTTGATTCCAGTAATAAGCTAGGAGCGGGTCGGCCCCTGGACCCCGCCATGCCGGACCACAGCGTTTGCATGCCGTTACTCTCGCTGCCAGAAGATCTATTCAGCGAAACACGCTTCCTAGCAAGATTAGATGTCAAACCCTCCGCATCGAGCTTCTCGGTCCTCAGCTTGGCCGGAGGCGGTGAGCCAATACTGTTAGAACACTCACTCGGACGTGGTCACGTCTTCCAGTTCACCACCTCAGCAGATACAAGCTATAATAACATGGCGCTGACACCTGTTTTTCCGATGCTCATGCAGCAGATTGTCACTTATCTCGCAGGACGTGAATTCGAGCAGCCACGTGTGGTAGGGGATTCACTTTCTTTGACCTACGAGGACCAACCAGATGCAAGCGATGCTGTCTTCGACACCCCATCAGAGAAAATCATTACCGTCCCAGTTCGCGAACACCGCGGCCAGTTTGTCGCTATGTTAGAAAATACGGTTGAAGCTGGGTTCTATACAGCAAAGGTCAGCGTTCAAGCACCTGGCAGGCCAGTAGCTGTCAACATCGACCCCAGTGAGTCGGACGTCGCCTCGCTCACTGCATCGGATTTAAATACAAACCTCGAGGGCGCCAACATCACGCTAGCAAGTTCTGAAATCGAACTCGTAGCTGCCATCGAAGCATCACGCACCGGCCGCTCTTCATGGCGGCAATTTATGATCGCTGGTCTTATCTTGCTTTTAATCGAAAGCCTTCTCGCCGACCGCCTCCGCGGGCGGAAACAAAAAATCAGCAAGCAAGTAGACACTGCGCCTGAAAACCTTACTGAAACATCTAATGCCTGATTCGATCCCTCTCATCGGACAAATTGTCCAGGTCTTCTGGGCCCGCCCAATATCTACCGTAACGCTCCTAGCTATTTTTACGGTAATTGTATTATTAAGCATCTACCTTTACCGCCGGCCGTGGGGATTACCGCTATGGCTACGTATATCTCTGGGTATTGCAAGAGTACTGATCCTGGCATTGGTCGTGGCCACTTTACTCGAACCCACTGCAGTGGTCAATGAGACCCAGACGCGTGTGCGCAGTTTGCCTGTGCTACTCGACACCTCAGAAAGCATGTCGATGAAAGATCAGCGTAAGCGTTCCGATGACCTCATCGAAGCCGCCGCTGCACTGGATATGGTTTCGTTAGAAGAAGACACTGAGGCCGACCGCGCGGTCATGCTACTTGATGCTAAGCAGCGCCAGGCAATCACCTCAGCCTCTCGTCTGGATCTAGGCGCAGCCATACTGAGCCAATCTGGTCGCCCAGTTTTCGAATCTCTCGGCCAAAACCTCAATCTCAGCTACCACGCCTTCGGTCAGTCGCCACGCTTGATCAGTGACAAAAATACAGTGAGCACAGAGGACCTAGCAGAACTGAAAGCCGATGCCCCTGGCACATCAATCGCCGCTTCACTTGAAGCAGTTGCCAATTCCGGTGGCATCCCACCAGCAGGTATCGTCCTACTATCCGACGGCATTGGTAATGCTACATCACAACGCTCAGAAGCCGTCCTCCGGGATCTAGGCGCACGCGGCATCCCCGTTTACACCGTACCCCTGGGCCTGCCCGATCCAGATGACGTCGCAATCCGCAATATCATCATGCAGGAGGTGGCCTTCTCAGGTGATCGCGTCCCAGTCCGCGTCCATATCCAGTCACAAGGCTACGAGCAACGCACAGCGCGGCTGTCAATACTCCTCAATGATCGACGCGTCTCATCACGCACTGTTCGCCTCGATGGAGGAGTGCAATACGAAGACATCGATTTCCGTGTGGATGTAAATAAGAAAGGTGCCGCACAAATCGACGTTGTCATCGAGCCATTTGACGATGAAGTCTCAGTCGCCAACAACCGCGTTACTCGAAGTGTTCGGATCGTGAATGAAAAAGTCAACGTACTCTACATCGAGGGAAATGCCCGTTGGGAGTTTCGCTACCTGCGCGCTATCCTCCACCGCGATCCACGGATCAACGCTACTTTTATAGCATCCAATGTTGGCCCTGAGGTCGCACGTAACTCTCCTGAACACATCGAACGATTTCCCAGCAAACAGGAAGAGGCATTCCAGTATGACTTGGTGATCCTCGGCGATGTCAAAGCATCTTTTTTCAAACCCGAAGAACTAGATCTGTTAGAAAAACTCATTAGGGATCGCGGAGCATCCTTACTCATGCTCTGCGGGCCGATGCACTCACCAGGTTCCTACGCCGGAACACCCGTAGCTAATATGCTACCCGTTCGATTTGACCCTGAGGCAAAATGGGAAGAAATCGCGCAATCCGTTTACCCAGTGCTGACTCCTGAAGGACGTAGCAGTTTGGTCATGACATTAGAAAATGATGTTGATCTCAACGATCGCACATGGAGCCGCATGGCACCCATGGATCAGTTGCCACCGCTGCTGTCAGCCAAACCCGCCGCAACCGTCCTCGCCACACTCTCTGACAGCACCGCGCGGAACCAAAGTTACCCATTGGTCGCCTGGCAACGCTACGGCACCGGTAAATGCATGTCGATCGCCTCAGACCGACTCTGGCGATTGCGCTACAAGACCGGCGACAAGTATCACTGGCGCGTCTGGTCGCAGTGCATTCAGTTCATGACACTCTCCCGTCTGATGGGTGAACACAAACGCATCCGCCTAGAAACGGACCGCTCGATTTACCCTGTCGATGGGCAGTGTCGATTGTATGCCCATGTTCTTGACGACAACTTTGAGTCAATTTCCCAACCGAGGTTTGAGGTATACGTAACCAACACAGCTGGCGGACAAACCAAGGAACTTGTCAGCCTGCGGCCAGACAAGTCACAGCCCGGTCTCTATGAAGGATACTTTACTCCGAAGACGCCTGGCCGATACAGACTTGAGGCTAATGAAAACGATAAACGCATTTCCAGTATCACGGAATTTCAAGTCAGTGACGTCCGACAGGAGTTACTAGACGCTGGCATGGACTCAGATAATCTCCAACACATTGCAGACCTAACAGGCGGCGCCGTGCTCGGTGTTCGCCAACTCAACAAACTAACCGACCTGGTCAATGGCGAGCCAGCCACCACGACCATGCGCTCCGAGCGTCCACTGTGGGATAACGCGCTGGTGGTTCTATTGTTTATTGGATTGTTAGGAGCCGAATGGATCCTACGAAGAAGACACGACCTACCATGAGCGAAGCATCTCAAAAATCCGCCCTCGATCCGTGCCTACGCGCGGTTTGGCAACGCACGCAACGCAAGCACATCAGTGCAGGCTTTTTGGCGCTGCTCCGCTGGGGTATTCCACTATTCATGTTTGGCATGGCCATCGATTGGCTAACCTATACGCCCACAGCCGGTCGAGTGGTGATTTTGGCAATCGTTTTAGGGGTTTCCCTTTACCAAGCATGGCGAGCCGGCTGGCAACAGCTGCGCGTATTTAACGCCACACGCACCGCATTGCAGGTTGAGGAACAACATGGTGGCCTTGAAAGCCTGCTTGCCACCGCTGTTCAGTTTGGGGAGTCAAAAAAGACAAATGGATCTTCGTCGAGCCTCATCGACGCCACTTGCAATAAAGCGAACATCACCGCTGGGGATCTCAAACCAAGTAAGATCATTAACTTCAAGAGCCTGAAGACACCAGTCTACATCGCCGCAGGACTGGCAGCTCTCGTGCTCCTTTTTGGCGTCATCAACGGCCCGTTCCTCGCTGCAGGTTTGGCTCGTATCTTCACGCCATGGACACAGATTGCCTACCCAACCAACACCAATCTTGATCTCAAAACAAAGGACATGGTATTGAAAGAGGGTGATAGCGCCAAAATTACCATCGGAGTCTCAGGTGTGATCCCGGACACCGCCAAGTTCTACCTCCGCACTGGTGACGGTGATCCTCGCGAAATTGAACTCCCAGTAGCCAATGGTATCTGCGAATACACACTCGCCTCCGCATCCCGTGGCTTCAGTTACCGAATCAAAGCCGGCGACGCCCGTAGCGACTGGCATCAAGTCCGCGTGGTCGCTGCACCACGCATCGAGGACGTTCAGGTCGGACTCGAATTCCCCAGCTACCTCGAGCGCGAGACCAAAACCGTAGAGGCGCTTACCCTGACCGTGCCACAGCAAACCAAACTCAAATCCCAAATCACCCTCGACCGACCCGTCAGCAAGGCCATGCTCATCCGCGACGGCGAAGAGCCACTGCCACTCGAAGTGACCGGTGATGGCCGCCAGATTGTCTTTGAAGAAGAAGCCAACGCCTCACGAGGCTACAGTTTCTCATGGGTGGAAAAACAATACGGATACGAATTCACCAGCCCACGCTACTACCTTCAAGTCGCCTCAGACCAAGAACCACGAGTCGAACTTACATCCCCCGAATCCAACCTCGTCGCCATGATAGGTCGCCCGCTCAGCCTCGCCGCCCGTGTCCAAGACGACCACGGCATCGGCTCAACAGCCGTAGCCTATCGTGTCAATCAACTTGATGAGGTAGCCGTCAAACTTAAGCTCTCACCGAAAAATGGACAAGGCGACCAACCTGTCGATTGGGATTACCGAAAAGCCATATCCGATATCAAAATTGGCGACACCGTATCTTTCACCATCGAAGTCAGCGACCGATATCCCGGAAAAGACGGCCCGCATGTCGTGCGCTCGGACACGCGCCGGATTACTTTCCTTTCTAAAAGAGACTATCTCAAACAGATGCTGAAAAAGAAAGACCGCCTGCTTTCGCGCATGCTGGCAATCTACAGACAGCAACGATCGGCATTTGATAACGTGCGCAGTCTGGAACCAGACGCCGACACCTATATGCAGACCTGTCAGGTCGAAGCGATCCGACAAGAACTCGTCCGGGACCAGCTCAAGGAGATTGCATCGCAGGTGAAATCCTTACTTGATGACCTCGCCGCTAACAAGCTCTCGGACGTGCCGCAGGCCGAGTCCCTTGAACACATTCGTTTGGCATTACTCAAAATCGCAGACGAGCACCTCGCGAACGCAGCGTCCCGCCTACGTCATCAGTCCAGCGTGGTAACAGGCAATAACCAGGAAACCCCCGATCCATCATCCGCGGCCACCGCCGTCAATACCGCCGCCCGCGAGCTGGGCAGCTTGGTGTTACTTCGATCCATCGACATGGCCCAGGAAGTCTATGCACGCGAAACACGTATGCTGGCACAAGTCCAAGCGTCCTTGCGCTGGCGCACCGTGCAAGCCGAATCGGCCAAGTCAGCACCCGCTCTCGCGAAAGAACAAAAGAAACTCGCTCAGTGGACCACCCGCCTGATTACCGATTTACAAAATGGAATGCGCTACGAGAAACGCCCATTAGCCGTTCTCCGCCTGGGCCAAAGCTTGAAAAATTTGCAGGCAACCGAGACCGAACAACGGATGCTTCAAGCCGCCACGCTGATTACTCAAGGCAAACCCGATCAAGCGGAGCTTCTCCAAACCGGATTGATTAAATCCCTACTCGATGCCGAATTCAGTGTGCGCCTCAGTGGGGCCTATGCAACGCTGATCAAAACTCGGAATCAGATGCGCATACTTGTCAAAGTGCAGGAGATACTTCGCAAACAATGTTCCGAAATGTCGGCCGATGACTTCAAGACAGGCAGCGCTCAGTCCGCACAAGCCCAAAAGAAACTCCGCAAACGCCTGCTAACCTTGCTCTTGCCGACAGTTCCCGCACCACGCACCGAGCTGTTTGATGAAATATTCCCTCAGGCTCCGCCCGTTCAAACTCTACTGAAAAAAGCCGATCTCGCAATGGTGGAAGCCCTTAAACAACTCGCTGCCGGCCAACAGGACGCGACCACCGCACAGCAACGTAAAGCAGAAAAGTCACTGACCGATCTGGCAAATCTGGTCGATCGCTGGTCCGTGGAAATGGGAATTCAAACACTCGGCCTCAGCACCCTAGTCGCTAAATCAAGCGAACGCCTTGCCCTGATGGAGGAATTCGAAGCCAAAGTCATCGCACTCTTGGAGAAAACCGATGCCGCTGCGGCAGACGAGAAAAAAGTAGATACTCTGGAAAAACCCCAGCTACTCCTCGCCAAAGAACTCACTACCTTCGGCAACGACCTCGAGAAACAAAACCAGGCAAATACAGACCAAGACGTGCCGCCTCTGCTCAGCCGGGTTCGGCGCGCAGAAAAGGCACTGCAGAGCGCCGCAACATCACTGAAAGCCAACGAAGCCGATCAAGCAATCGGCCATCAAGAGCAGGCGGCCGATATCCTCGCCGAGGGCTATGCAATCGTTACCCGACAAAATGAGCAACTCGGATTGCTGCAAAGTTTGCTAATGTTCCAAAGATCCGTCACGTTTGCCAATGGCTACATGGGCGACATTGTCGCTGAACAAAGAGACCTGATCAAGGCAACCAAGGCGTTGAAAAATGATGACGCCTCAGCCATCCTACCCATGTTCGCTCACTTGGAACGCTGCATCGAAGAGGTCGCACCCTTGCTAAACCTGGTAGCCGCCAGAGTCGATGCCGGCACACCATTGACCTTTGCCGTTTCAGATTTGGCAGACGCCGTCGACTCACTGGAAAATAACGACAAACTCGATGCCATCGACGCTCAGGAGGTCGCCACAGAATCACTCGCGAAAGTCTATACTCTCGTCAAGGAAATGAAATCACAGACAAGCTACGTCGCTGAGATCATTGAGTTCCTCCATGCATCCGTCGCCACCACCACCATGCTGGAATATCAACAAGACGAGTTGATGCGCAAGACCCAGACGACCAAACAAGAGGATCTGAAAGCCCTGGCAGAGCAACAACGCAAGCTGCTCGACAAGACAGAAAAAAATGGACAAATCCTCGAGTCAGTTACCGGAGGTATCCCACCGCACAGCGTGTTCGTTGAGAGAGCAAAAGCTAAGCATAGAGGTAACGGAGAAGTCGTTTTACCTGAGGAAATGCCAGCATACACCGAACCCGCCAAGTTGATGCGCGAGGCATTAACCCGATTGGAATCAGAAGACGCATCCGCACTCGAGCAGATGGAGCTCGCGGTAGCAACGCTCAAAGCGAATACCGAATCCCTGTTTACTGTGATTAGCATGCTCCACGGCCTACCCGATATCGAGATCATGACCCACACCGATCCGGGCGTTACCCGATTGGTCGATGTCCTTGCCGTCGCCAGCTCACACAAGGTTTTGTTCCGCGATACCAACGCCGCCAAGCAGCAGGAAATCAAGCCCATGGCCACACGCCAGAAAGACCTCGCCGAACGATGCCAGAAACTCGCCCAAGTCGGTGAGCCACACCCGATGCTCCAAGCCGCTGCCACTCAGCTTGCAGCTGCCACCACTGCCATGCAGTCGGCGAACCAAGATACCATCAAACGCAGCCAGAAAGTGGCAATGAAAACCCTCCAGCACTTTATCATCGAGCAGGCACTGATCCTCGAAACCGCTACCCCCCCGCCATCACCTTCTCCTGGTGACCCGGACGACGGCGGAGAAGGCAGTGACGGCGACCCAGCATTTGCCGCCGGGTTTGCCTCCGAATTTGCCAGTGGCGAAGCACCCAAGGACAAGCGTGCTGGCTGGGATGTTCGCGGTGAACGTAACCGGGCCGCACTGAATCAAAACTTCGCACGTGAACTGCCACTGGAATACCGAGGCCTGTTGAAAAACTACTACGAGAGAGTTGCCAAATGAATAAAATAAGAAATCACAATCATCGTTATCATTCCGCCGCTCTGTGCATGTTGATGGCCGGCGCCTTCATCACGCCACTTGCTGCACAGGAAAATCCATCGGATACAGAGGCACCCGAGATGACCGAGCAGACCGAAAAGGCCATCGATCGTGGACTCAAATACCTCATCTCCAGCCAGAATAAAGACGGCTCGTGGGCCAGTCAAGACCCCACCAAAGGTGGCGGATACGCAATCGCCGGCACCAGCCTCGGACTGATGGCATTCATGGTCGAGGGACATTTCCCTGGCTTTGGCCCCTACGGCAAAGCACTGGACCGTGCAAAAGATTATCTGCTCAAACGATCCAAGGATTCCGAGACAGGCACCATGGGCGTAAAAATGTACGAAATCGGGCTCTACACCATCGCAATGTCAGAGCTATGGGGCATGACCAGCGATCCCGAGGACAACAAAGAGATCCAAAAGGCTCTGGAAAGAGTCGTCGATATCATCTTACGATCACAGAGCCCTCTGGGCGGCTGGCGCTACGCACCACGCCCCGACTCCGGCCAGGACACATCCGTCACCGCGATGGTTTTTGTCTCGCTAGCATCCGCGCGTGAAGCAGGTGTGCTAGTGCCCACCGAGACGATCAAAAGACTAACCGGCTACCTCCGCGACCAGGCGTTCGACGAACAACGCGGCGGCTTCGGCTACCAAGGGAAGGGCTACACCATCGCTTGCACCGCCGGCGGCGTCTATGCTGCCCAACTCGCTGGCAACCGCGACACCGAATGGGTCCAGGCCGCAATCAACTCTCTTGAAAACGACCCCAAAATGTTCTCCAGAAAAGACAACGGTAATTTCTACTACTCACACTACTACGCCATGCAGGCCATGGTGCAGGCGGGCGAAGAACGTTACGCCAAATGGTATCCCAAGATCCGTGACGCACTGCTCACACTGCAGAAACCTAACGGATCATGGCAGGAAAAGGAGCTGGATTATCCACACAAAACTCCCATGTCGATCATCATCCTCGGCACCCCTAACAGATACATCCCCGTCTACCAACGCTAAAGCGCAAGATCACCCATGTTCAATCAACTTAGTAAAAACTATAAGCCTGCGCGCCTGCTGCTGCTCGGCTTGACAATTGCGTTGGCCTTCGTTGCCCAGGCATCTGCTGACGAACAAAAATCCGGTAAACATTTATTTATCCTCTCCGGTCAATCAAACATGACCGGCGGCCTCAAAGCGGCATTCGCGGCTCGTGTTGCCAAGCATTTTGGCAAGGAGAACGCCGTTGTTGTGATGCGCCAGAAATCAGGCCGTGGCATCCGTTTCTGGGTCGCTGATTACCGTCAGCCCACGGGTCGCGGCCTGACCGACAAGAAGATGAATTCCAATGGCATGGAATACAAACCCCTGATCGAGACCGCATTGGCCGCAGCCAAAGACCAGTCCTTCGATACCGTCGGCTTTATCTGGATGCAGGGCGAGTCAGACGCGAATAACCGACTCTCCGAGACATACGAAGAAAGCTTTCACAAACTCGTCAATCAGCTCAAAAAGGATCTCAAACGAAACGATCTCTACTTTGTCATCGGCCGCATTAACGACTATGCCCGCAGCAGGCAACCCAATGACCACTGGGTTCAAGTCAGGGAAACTCAGGTCAAGCTCGGCAAGACCCCGGGCAACGCCTGGATCAATACCGATGATCTCAATGGCGGCGATGCCAAGCAGCCCGACGGTGACATCCATTTCCCCAAAGAGGGAGCCGTCGCCCTGGGCCAGCGCTTTGCCGACAAAGCCATTGAACTGATCGCCAAGCCATAGTGCTATCTCGAATACCATCTCGAATCAGTGAAATAACAGGTCATTTTCTGACGTCTTATAGTAACCACTTTTCCCATGAACAGATATTTCCGGACTCTCATCACCTTGCTCCTCCTCGCCAGCGTAGGATCACTGCCCGTGATGGGGCAGAACCAGATCCCCGATGCCAAACTCAGCAAGCTGGAAGCAGCGCGGGTTGCCACCGACAAAAGCCGCTCAGCTGCCAGAAAAAAACTCGCACTGCGACGCGTCATCCGTGAGGGAGAAACTCTCATCAAAAACCACCCCGCCGCAGCCAACCGCTTCGGCGCCCTTCACATCATCTTCCGCGCCCAACAATCACTCGTCGGGGTAGATAAAACATCAACCGCCCGCAACGCCTTGCTGGCGACTTGTGAAAAACTCGCTACCGCACCCAATGAATACGCGGCACTACGGCTCGATGCCGACCTCCTGCTCACCCAGGCAAAATCCGCACGACAAGGAGCAGACGCCGACGGGCGAGCCGATGCACTTCGCCCACTAATTAAACGCTACCGCGACACCGAGGTCGAGTCAAAGGTCATCCGGATCGCCATGATCATGGCACTGGAATTAGGAAATACCAAACTCGTCAACGACCTGCGGAGAGTCGTCGCCGAACGCTTTCCCGGCGACATGAGCCTGATCAACTTCCAGCGCGAGAAGCTCGCAGGCCAAGTCTTCGGCGCGCCGTTCATCGGCACCTTCGAACGCAGCGACGGCAAAAGGGTGCGCTTCCCGATGGACTTTCTTGGCACAACCACCGCGATCTATTGCTGGTCGAAGGAGAATGATGGGATCGAAGACCTGAAGGCACTGGCGACCGATTGGAAAAAAGCCAAAGTCGAACACAAGGCTGCCGGACGTTTCCAAATCGTCAGCATGAACATGGACGACCTCCCTGATGCGGGCGAATCCATTCTACGCAAGCACGGGGTCGACTGGCAGGCACTCAAGATGCCCAAAGGCCAAGACAACCCGATCTATCAAACGTATAACAAACGAGCTACGCCAAACATCTTGCTCATGAGTCCCACTGGCTATGTCGCTCTCTATCAGTCAAGAGGAGGACGTAGCAGCCGAAGCTACGAACGCCGATTCCAATCGATGCTTGCCAGCATGTGGGCACGACCTGGCTACTCCAGCCAGCTCCAGTCGACCTTCTCCGGCGAATCCCTCGTCATGTCGCCACAAGGTGATTTCGATCCAGCCGCACCACCTGAGTACAAAGCTCTCACGTCTGGCATCAAAACCCAACTAGCCCCACTCCCACGCACCGCAGCATCTGTCCCCGAGGACAAACTGCGTGCCATCCAAGACTGCTTCATCAAACCGCCACAGCGCTACTCCACACCCTACGACCAGATTATCGCCAGTTACAAAAAGGCCGATGAACTCTGCAAAGCAGCGATTACCGCCCACCCGAATGCCCCAGACCTTTGGATCGTTCGTAACCGCCGCATTAGCGCGCTCATGGGCCTGTGGAAAACCGCCGGCGACACCCAAGCATTCACCACCGCTCTCGCCGAGGCAAATTCCACCATCGAAAGCAACCCTCCCCAAGGAACCGATGTCATCGCACGACTCTGCCTAACAAGGCAAGATCTGCGCGCCGATAAAGCCGATCCCAAAACGATCATCAAAAACTTCATCAAAGAATCAGGAGGCAAACAAGCGTCCGCCCCGGCACTCATCGCAGCCTCACTGCTCGCACTGGATACCGGCGAGCGCCTGCTTCACGATACCTACCGCCGCGCCTTCCTGGACAAACATGCCGATGACCCGACGATGTGGACTGCAACCGCCTTTTTCCTCGAACGCTACCATCGCTACTGGCTGTTCCACCCACCCTTCACCGCAGGCTGGACCTACGGCCGCCGCCAAGGGCACTTCCTCGCCATCGGCACACCTGAAGAGGCAAAACGCACTTTTTCCGCCGAACTCAAATCTCTCGATGGAAAAACCGTCAAGATCCCGGAGTCATCCAAGGGCAAATGGACCGTCGTCTCGTTCGTTCCCACCGCCGCAGGAAACGGATACCTACCACGCTACACCTCCTTCATTGCAAACCGACCATTCGAAGACACAGACCTGATCGAAGCCGTCCTCGATGACAATGTCGAAACAGCTAACAAGTTCATCAAGGAAAGAGATGGAGCACTGGCAAAAAGAAGACAAAAACCTCCAACATACCCCACTCTGCTCGTCCCAGGCGGAATGAAAAACCTCATCGTAAGCAGACTCGGTATCGTCACAGATACAGAAGACCCCAAAAGACCCAAAACCAACATCCTGCTCATCCGACCTGATGGAAGCATCGCAGCCTCACTCTCGAGCCTAACCATGAGCTCCCAAAGAGGCTCCGTGGTCCAAAATATCATCGAGACCCACGACGAAAAACTCGTCGATGACGCACTCGCTCAAAACAACCTGGATGAAGCCAAACGACTCGCTTTCGCTCACGCCCCAGTAAAACAGGAAAAACCAGAGGGCGCACCCCGAAACTGGAAACCAAAAAAAATCAGTATCCCACACCTCCGTGGCCGGGCAAAGGTCTATCAAGCCATGGGTAAACTCGAAGAAGCGTTTGCCGATGCCGAAAAAGTTTACTTAGATGTCAACCGCACTGCTGGATACATCAGCATGCGAACGGATGATCTGGAACAAGCCCAAGCGCTCAGAGACACCATTTCCGCCGCTCTGCAAAAACAGAGATAAAACCAAAGAGGCAACATTGGCCACCTCGAGCTTGTCTCCGTTGTGCTGCCAGAATTAAGACGCTATTCATGAATGGCACTTGGTTAAAGTGTTTTATTGGATTCCCCAACGGGGAAATTCACATAAGCCTAGGGATGGAGTGAGACGCAATCCCAGGGTTATCGAAAGCAATTCATGTTGGCTGGAGGCCAACACGATAATCCAACACCCTTGTATCAGCATGCGTCTGGCCTTCAGCAATCCTCGCTAGGTTTACTAAAATATGACAGGTGCTTTTTATTTATGCAAAATATCTGTATGCTTTGCAGGGTGGCGCCGTATAAATATGACACTTACATGTCTTAATACTCATCCACGTCAACGATGGCGATCTGGATGTGGCAAATTTAGCAAGGCGATTTAATAGGAACTGAAGACATGGACCAGCAGCATGAGATCAATTTGCAGAAAGAGCAGTGGCAGACACGGCTGACCTTGGTTGACCGTGCACGCGATCTCAACGACAACCATGCTTGGAACGAATTCACCGACTATTACGCGGGCTTTATTCGTATGGTGCTGATGCAACTTCAGGCGCCACTGGATGATCTCGAAGATCTCAGCCAAACCATCTTGGTGAAGTTGTGGAAGAATCTTTCAACCGTGGAACTAGATCGCGACCACGCCAGGTTTCGCACATGGCTGGGAACGATCATCCGCAATACCTACTACACACATTGCAGCCAGGTTGCCTCGCGCAAACGTCGTGAAGCCGCCGCCGCCGCCACCGATGTCGTACGGCCGGATATTGAGGACATCATTGAAAGCGAGTGGCGCAAACACATCATTGCGCTGGTCATCGAACGCCTGAATGCTAGTTTCTCAGGCAAAGCAATGGACGTCTTTTCGATGACTCTCGATGGTAAGTCCGCTGACGATATCGCGTCGGCACTTGAGTTGACCAAGGACTCGGTCTACGTGCTGCGCAATCGTGTCCAGTCGCGCTTCCGCAAGGAAGCCAGACAATTGCGTAGTTACCTGGAGTTTGACCAATGACGGAAGAATCGAAAGACCGAACCCATGCGTTGAATAATCTGTTTGATGAGGCGTTCGAGGAGATTAACCCAGCAGCAGAATTGCCTCTTTACGGCCAGCTTTGCTCGCTTGAAGAGCGCTATGGAGACGCTGAACTGATTGCGGTTGGCGGCATGAAACGTATCCTCAAAGTCCTCGATCGACACGGCAACCGTCACGTTGCCATGGCCCGTTTGCATGAGGAGGCAAGCGATTTGCTTTTTGATCCATTAATTCGCGAAGCACGGCTAACCGCGCTGCTCGAGCACCCGAACATCATGTCCGTGCACGATGTCGGCGTCGACGAAGGGGGACAACCGTATTTCACCATGGATCTGAAAGTCGGTGATGGGCTCGATGTGGTTTTACAGAAGGCCATCGCGGATGGGGGGTGCCCGCTATCGGATCGACTCGATATTTTCCTCAAGGTTTGCGATGCGATCACCTACGCGCATTCGCGCGATGTCATTCATCTGGACTTGAAGCCGGCCAACATTCAAGTTGGTCATTACGGCGAAGTGCTGGTCTGCGACTGGGGCTTGGCAAAACTGATCGGCGACACGGATGAGATCGATGATGACGTATTACTCAATCCCGATCTGTTAAGTGGAATGACGATATATGGTAAGGTCAAGGGCACTCCCGGCTATATGGCACCCGAGCAGATTCGCGGCGGAACCCGTGACAAAGGCACTGACATCTACGCATTGGGCGCACTACTCTACACCGTGCTGACCTGTCGACCGCCTCTCGAAGGAGATACCAAAACCATGCAGCAGGCGGCGTTGTCTGGTGATATTGTACCGCCAACCGTGCGCGGGAGCGGCGTTCCCGAGAGCTTGAGTGCCGTGGTCATGAAGGCGATGGCACTCAAGCCGGCCGATCGCTATGCATCGGTGAGCGCATTAATCACGGATGTCCGCGCGTTTCTTGGCGGTTTCTCTCCCGTAGCCCATGAAAGCGGGCCGGCGACCGAGTTTTTGTTGTTCTACCGCCGGCATCGCGTCAGCTGTAATGTGGCCGCAGTATTCATGGCGATGGTGGTGGTGGTGACTGCCTTATTCGTCGACCGCCTAAGCGCCAAGCGTGACCAGGCCGAGACGCTCGCGGAGCGTCTGCGAGAGGAAAAGCAGGAGACCGAGACACTGGCGGTACGGTTGCGAGTTGAGAAAGAAGACTCAGACGCCTTGCTCAGTGAGGTAGGAAGACTGGTCACGGCTCTACCCAGCGACTTGGTCGCCTCTGGAGAACAGTTCAGCTCTGACTTCTTTCATCATCGACCATTGGTCTCTTACGAACTGACGGTGCGTTCCGTGAACGACATGATTGACTCCGAGCCGAAGCGCGCCGATGAGGCACGCGCACAGCTTGGGTATCTCCACTTCCTGAGAGCTGAATTTACTGAGGCGAAGCCGTATTTTAAGATTAAACCCACCCGCATGCGCGGGCTTGCCAGAGTCAATGAGACGTTGGCTGGATCGTTTGATCCGGCTAAGCACAAAACCTCGGCAACCCAGCTGGCCGGGATCATTGAGACGGTGTACTCAATGAACCGAAAGGCACTGGCAGCAAAGATCCTCTCCTACGACTACGCGTCGTTGGGATACCGGAAAGACTATGAACTGGCTGTCGCGGCAATGTTTGGCGATCATGCGCACTGTTTCCAATACGAGGCAGAGTCCCAGACACTGACGATCAACGGAAACGGCAAGTCTTTCTCTCTGCAAACCAAAGACGAGCAGTATCCGCTGCGCTTCCTGCCGATCAAGCGCTTGGTTCTTATCGACACGCTGATTTCGAACAGCTCGGAAATCGCCGACCTGAAGATGCTTCAGATTGCGGATTTGCGCGGCAGCCAGATCAGCTCAATGGGCGATTTAAACAGGTTTCCACAATTAAAAACTCTGATTGTCCGTTCCGACCAATTGTCTCAGGAAGAAAAGAACAGACTAAGTCCGCAGGTTAGCATTGAATAACAAGCTTCAGTCAGACCGTCGACGACCTCCATACGACAGTACAGGAATACTCTTGCTTCCCGACCCCTGACCCCTGACCTCAAGGCGCCACGCCGACCGTGCCACTCTCAATAAACTCGGCGTCGACCCTCGTCTGGCGGGTGTTTTCCTTCCCCTGGCTGATGTTGTTCGCCCAGCGCCCGATCCGGTTCACCATCAGCTGGTCGTTCCAGCGGACGTGCGAGATCGTTGGCTGGTAGCGGTTGAAATACGGGGCCATGTTGCAGCAGATCAAGGAAACATCCTGCGGCACTCGCAGACCCCGATGGGCCAGGAACTGGGTCGTAGCGATGTATTCCGACACGCTGAAGATGAAAATCGCCGTGGGCGGAGTGCGGGCAAACAGGGATTCGAAGCATCATCGATGCTTTGGCGTATCAGGATCCCTTTGAAGAGGGTTCCAGAACGGGTGTTCCCGATTTGTGGGCACCTCCTCGAGCCGGAAGCTTTCCACGTGACCGTCGAGGAAAACCACATTGGCCTTGCCGTCGTGGATGAAGTTCTCCGGTTTGACCCACTGGTGGATCCGGGCCAGGTACTGCCAGTAGGGGCCAGTGCCCGCCACCGATCCATCCATGAAGAAGGCGGTGGCGGAAGGGTTGACCACTCGGGTAGAGCGGAGACCCGGGAAGACCCACTCATTATCGCTGTTCTTTGTTGAACCGATCAGGTCGTGGTTCATTGAGTATGTGCGGATATGGCGGTTGTTAGGGTTGGTGCCGGGGCCATGGGTTCTCAGGCATTTCTTGCACGTGGGCATTATATCGGCCCGCTCAATGACGGCGGCGTTCGTTCCCGGCTCAAATCCTAGCTCCACCTCCAGCGTCTTAAACCAAAAGGATCTGCTGCCGTCCCTCTGCGACCCGTGGTTCGGGTAGACTCCGTGCTCGGCTTCGTAGCTCATGCCGGCAGTGGCCAGGTTCCGGAGATTGGCCACGCACTCTGCATTATGCGCCGCATTAATAGCCCTACGCGATATGATAAACACAAGACCCGCAAGCACGGTCACAATGGTGATTGTGACCAGTAGCTCGACCAGGGTGAAGCCGCGACGCTTAGTCGCCAGGCGATGGTAACGCACGGTTTTCACTGCTGGAGTTTGTTTTTTACTAGGTGTCCTTAAGGGCGATGTTGTGGAGGCCGGAGATGGAAGAAAGGGGGTTTAATCTCACCTCAAGCTTAGCGCCGGCGCCGTAGGGTCAGCGCCAGGGCGCCAAGGCCGAGCAGAATCCCTGCCGAAGGCTCGGGGATCACTTCCACCGTCACATTGTCATAGGTCCAGGTTTCCCCATTGTTGTAGGGCGTAAAGAGGCCAACTGCGTTGAACTTGAAATCGGCAATTTCGCCGGCGCTGGACCAGGTTGTCGTTCCTGAAACCCCGCTGTTGATCGTCACCTGCGAGATGTAATCCGTCCCGCTTCGCTCCAGATCGATCTGAACGGTGCACATTTCAGAATTGTTCACCGTGTAGAGGTCGTTGTCGTCCAAAAGCATGGAGCCGTGGCTCGTGGTCGTGGCATTGCCCCAGTTACTGGGACTTGCTAGCCAATCCACCATTGGATCAGCGTTACTCCCATTGTGCGACATTCCCCACTGGTAACCAGCGACATTCCCATTGCTAATCGGGTCGGCGGCGTAGCCTAACCCAAAGCGAATGGATCTGTTCTGAGCCGTGCTCCTGCTCATCATGACATCAACGGTCAAACGGAGGATTTGCCCGTCGGCCAGAGTGGTATCGGTGAATGTATGCCACAAGCCCGCAGGTTGAGCGTTAGCGGTCACAGCTACGAGTTGTCCGCCGGAACCGTAGTCGGTGGAGCCCATTCGGGACGCATAATCCAAGATCCAGCCGTCGGCGGTGTCGCCGTTGTTAAAGTTGTCGGAAAAGACGGTGATCGCGGCCGAGACCGGCATGATCATGGCCACTCCAATTGCGAGGATGGTTGCGTGTGCTTTCTTTGTCGTTATTTTCATAATGTGTTCGATATTGGGTTGTGGTTTGTTATTCGTCATAAACAACGAATTGATAACCGATTAAGAAGATCTTGAGGGAATTCATCATTTCGGTCAACCCGGCCATTTGGCCCATGTTCAGGAAATGCGGGAGATTATACCACTCCTTAAAACAGACAAGACGATTGGTTTAGTTAGGCTATTGGAAAGTGACTTCGTGTTTAGCCGGAATTTCGGATGAATTGTCACCATGCCTCCGTTACTCCTAATGAATGCTAGGAATTTGCTTTTTGGGCGAGGTGTTCAGAGAGGCTATCATGGGGTGATAAGGGGGTTGTTCTTGGGTTTCGAGGGTAGCGTTAGACCCGACTCTTCCGTTGTAGCCACGGTCTGACGCTTCACCAGCGTCGACACTTCTTTCCCGGCCGGAAGCGGTTCAGACATATACTTGTGTTTTGCCAGAAACGCGTGGAATGCATAGTAGATGTGCATTAACTCCGGCGTGAGATACGATTTCCTCTGGCTGAATAAACCATGCCCTTTATTTGGAAAGACCCACCATTCGAAATCCTTTCCTGATGCCTTGATCGCGCGTCCGAATGCCTCGACGGGCGCCATACGGATCAACGGGTCCTTGTTTCCCATCAATACGATCGAGTCCGGCAGATCCTTATTCAGGTTGTGGATGGGAGAAAAGTCGCGCCAGAAGTCCTTTACACGGAAGTCGGAGGGTGCTCTGCCTGGGATCTCCTGACCGTTACCGTAACCACCCGGCCCGTTATCCATCACCGGCGATGCGAGCAGCAACAGGTTCGGATGGCAACTGACCTCGAGGTCATCACCGGGGTCGTTGTAGGATTTAACGGTAGCAAGAGCCGTTGCCAGATGCCCACCGGCGGAATTGCCTGCTACGGCAATCCGCATCGGGTCGATACCAAAGGTCTTTGACTTGGTCCGCACCCACCGCATTGCGGTCTTGGCATCCATAAGGCATCGGGTCGGTTTGATGCCTTGTTTCTCACTGGCAAGCTGGTAGCGGATGGTGAATACTGAAACGCCATGTTCGGCGAGGTAACGGCACCAACGGTAGGTGCCAGTGGGGTTCCCGCCTCGCCATCCGCCGCCGTGGATGTAGAGCAGGGCCGGGTTCATTCCTGGTTTGTGGGGTTTCGCGGGTGCAAAGTAATGGACCTCAACCCTGTCTCGAATCTTGAAGATCTTAGTCGGCGCGGGTTGCCCCGCGTCATACGACGCACGGATCTTCGTTTCGAATTCGCTTGCCGCACGAACTTCAGCGGCACCCAAGGTCACCAGGAGGGCAGCAAACAAGCACCAGAATCCTGCTCTGATATTTTGCATCATTATGATCTGATTCCTTCCTTTATCGTTTCTATAATCACTGTCCTGGCATTCCTGACATCAATATTTGGGTGTCAGGGTTGCAGCATCTTTCCTTACCTGCTTAAGCCAGGCATCCAATTTCTTCGAGAGCATCGCTTTCTCCTCCGGGCTCTTCAGAGTTTTCTCGCCGGCCAGCTCTGTCGGATTGGTGGTGAGGTCGACAGTGTTGTGTTTCGGGATCGGCGTACCGTCGAGGGCTTTGACCGGCTTGCCGTTGCGGATCTCCTTCAGCGTTCCCCTGCGAATGGCGTTGTATTGACCCCGCCAACTCCAGAAAAGCTGATCATTCGGACATTTAGCCTTGCTCATAAGCCATGGAAGCAGGTTCTTGCCGTCGTGGATTTCAGGGAGGGTTTTCTTTCCCGCTGCAGCCAGTGAGGTCGGCAGGATGTCCAGCGAAATGACGGGATCGTCAACTACCTTACCGCCTGGAATGGTCCCTGGCCAACTCACCATGAACGGCACGCGAATGCCTCCTTCGAAGACGTCGCCTTTCACGCCGGAAAACGGATCATTACGTGACGCGTTCTTCGAGGTTGGGCCACCGTTATCACTCAGGAACCAGACAATGGTGTTCTTGTCCTGCCCAGTTTCTTTGAGTGCCTTGAGCACCTGCCCGACGCCCTCGTCCAGCGAATCCATCATTGCCGCCAACACCCGGCGCTTGTGATTCTTGATATGGGAGTAATTCGCCATCTTCTCTTTGGACGCCGAGATTGGAGTGTGCGGAGCATTGTAGGAAAGGTATAAAAACCATGGTTTATCGCTTTTGGAACGCTTCACAAAGTCAGCAGCGCGTATGGAGAAGATGTCGGTGAGGTAGGTATCCTTTGGCAACCCGTCCAGATAGCTTGGCGTTTCCTCGTTTTCTAATTTCTGCTGCAAACGTGGCTCGCGCTTACGATCGGCCATCCATTTCCAGCCGTCCTTGCGATACGGAAAGAAGTGGGACATGCCGCCATGATGTTTGAGCACGTAGTCGAACCCACGCTCCCAGGGATGGTTGCCGGGGCGAGTGAAATGTCCTTTTTTCGGATCTTCGTGAAAACCGACATGCCACTTGCCGATCATTCCCGTGGTATAGCCTTGGGCCTTCAACTGCTCGGGCAGGATCTGCACAACCTTCTTCGGAGGCAGGCCGAAGTCATGATTGTTGTCTGTGCAACCGAATCGGCTCTGATGCATGCCTGTCAGCATTCCTGCACGAGACGGTCCACATTGCGGTGCGGTTACATAACCCGCCGTGAATCGCACGCCGGATTGGGCCAGCCGATCAATATTCGGTGTCTTGAAATCCTTCACCCCCTGGCAACCCAGGTCGTGATAGCCAAGGTCGTCAGCCATGATCAGCAGAATGTTTGGCTTCTTAACGGTATCGGCTGCGGACACTGTCTGCAGCGTGCATGGTAGTATGCAGCCAATAAAGGTCGCTATTTTCATCAGTCTAATCATTGCTCTTTCCACTTAATAATAATATCCCGTCGCTTTCCAAATCTTTTTGCGGATATCCCAGTTGTTCATGGCCTGTTCCCAAGGAGGAGA
>Ga0206131_10002612_pt1 | contig 21578 bp, 7 predicted proteins | sample Helgoland_Spring_FD_148636 | JGI IMG/M metagenome (GOLD analysis project Ga0206131, IMG submission 148636) | Pelagic subsurface seawater microbial communities from Kabeltonne, Helgoland, North Sea - Helgoland_Spring_Bloom_20160517_1 | ecosystem: Environmental > Aquatic > Marine > Epipelagic ...
ATTTGTCCACCCACTAACTGTTGGTGATTCAGCTTCGTATGAGTTACTTTCATCAGCAAATGCTAAATTCACCACATTATATGTTGGGTCGGATGGTTGAGTTGCGAGCCAATTAATTGCTCTTTCATTACTAACACTTGTTATTGTGACTCTTTGGTTATATAAATTAACATCATTATTGTAGAATGGTAATAAACAATTCTGTAATAAAGTGGTTCTCATTGTGTTAAGTGGGGTTAAGGTTGTATTCATCGAACCTGAACTATCAAAGAAAATATTTATCTCAGTTTCAGTATTAACTACAATTGTTGGCGTCGGGGTCGGTGTTGAGGTTGTAAGTGGTGTTGCACTTGGTAGTGGTGTTGCACTTGGTAGTGGTGTTGCATTTTGTGTTGGGTTTGGCGTTGGTGTTGGACATATTAATTGAAGATCTACCCCAAATTCAATCCTATCGTAACAATCAAATGCCTTACTATCATGAATATATATGTTATGAATAACATATCTACTCCTTAAATCATTCTCGTGAACATCAATATCATTTACGTTATCCTCCAACTTTATCCAATACTCAGTATCAAATTCTAATTCAGATACAACATTTTCACATGTAGTTCCCGATCCTGGTGGTGGAACAGTTGGGTCATCGTTAGTCATACATATCGGATTTGACATGTAGTCCCTAACATTAGATGATGGCCACGCACCATTAACCTCAGGACCTTCAATTTTCTTGAAGTACCCGTAGGGTGATGTTCCAATACTTAAGTTAAACTTGTTTGGAGAAACAATATCATATAAACGTACAACTAATCCCATATGTTATATAAATACCCAATAATATAGATTACTTTAAATAAAAAAAACCCATCGAAATGGGTTTTAATTAAATATTTAATTTTAATAATTTAGTTATGCTTCAGCACAATTGTCACCTTCACTGATAGGTATATGTGTTACAAATGCCGGTGTAGTATCATCAAATGTCCATACAATAGAATTTACGAAAGAACCTTGACCATCTACCCTAACAGTACTATTAATCGCAGGAAGGGATCCACCACCTGAAACACTATTCCATGCAGATGGACTAATTATAACACTTGCCGGTGCTTCAGGATCAGTTCCACACTTAAGGAATCTGAAATTAACATCAGGGTCTCCACCCTCATCAATAGTTGGTGATGGTGTTGGTTCCGGCGATCTAACACCACTTAAACCTGTCCAAGGAACTGAGTTTGTGCAATCACCTGTTGATGTTACTGTTCCACCTGTTATTGTGTCAGCAACTTGATATGTAACACCAGCAGTTAACTGTGCTTTAGTCACTGAAGTTGCAATTGTCGTATCCGAAGGACTTCCCCCCGAATGTTGACCGATAATTGTGAAATTATCCGCTTGTGTTGTACCTGTGTACAATGCGTTTAATGTAAATGTTACTGAATATGCCATGTTTTCTTTTTTTATCTGTTTATTATAAATATCATGTTTTTTTAAAATATCACGATACTCGTATTTATTTTTGTGTTATTACATTACACCACAATCATTATTAATATTACATGGTGAACCGTTAGATGATACAGATGCAAACTCTGAAATGAATGAATTACCACTTGGACCATATTTAAACATATTACTTAGTGTTGGTTTACTACAAAAATAAAAAATACTTGCATCACCATCACTCATAGATAGTTGTGAATTTAAGTTTATTGAGGTCTCACCCGCCTCACAATCGTTGTTTATATAATATAAGTCTTGGTTAGAACCGTTTCTTAAATAACCACTCGGAACCGAAACTTCAATACAATTACAACTATCATCAATTGGACCACCTTTACCTATAAAAGTACTTTGTATTGGTGAAGTTCCCACAGGACATCCATTTGCGTCTGTAACAACAACATAGTAATATCCTTCCACCAAGTTACTAAATGTTTGTGATGGGTTACCCGATGTTACACCTGTAATGGTTGCAACTAATGTTCCACCACCTACCGTGTATGGTGATGTTGTGTCATTGTAAAGTCTGTAAGTTTTATTCCATGTTCCACCTGACGATGTAACTACTATGTTACCATTAGGTCCCGCAGTAAATGATGAAATAGTTGCGGTACCCGCAGTTGGTTGTGTCACATTTATTGTATATGCTTTTTCACATCCATCACCATCTTTAATTGTAATTACATGGTTACCACCACTTAATGAGGAGTATGTTTTAGGAAATGTTGTACTATAAGTTCCTAAACCTATTTTAGAATTATATGTTCCTCCGTTTCCACCCGATGGATTTGAGACTGTTATTTCACCATCACTACCTCCATTACAACTCACACTACTCATTACAAATGTTGCACTTGGGTCTGTCTTATTAAGTTGTGCACTTCCTGTTCGAACACAGTTAGAACTATCTTTAACCCTTATTAGATAGATCGCGGAACTTAAAGAAGAAAAAGTATTACTCGCTTGGTAACTGAATCCATTATTTAAGGAATATGTATATGACCCACTACCACCACTTGCGTTAATTACTATTTCACCATCATTATCTCCACTACATGATGGGTGTGTTAATGTGGTAGTAAAACTAACCTGTGTTGGTACCGTTATTGTTTTTGTATATGTGCTTGTACATCCACTACCATCTCTAACGGTAATCACATGAGAACCACCACTTAAACTACTATATATTTTAGGGAATGTAGTCGTATATGACCCACTACCCAATTTTACACTATATGTTCCACCATTTCCACCTGATGGACTACTAACAGATATTGATCCCGTACCACCATAACATGTAGGGTTTGAATGAGAAACTGTTGCAGATACCGCCGATTTAGATAATGTTCTACTAAGACTTTTAGTACATCCATTCTCATCTGTTGCAGTTAAAGTGTATGTACCTTCCCCTAAACTCGTTTGTGAAAGATCTGTAATTGCTACGCCATTTTGTGTATATGTTTTTGTACCTGTTCCACCACCGACAGTCCATGTAATTGATCCATCACTACCTCCATCACATGTTGGGTTGGAGAATGTACTACTAATGGTAATGGCAGTGGGTTCTGTTATTATTCTGTTATAGGTCGCTACACATCCACCACCATCTCTAACGCTAACACCATAAGTTCCAACACCTAAATTACTATATGTGTGAGGAAAGGTTGTTAACCATGTCCCATTACCTAATCTAAAACTATATGTTCCGCCATTTCCACCTGATGGAGTACTCACGGTTATTGATCCTGTAATGTATTTATTACACAATGGATTCGTGCTTACTATACTTGCCTGTGGGAGTGATTTAGATAACGAATAACTTTGAGTGTCTATACATTGATTGGCGTCTTTGACGTATGCCGTTCCATTACTATTACTTAAACCCGTAAACGTACCTGATGTGTAATAATTTACACCATTTATTGAATATAATTTGGTTCCTGAACCGCCTGTTGAACTAATAACAATCTGTCCGTCAGAAGCTTGATTACATGATGGGTGTGTTACCGCTACAGAAGCAACTAAGTTTGTGGGTTGGGTAACTGTTACGGTATATGATCTACTACATAGTTCTGAATCCCTAACTTGTATTGTATAATTACCCGCAGTTTTAGTGCCGAATGTGACAGGTGTACTGAAATTAGTCCAATTACCACTTGAAAATTTAAATTGGTACTGTCCCCCATTACCACCTGTTATAGATGCCAATGTTATATCACCATCATTTCCACCGTAACAACTAACATCATTATTATATATTGATGCGGAAACAATTGATTTGGTTAAAGTTCTTGTTGATGACGAAGTACAGTTATTACCATCTTTAACTTTTATTGAATACGTTCCAGTACCTAAACCATTAAAGACATTACTACTCTGATAGTTTGTACCACCATCTTTAGAATATACTTTAGTACCTGAACCACCAGACGCTGACACTGTTATTGAACCGTCGGTATCGTCACTACATGTTGGAACAACAAATGTTGTTGTGTGTGTTAGTGTTGTTGGTTCTGTTATTGTTTTTGAATATGATCGAATACACCCATCACCATCTTTGATGTATATATTATATGTACCAGCAACTAAAGGTGCGTATGTTTCACTACTCGTTAAATTAACATAGGTACCTCCTGAACCAAGTTTGACTTGGTATGTCGCTCCCGAACCACCTACGGGATTTGATACTGTTATACTTCCACTTCCACCATTACATAAAGGGTTAACCTGAGTAATTGTTGCATTAGGTGATGAAGTTGATAACGTTACACTACTTGACGATGTCGTTGAACATAAATTAGTGTCTCTAACATCTATAGTGTACGTACCAGTTGTTAAGTTACTAAATGTATTACTTGACCCCCACTGTACACCTCCATTTTTAGAATATTGGTAAGATCCATTTCCTCCTGTGGCGGTGACAACTATTTCACCATCTGAACCATTCCAACATGTTGGGTCGGTGTGTGTTTCCGTAAAGGATACTTGTGTAGGTTGTGTTATAGTATGAGTAAATTCTTTTTCACATTGTAGGGAATCTTTAATGGTTATCGTGTAGGTTCCCGCAGCCAGATTACTATAGACATTAGTTCCGTCGACTAATTCAAAATTACCATTTTCAAATTTTACATTGTAAGGTGCACCATTTCCACCACTTACAGAGGTTAGTTCTATTTCACCACTTGCAAGACCATAACAAACTACATTAGTGGATCTTAATGTTATTGCAATTGCCGACTTTTGTAGTACTACCGTTCTTGAACTTGTACACCCATTTTCGTCAGTTGCAATTAAAGTGTAATTACGTGCATCCAACCCTGTTTGGGAAAGATCCGTAATTGCTACACCATTTTGTGTGTATGTTTTTGTACCTGTTCCACCACCGACAGTCCATGTAATCGTACCGTCAGAATCACCATTACATGTTGGATCTGTATGGGTATCGGATATTGTTATTACTGATGGTTGCGTAACCGAAGTGGATATTGTACCAATTTCCCCATTAGTGTCTTTTACATATATTGTGTGTGACCCAACAGGTACACTTGAAAAAGTTGTGGATGATTGATATGTTAATCCGTTTCTTGAATAAGTATATGGTGATCCTCCACCTGTTTGTGAAGTAACTTCAATAGTTCCTGTTCCACCATAACATAACGGATTAGTTACACTAACAGTACCAGATACAATTACATTAAGAATTGATATTGTTATTACCTTTTCTTTAAATAAACCACCTTGATCTGTTGAACGAACTCTTATTGAGTACGATGATTTTACTTCATAATTAAATACCTCAGCACTTTTCAATGATGTTCCATCAATATCAAAACTATCGTTATCAGTACTACCTGTACCACTAACTAATGTATAAGTGAATGTATTTGATGTGTCAGGGTCAATAGTATATAGACCACCAATTGTGGTACCTGTTACTACGTTTTCATAAATTGATGAGAAACTTATTCCAACGAATGTTGGTGTTTCATTTATATCTAAAACACTAATTGTAAACGTATCTGTGTATGTGTTATTTCCACTATCTGTGACAGTGACTTCAATTTCGTACGAATTTTTAACTTCATAATTGAATACAATATCATTTTTAAGAACACCACTACTTGATAATGCAAACGACGCATTGTCGTTACCACTACCAGTGAGTGTGTAAGTAAATGTTTCACCACTGTCGACATCTAAACCTGAAAAGATACCAATTGTCGTCCCTATCGGGGTATTTTCCCTTTGTGTGTTATTACTTAAGGTTAAACCATATGGTGTTTCATTTAGATCGACAATATCAACCTCAATTTCTTTTGTTCCATATAAACCACCATCATCAGTTGCTTTAACATATAAAGTGTATAAACTTTTTACTTCGTGATTAAAAACTTGTGCGTTGGATAAGACTTCATTAGTTAATGTAAATGAATTATTGTCGGGATAATTCGTTGTATCTGTAAAACTCCACGTAATAGTTCCACCTTCGGTGTCGTCAGCAACTAAACTACCAATGGTAGTACCTGTCACAGTATTCTCTGTTTGACTAAAGTTTGGTAATCTAACTCTTGGTGACGTATTTGTTGTTACATCTACATCAAAATCACAATTAATTGTTGGTGACGGACTTGGTGATGGAGATGGACTCGGACTTGGGCTTGGTGATGGGGTTGGTGTGGGTGATGCCGTTGGATTTGGTGTTGCACTGTAAGTTGGGCTCGGACTCGGAGATGGACTCGGAGAAGGAGATGGGCTTGGACTTGGTGTAGGTGATGGACTCGGTGTAGGAGTTGGGGTTGCAATATCTATATCTACGTCAAAGTCACAATTTATTGTTGGTGTGGGACTCGGAGAAGGAGATGGGCTCGGACTTGGGCTCGGTGATGGTGACGGAGATGGTGTTGGACTCGGTGTTGGTGATGGTGTAGGTGATGCCGTTGGATTTGGTGTTGCACTCGGTGTTGCCGTTGGATTTGGTGTTGCACTCGGTGTTGCCGTTGGTAACGGAGTTGGTAATAGAATGGTGTCCTCAATTAGACACGAGTCGTTATATAATAATACCGACACCGCACTATCAGGTATCTCAACCTTTACACCTGGTGACGTAATTAAATCATTATATGTAACACCAGTTGCTGGTAATGTGGTACTAACTCTTGTGGCAATATTTGACGGACCCACCAAATCATAGTAGATTGTGTAATCACTATGTGATGTCCCTGATGTAATTAATATGTTAAATATTCTTGCCATTATTAAAATATATACTTTTTATATTGTTTTATGTACTCATTATTCCTAACAACTTGGAATTGTATAACCTAAATTATTCATTGCGTTTACTATTAAATCCATATAATATTGTGGAGTACTGCCAGCGACCGTATCTTGAACACAACTAACTTCAGTTTTATCACTTAATCCCGCAGTTCCCGCATAATAACCCGTTCCACTAAACAACGCATTCATAAATGCTTGGTATTGTGGGTACGCATCGTTTCCACCACTTAAAGTGTCCACTTGGAATATTATTCCTCTATGTGACGTTGAAGTAGTTGCGTTGGTCAAATTAGTTCTTAAGAGTGCAATATCACTATCGCCCGCAACACTACCATTTGTCCACCCACTAACCGTTGGTGATTCAGCTTCGTATGAGTTACTTTCATCAGCAAACGCTAAGTTCACCACATTCCTTGACGGATCTGATGGTTGAGTTGCAATCCAACTAATCGCCCTTTCATTACTAATACTTGTTATTGTTACTCTTGAATTATATAAGTTAACATCATTATTATAAAATGGTAATAAACAATTTTGTAAAAGAGTAGTCCTCATTGTATTAAGTGGGCCTTCTGTTGAATTCATTGAACCTGAACTATCAAAGAAAATATTTATCTCCGTATCTGTACTAACCACTATCTCTTCCTGAATAACCTCAGTCGCTTGAACCTCAAAAGTACAATCACATAATATGTGTACATATTCTAAATCAAATAACGTCTGATTCCATTCGGCAACAACAAACACCGCATTATTATTAGAGTCAATAAATCTAATTCCTGTGTCGTATAAAATATTTGTACCATGAGGTGTTAAATTACCTAATGAGTGATCTACACTACTAACTTGGGTACCGACAGGTGTTACGTGTTGTCCAACACAACTTGTGTTAGATCCACCAGAATAACTACGAGAATAAACTAAACACGATGTAGAGTCATACCACCATTCTTCACCATCAGTATCAACACCAGGTGTCTCAGCACAATACCCACCTAAATCATATATTCCTGATCCACTAATCGACGATCCTGTAGACACAAATAAACCACTAAAGATTTCAGTTCCACAATTTGGTGGACAACCTACCGATGTAGGACTTGGACTCGGACTCGGAGATGGACTCGGAGAAGGAGATGGGCTTGGTGTAGGACTCGCAGTTGGGTTTGGTGTAGCACTTGGGCTTGGTGTTGGTGTAGGAGTTGCAATATCTATATCTACGTCAAAGTCACAATTAGGAGTTGCCGATGGACTCGGACTTGGGCTTGGTGATGGTGTTGGACTATTTGATGGTGATGGGGTTGGAGTCGCAGTTGGTCTCGGAGTCGCACTAAGTGTCGGTGATGGTGTAGGACTTGCAGTTGGGTTTGGTGTAGCACTTGGGCTTGGTGTTGGTGTAGGAGTTGCAATATCTATGTCAACATCAAAATCACAATTCGGAGTTGCCGAAGGTGATGGTGACGGTGATGGTGATGGGGTTGGACTTGCAGTCACACTTGGTGTTGGTGATGGACTTGGGCTTGGTGATGGTGTTGGTGATGGTGACGGACTTGGTGTAGGAGTTGCAGTTGCATCAGGTGTCACACTTGGTGATGGTGATGGACTTGCAGTTGGGTTTGGTGTAGCACTTGGACTCGGCGTAGGAGTTGGTGTAGCAATATCTATATCCACGTCGAAATCACAATTCGGAGTTGCCGATGGTGATGGGGTTGGAGTTGAACTCGCGGTCGTACTTGGTGATGGTGACGGACTTGGTGTAGGACTCGCAGTTGTACTTGGACTTGGTGACGGTGTAGGTGATGGACTTGGCGTAGGTGTTGGGGTAGCAATATCTATATCAACATCGAAATCACAATTAACCGTAGCTGACGGTGAAGGAGATGGTGATGGGCTCGGACTTGGTGATGGGCTCGGAGATGGGCTTGGCGTCGGACTCGCAGTCACACTTGGTGATGGAGATGGGCTCGGACTTGGTGATGGGGTTGGACTTGCACTCGGCATAGGAGTTGGAGTCGCAATGTTTATATCAACATCGAAATCACAATTTATTGTTGGTGTAGGAGATGTCGACGGACTCGGTGATGGTGTTGGAAATTGTGTAGCATCAGGTGTTGCCGGTGGTGTTGCAGTTGGGTCAGGTGTTGGTGCTGGTGTTGCCGAAGGTAATGGAGTCGCAGTTGGGGTAGCAATATCTATATCAACATCGAAGTCACAATTCGGGGTTACCGACGGACTTGGAGAAGGAGAAGGAGATGGGGTTGGACTTGCAGTTGTACTCGGACTCGGTGATGGAGAAGGAGATGGGGTTGGACTTGCAGTTGTACTCGGACTTGGTGATGGAGTTGGACTTGCACTCGGCATAGGAGTTGGAGTCGCAATGTTTATATCAACATCGAAATCACAGTTCGGGGTTGCCGAAGGTGATGGTGACGGTGATGGTGATGGGGTTGGACTTGCCGTTACACTCGGACTCGGTGATGGAGAAGGAGATGGTGTAGGACTCGGGCTTGGCGTAGGACTACTTGAAGGTGCGGGTGTTGGAGTCGCAATGTTTATATCAACGTCAAAATCACAATTAACCGTAGCCGATGGACTTGGGCTTGGTGATGGAGATGGAGATGGTGTAGGTGATGGACTTGGCGTCGGAGTTGGTGTTGCAATATCTATATCAACATCAAAGTCACAATTTATCGTTGGTGTAGGACTTGCCGTTACACTTGGACTTGGTGATGGAGATGGACTCGGACTTGGGCTCGGTGATGGTGTAGGACTACTTGAAGGTGCGGGTGTTGGAGTTGCAATGTTAATATCAACATCGAAATCACAATTAGCGGTAACTGTTGGTGAAGGTGATGGACTTGGGCTCGGTGTTGGTGTAGGACTACTTGAAGGGCTTGGAGTTGGTGTAGCAATATCTATATCTACGTCAAAGTCACAATTTTCTGTAACTGTTGGTGTAGGTGATGGACTCGGTGTAGGAGTTGGGGTTGCAATATCTATATCTACGTCAAAGTCACAATTTATTGTTGGTGTAGGACTTGCCGTTACACTTGGTGAAGGGGTCGGAGTCGGACTACTTGAAGGACTCGGTGTTGGAGTCGCAATGTTTATATCAACATCGAAATCACAGTTTTCTGTAACTGTTGGTGTAGGACTATTTGATGGTGTAGGGGTTGGTGTGGCGATATCTATATCAACATCAAAGTCACAGTTTTCTGTAACTGTTGGTGTAGGACTATTTGATGGTGTTGGTGTAGGAGTTGCAATATCTATATCAACATCAAAGTCACAGTTCGGTGTTGCCGAAGGTGATGGTGATGGGGTTGGGGTCGCAGTTGGTCCCGCAATATCTATATCCACGTCGAAATCACAGTTCGGAGTTGCCGAAGGTGACGGACTTGGCGTCGGTGATGGTGATGGTGATGGGGTTGGACTTGGTGTCGGAGTCGGACTACTTGAAGGTGATGGTGATGGGGTTGGACTTGCCGTTACACTTGGTGTAGGGCTCGGAGTTGGACTTGCCGTTACACTTGGTGTAGGACTCGGAGTTGGACTTGCCGTTACACTTGGTGATGGGCTCGGTGTAGGAGATGGGGTTGGACTTGCGGTCACACTTGGTGTTGGTGCTGGTGTTGCAGTTGGTGGTTGTGTTGGTCCTGGTGTTGGAGTCGGTGAAATACAATCTCCTGTTATGTTAAAAGCAACGGTTCCTTGGAAAACGTAATCAATTATTATCCAACAATCAAGACCAGGAGGTAGTGCTGCTTTACCAACCACAACCTGTGATGCCACTATACTAACAATATCACCAATTTCAAATGCCGCGTTGTAACCCGCAATCACTTCTTGATTTGTGGTGTAATGCCTTAATAAGTAACCAATAAATTCTGTACAATCCTCATCATAAATTGGTCGGTTTATCTCTTCAATTGAAGGGATAACGGCACAATCTAATTGATCTTGGAAGTATTGTTGAGCACTTAATGATAAATCCTCAAAGGTTTGTTGTGGATACTGTATTAAAATACAATCGTCATCATCCCCATTATATAAAATAACTTGTGGATATGCCGCTTCAGACACTTGTGTCATTGTTAAGTGATAAAATAATTCACGTTCACAATATTCTAAATCTAAACTTGTAACTTCAATAGGGAAACCAAATTCATTTATAAGGTAATCACCCTTTATAAAGTAATCCTTATCATATGTACAACATGGGTCAACAAGTTGTTCTAAAGGTCTAACAAATAAATCTTCAGGGTATTTTTCTGTGAATTCCCATTGACCACTTACTTTAGTTAATACCCTCACCTTTGTATTTGGTAGGACTCTAAAACGATCATTAATGACGTTCATTTTAGTGGTCCCTAAACAATCTATATTATCTACAGTAACTTCAACATAGTTCTGACCAAATGAGAACCCATTTAAAACAGAGTCTCTAAAATCTTCAGAACCAAACGGACATGACAAATATGCTCCCGATAATAATCTATCGTTATCATTCACATCTTGAGCCTTGATTCGTACTATGTTATTATCATTAATTAATGTTTGTATATCCTGCCATGTTGTGGTTGACGATATAACCACCGCATTGTCTACAATTTTTAAAACTGTACTATCTTGTTTTATTCCATAATCAAATGTTGGTCGATACTGTACCTTAGGGTGTATTGTATATCCAAGATAATTATCACAATATGTTATACCACTTTGAGTTTCTATTGCTACTTCACCATTCTCAGGATATTCACCAGGTAAAAAAGATTCTACCGAATACTCGACATAATGACTTTTTGGTTCGGTAACTGTATCGTTTGTTGGATCCCATTCTAATTTTTGTTGTAACCCTTCGATTCTTACTTTTTGATCACAGTTAGCTGCGTCGGTTATTGATATATCAATAACGTCATATTCTCTTACGTTTCTTACTATAAACGTACATCCCGAAACATAATCAACCGTGTAATTTGGTGTTACACTATGATGTTGGTGTGTTAACCCTGAAATACCTTCATTGTAATCACCAATGCAATTAATGAATATATTAACCGGCCAATCAGTATTGTATGGTGGACATGTATCACACACATCACCATTATCAACAGTATCCTCATTTCCAAATGTAATACCTGAAACCTCAAAGTAAACATCTGACATTAATTCACAATTGTCAGGATCTTCAGGTAATGTATACATTGTACCATCACCATATACCTTAACTTTAGGGTCACATTTTGTTGTTCCTGTTAGGTAAACAGAATCAAAATAGAAATCAAACGTACTCGGATCTAAACAATCAAAATCAACAGGTGTATATGTCACATAAGGTGATCCCGTTGCACTATATAATTGTAAATTATAAACGTAGGGTACAATTGCAATTTTTTGAATACCATCTGTATCTGTAAAGATTCTATAATCTAACAGAGGTGCGTATTCATAATCATATGTTTCAGTCACTTTCGCAACACCACTAACATCATCAGTTGTATCACTTAGTTCATTTGTGAATGACGTAGATATTGATGTGTTACCACTTAGTTTAAATTCTTCCCATCCAGCATGGTTGTTAATTAATCCACCATGACCAGTGTATTTTGTTTTCTTATAATATGTCTTATTGATTTGATTATCAATAATATCTTTTATTTCGTCAATCCAAAGACATTCTAAAATCTCTAATTGTGGTTCTAAATAACATTTGAAATCACATAATAGTGGTAAGTGTATCGTTTTATCAAATTGAGTACCTCCACTTGTCACCGATTCTTGTGTTAATGTTGTTATCCCTGAAAATTCAAGAAACTCAACAGTTTGAGCACAATTATCATTATCAAAGTATACATTTTCAATGTCAGTACATTCAGATGTTATTGTATATGGATCGAATAATCCCGCATGATTGTGGTTAGTAATAATTTGATCACATGTTGACCCCGAAACTGTTTGTGTTTCACCACTAACAACGATATCGGTATCACCAGTAAACGTTAAACCATTGAAATCTATATGAAGTGTGTATGTTACACCACTAACAACAGTAAGTCCCCTGAAATTATCATGGTCACCTAAAATTGTTTCTAAATCTTCTTCAATTACATCCTCAAACTTAGGGAATAGGTTTTGTGTAAACTCATTTGGTAAACATGGTTTCTCATATTCAAACTTAGATCTTCCAATTCTACCGTTTTCAATGATATTACCACCAGTCCATAGTGTTGTGGCAGGAACAAATTGTTCAATCACTTGTGTCCAATAAGGACTCATTCGGTTTATAAATTCACTAACAGTTGGTAAACTATATGGGTTGGATACGTTTGATAGGTAACCCTCATATATGTCCTCTAACTGTATATAATTCTTTTTGTATCGAATTATGTGTGTGTTACGTATTTGTTCGTTTAAAACGTGTTCAGTGTACTCAGCAAACGTGAATCCTGTCTGTGGTTCTAACGTTGCACGACCAAACGACACTTTTAATTCTCTACTTTGTCTGTATATGTCATTATCAACACCTTGTGACGATGAAAGATAGATTTGAATATTTTTTCTGTTAAGGATTCTTGAATCTTCATCTTCTAAAACTTCTGTCTTATCATTGTCAACCGTGTTATGTAATTCATAACCGTAATCTAACCCCGAAAACTGTCTATATAGGTCAAAATAGTCCTCACCATAGGTGAAATCTTTGTTTTTAGTCTTTATAACTTTAGGGTTCAAAGTCAAGTTTGAATTCTCACTATCTAACTCAGTTAATGATCTGTGGTCTAATGTTATATCATACCACCCAGCACCTTTTTGGAAGAATGTGTCTTGTTTTTCACTTTCTATACCCTTTATATCCCCGTATTGTGATTTACCCGACACAAGACTTACAGGGTATTCACCCTCACTATAAAGTGTGGAACCTGTAGTAGTTACACTATTGTAACTAAAACCTGTTGTTGATAATGAACCCACTTTAAAGGTTTTATCACCTTGAATAAGGTCATAAACATCACTATCAATGTCACTCGTTGTCTTTTTTACTTGATCGTAACGGTAAACATATTCGTTAATATTAATCAACGGTTCAGGTGCACCAATAAATCTTAAAAAGAATTCAATTGCTTTCCTTGTACCTTTTGATTTGTAAATGTGTGAAAGGTTGATAACAAGTCTTCTGTAAAACTCAGTCTCTGCTTCCACCATATTCATTCCAACACCAACACCATCGTACTGACTGTCAACTCTTGTGTAAAGTGAATCCTGTAGATTCTTTTCGTCAAATAGATTTAAAGTGTCTAAACCAAGTGTGTTAGATAAGTTTTTTAAAAGTACGTCAGGTAGGTTATTAATACGATCATAACTCACATTTCTCATGTAAGCGATATTATCAATAAACTTCTTAACCTGATCAAAACTATGACCAAGTAATTGAGTTGCTGAGTCAAATCTTCTGTCCTCAGTATCAAATTCGTATAATGAAGCAGTCGTTAAAAATCTTGAAACTACATTCGATTTATAATTATCGATACGTTCACCGAGTGTACTTAACTCTTCAACATAACTTATGTATGCACTCCCCGATATCTTTAAATTCCACTTATCCCTATATAGTGGCCATGAAACCTCATTAGTCTTTAATTCTGTTTTTGAACCATCTAAACTATCTTCAGGTGCTCTGAACTTTGCTGTGTATTTTATTTTAGATTCACGATTTAATAAAACCGATTCTAAGTCATCTAACCCTTCAAAAAATTCTTCAACAACACTATTGTTCGGTCTTATTAAAAAACTATCATCATATGTTGATGCCCCACCAAATGGAGACCCTTTTACCGTTAGACTTATTAACCCACTTAAATTAACCTCACTATAACTTATAACCTGATACGAAATCGAATTTACTTCTAATTCATATCTCTTAAAAGAATCGTAAAAATTCTTAATAGTGTTCGTTGTCTCAGGTAATGTATTACTCTTTGGTTTTTCAAGAATAACATCTAACGGATTGAATATTTTACTATTTTCAATCTGAAATGAAGTTACATTGGTTTTCTTATTATATGTAGAATTTAATGCGGTAAATAACGTAGATGCCGTTGGAGTTTCTTTATCAATATAAATTCCAGCTGGAAACTTACCAATGATTCTTGATACAGATACCTGTAATCTTTGTTTTAGTGAACCAAATAAAGATTTACCACCATCTTCATTAGATTTTCTAAAGGTTACCTTATCCTTTCTTCTTTTAGTTGTAATTGTGGAAACACCACTTTCAATTGGTTCCTCTTCTTTAATGTCCTCAAATGTGAGGTATTCAGAAAATGGTTTAGATTGGAATGATTTTTTATCCCTTTGGGGAATACTTTTATCCAATGCAAAGTTCGCAGAGGTCAGCTGACTTGTACCATCGGTAATTTGATTACCGACCAAGTTGTCATTAAAGGTTTCCCTCCCACTCGCCGCTTGACTTGGAACTTTTCTTTTCGCCATTATTCTTGGATATCATCAAAATTTTTAGTGTCATCAATTTCATCTCTCTCTTCTCTGATTTCATATAACGTTTCGTTAAACTCATCTTTAACTTCAAATAAGTTAAACTGTTTGTAGATGTTATCGGATTTATCATAGATGGTGTATATACCATCAGAAACTGATTTAGACTGATTACCGTAAAGTGCGTATGCTAACGTAGTGTCATCATGTTCAACCATATCAACCTCAATCGTTGTTGGGTTGAAGAATGTATTTGTTAAAATAATATCCTGTGCTGGTTCACCAATAAACGGAACCGTATTCGGTCTGTTTGTCGGTGCTGAAGATGGTGTCACTGTTAGATACAAAAGATTAGTAATCGAGTCGGTATATTGATATCTAATAGCCTTCTGTGATGTACTTGTTAAATTTGATACTATTGGTGTACAATAGAATGAAGATGTAACTACCCTATAAAAATTAGGTATTTTTGATCCATCATCGTTTAAATATTCTATTCTATACCCAGTTAATCCTTGAGGTGTGAATTTATTTTTGTCCCCTGGTGGAACATTACTTAGATCTACAATAATCCCTCTCACTGATGGTAAGGACGCTAAGATCCCACAGTCAGTGATACTTGTTCTAATTTGTTTGGGTCTAATATGTAACGTGTACACACCTAACTCATCGAAATCAGACGAACTTAATTTAAGATTGTATAAACCACCTAATATCTCAGTATCAGGTGCATTAGGACTATCTGTAGTATCTGAATTATGATATACAGGTGTTAGGACATCCTCCGAATTTAATTTTTTAAATTGCACTGGAGCCGTAGAGGTCCTACCCGATACATAGTGGAAGAAAATTTCCACATCGGATGGTGATACATCTGCCGGTCTAATTGTGCCATAACTACCTACTGCCATATTCTTTTAATTAATAAATATAATTCTATTGTTTTTTTACATTAAAAAACCCATTTCCGTAAAGAGATATTTCTCCAACGTTGTCTAATTCACCTAACCTTAGATTCATTTCCAACACTCCTTGCTTTCCACGCTCAACAAACACGTCTGAATAAATAGACGGTTCATCAATAAATCCGATGAAATGTTCGTTTCTGGTTAACATTTTATTGAACACTTCTTCTTGTTCAAATGATGTCGTTGTACCTGTTATTCTCGTATGACCATCGTCGTAATCTCGATATGTAAGGTTATCAATAGTGTAACCTGAATATGTTAAACCATCACTGTCAGTACCCGTTGTCACACCGTTATAGGTGTTTTGTCCATATTTTTTTAATTCTGATATTCTACTTCTACCCATCCCCGCAAAACATAATGTTGCATCTGAATCATTATCAGTTATATCAAGATCATTGATATACTTTTGGCCGGGATCATAGGTGAGTGAAGTGTAAGGAATTGTAAAAGGACCAAAAGTTCCGTTCGGATTACTCACAGAAACATTTTTGGGTACTCTAATCTTTTTTGTTGTTTTTTTATTTGTCCACGAATTATTTAGTGAAATTGAAACATTATATGTACATCCGGTGGTTTCACCGAAACTATTGTAATCATCTTCAGTTGCACTACCACCACTTAGTACACATGTGGAAACATCATATGTGTGTTGTAAAAATGCGAGGTTGTTACCTGTACCAACATTTATCGTATCGGTATTACCATCTCCCCAATCAACATCAAACGTTTCGTTTACTATTATCTTTAAACTGTCTCGATCAATCGAGTTATATAACCTAACAGTATTTCCACCTGTTATTGTATAATTAAAATTACATAATAATTCAACCTGTTGAATGTCACCGTCAAAACCGACCATTCCACCCATTTCATCTGCCATAGATTCTAAATAAACAGGAAGGTCATAAGTGTCATATGCTTGTTCTCTTGTAATTGTACTCCATGACGTTCCACCCCATTTGTAATATCCTTCACTAAGACTTCCTGAATTGTAAACAACTTCGTTTACTTCAGGACCAATATAAACCCCATTGGATCCTGACCATGGAATGACATTATCATTTGGGTCATACCATGTTTGATCAGTTAATGATGTTAACGACCCTGTCTGTATTGATTTTAATCTTAATGTATATCGATTGTTTTCCATAGTTACGGTGTTGTGTCTTTCATTTCATAAAAATTAATTGGTGATGCGGACGTACCAACTCTATTTCCTGCGGTGTTTGTAACAGGATCATATTCAGATATGGTGTAGTTGTATGATGGTGCATTGGTTTTATCCATATTAACTATGTAATAAAAATCCTCACCTTGTGTAGGTACTGATAAATCACTCAATGGATTATTAGTGAATTGTGATCGTTCACCGTTATACGCATTATAAAACTTAGCAGTCATAAAAAACGTACCACCAATTAAAAGTGTTTCTTCAAGTACCGTGTCATCCTCAAACCAAAATAGATACATATTTTCTTTATTCTTAAATGGTGAACCCATAAATACAGGTACTTTTAACTCTTGACCCGAATCTAATTTAACTTCTTCACCAATCATCGGATTTAACATTTTAGAGAAAACCAATCTTCTATTTTGTCTGTTAGGTTTAACATTGTCAGGTGTTTTATAAAATTCTAATTTGAAAAAACTATTCTTTAAGGTTGTCACATTTATGTTAGTCTGTTCAATACCCACAGTAAAGTAGTCTAACCCAACATTATATGAGTTATTCTTTTTAAAATAGAAGTAAAACCATATATCACTCTGTTGAATACCATTAGAGGTGTATGGTTTATGAATATACCTACACGTTTCATAATTCTCCACAGGATTAATTATATCCTCCAAAACCTCTCTTTCATACGTTTGGAATGATTCATCCCAACCAGCATCAGTCCTAAAGTTTTGATTAGTTCCTATTACTATTTTTTTATCTCCGTTTACGTTTCTTAATTTCATTTAACAGTTTTCATCATCGTTCGTGAAACTTTTGATTCCAACACCTTTATTAAGGAATCTTTCTTCATTTCTAAACAAAAAGTTTATGTCACTTTGGACGTAGTGTTGACCATTAGTAAATGGGTGATTTGTACCAAAATTATCAGGATCGACATATCCATGATCGTATAAATCTCTCCATTTCCATACACCATTTAATTCATCGTATATAACGTTTTCTGGTAAATTATGTATGTTATTTGTATTTGCGGTTTCCACGTAAGGGGATAATTCCCGTAATTTTATTCTATTATGTGGTTGATATATTAACCCACTTGGGTTTGTTTGTGACACACCACCAAACCTTACAGTGTTTAGTTGTCCATGGTTAAAAATGGTGTAATCATTAGTAAGTTTATGAAACCCTTCACTTAATATTGTTTCTTTAAAATCTTGTTCGTTATATTCAACAAACGCACCATCCAACACAGTCCCTAATGGTAATTCATCACCTCTTTTAAAAGTAAGTCCATTAATGTTCTGTGTGGTAAATGGTAAATTAGTGTCAGAACCTGAAAAATTATAATCATATTGTTCATCTACCCATGTATTATGAAAATTAAACTTCCACCCGTTTCTTGGTGGATATTCAAAATACCCACTTCTATTTCTGAATGTAGTCGTTAGGTATACATCCGTTGGTGTGTACCCTAAATTATTTCTCAACCCCTTTATGTCTATTGCATTTTTGAAATGGTATAGTATTGATTCAGGTCTATTTTGTTCAATATATACATCGTTTCTACCGTCAGCAGTTTCAAATTGTAATTTTCTTTCAATTTCAAAAATTGGTGTTTCAAATCCCGCATTATCAATAATACAATCATCCACGGTAGTAATTGTCTTATGTTTGTGTACATAATATTTTGAAGTAGTTTGTGAAACATTGGTCCTATCCAAACATCGTTGTCCAAAAACAACACCTATCGAATCCATAACACTTATTTGACTCGTACTGAATTCTGATTTTGATATGTTTATGATGTATAATTCAGATTCATAATTATTATCACCCACAGATGAGACATTAAATACTCTGTCCTCCACATTTGCAGATGTTAGTGTATTACCCGAAAGAATAATATACTCACCTAAAGACATATTATGTTTTATAGGACTTGTTAGTTGGTATGATGTGTCGTAAACATCAACTCTAAAAGGAACCCCCGATTCTGCGGTAAAGTCATAGGTGGTTGCTCCTGATAACGTATACCTCATCGGATGAGAACTGTCATGGTCATAGACATAACTTATATGAAAATTCCAATTCCATGATGCCGAATCTAAAACGGTTATTGTAGAATGATCTGTGGGTCCTTCTAATGATATTGTTTGATTGAAATCACCAATATTCGTAGAGGATGATGGTTGAACCATATTAGACACTTCTCTAACAGTATCTCTTCTTATGAAACCTAATTCATCATACGGTAGATATCCCTCCCAATTTGAATCTATTCCATCACCCAAATCATAAAGTCTATTTTTTAATGGATCATATGTTGTAGTCCCTGAATAAAGATTACGAAATATCATTTTAGTTTTACCAAATATCTTATACTTGGTACTTTCATTCCTTTCCTTTTTATATAGTTCCGCAATGTCAAGGATTATAGTTCTATCACCCTCGCGTAATAATTCTTCATCTCTTTCAAGACCAATCTTTAAATTTAAATTTTCTGCGTCTGACCCACTATATCTTTTTGTTGGGTGTACAATTTTCTTTTTTATCATAATGGTCCGAATTTTTGTACAAACTTATTCCAAGCCGTTTTTCCTGTTCTTAAACCGAAGTAAAAGAAAAAGGGACCACCTATTGGTATTGTTTCCTCATTATAATTATCATTCCCACAATCTCTTAATGGTGGAAGAATAGCCCCATTATAATAGTGTTCATTTATTTCATCTGTTGGGTCTCCTCCCGCATTCACAAGTATTTGTGGTGTAGGTTCCATTAATGTAGGAGATGTCCACCCTCCTTGGTATTTTGTTGAGTGAATTGTACCTCGAACCCAATCTTGAGATTCAGATGAACCAGTGTTTGAACCAAACCCATCACCTTGTTTGTTCCATTTATAGTATGGAACATCTTGAGACGTTTCTGTCAGGTTACCCGCTTCATTAATGCACAATCTCATTAATGTACCATCTTTTTCTATTATTGCAGTATCTTCATCATCTTCAGAAAATCTAAAATCAACCCCAACTGGTCCCTTCCCATCATAAACAAATGCCCCACCTGGTGGGTAGTATGGACTTTCAATATCTTCATCTTCATAACCAAATATCCCCATTTGTGAATTGAAATTTAAAAGTTGGGCAACGTCACCATCTAATTTACCACCACCTCTTTTATCAAATAAATCCTTTGCCTGTAACTTACCCCTCTCTTTGATCTCTTTGGATTGTATCACATACTCCATTAAATCACCAATGTCTTGGTATGAAGTAGCGCCAATACTTTTAGAAACGGAACAATTAACATCTAATTCAGGATCCACACATATTTCTTTTATATACATATTTCTTGGACCCAAATCCATTATTGTTGTTGGGAAATTAATCTCAAGGTCATTAGATGAAGTTCTATTACCAATAAAATTACCGTTACTATATGGTGTTGAACGGTAATAGTAGTGAGCACCGTTTTCATCTGTTTTTCTGAATATTAAATCCTTACAATACTTCGCATTTGTACCACCTCTTCGTCTTCTAAACTGAAAGAAATATAACGACCCATTCAACCAACTATTTGAAAATGTGTAGGATGTAATTCCCGCACACATTAGTTTACCTAATAACTTTCTTTGTGAATAATCCCTTATTAAATTAGCATTCTTACCTGCATCACCAACTATCGTGTAATTACCATTTCTAAACTCACTATATCCTGACGCAGTACCCACACCATGTTTTGTCAAAGCACACCTTCTACCTCTTTTGGATTGCCAATTACTATTTTCAGGAACATATGCCGATACCGACACATTGATGTTAGTTGGGTTTCGAGGTAGACAGTCGGGGTCACCAGCATCTTCAAATATATCGGAAGGGTACCCCCCTGTAAACCCATCTGGATTTGGTATTAATGTCGAATAATTCGCTGTTCCCGGCCAATGACCTAAATTCATACCACCAAATGACCCACTATCGTATATTACATCATACTTATCACACCCACTCTCAGCTTCAATAACAGGATTAGTTGTCTCCGATAATTCAGACACAAGATACACGGTATCAATTATAACTTGGTTCGAATTGGCTAATGCCGTACCCGCGAGGGTCTGAGGATATGGTGCACCAGTATATCCGTTTTCAAATAGAACAGTT
>Ga0206131_10002613_pt1 | contig 21568 bp, 18 predicted proteins | sample Helgoland_Spring_FD_148636 | JGI IMG/M metagenome (GOLD analysis project Ga0206131, IMG submission 148636) | Pelagic subsurface seawater microbial communities from Kabeltonne, Helgoland, North Sea - Helgoland_Spring_Bloom_20160517_1 | ecosystem: Environmental > Aquatic > Marine > Epipelagic ...
AACACATACCAAAAGGTATATCTTTAGATATTATACAATCTTTCAACATTACAATTAATATTTTATTTTTGTTATCAAAATACTTACATTCTACTAAATATTCTGTTTTTTTAGAACATTTTTCACTGGTAATTGCTAAAGCATCATCTTCAATATTAAGATCAATCTTCATTATTTTTGTTATAAATGCCCAAGATATCATATTTTCTATTTTTGATCCTTTATATATGTAATATGGAATTAGTGAAGGTATTCCTTCAAACATTGGATCATTTGAAAATTGATTTTCTAATATTGTTTTTATAGAATTGTAGATTTTTTCAATATTATCTACATCATCCCATTGTGTAATATGACATTTAGAAATATTATTTTCTATTATAATATCATAAACACCAGCAGGAAAGTAATTAACTGTTAGATATATGTATATATCTTTTTTTCTTATTAGCTTACTAGTATTACAATTGTGTAATTCATATTTATAGAACATAGGATGTTTGTTGATATATTTTTTAGGATATCCAGCTTCTTCATATTTTTCATATATATCATCTGTGGATATATCAGTTGGATTAAATAGTAATTTTAGTATTTTTTCAGAAAACCATTTATAATTTTTAATAAATGTTCCTCTGATAAAATATTTATCTGGATTTATTTTAATAACACTACTATATAGAATAGGTTTTAGTTTTTCTCTTGAAATTTGTTTTTTATTAGGACTTTCAAATTCTTCAAGTTCTTCGGGATTTTCAAGTTCTGCAGATCTTTTAGATCTTTTAAGATTATTAAGAATTGTTTCAATAAAGAAAGTTAGATAAAACTTTTCAGTCTTTTTAATAACTTTAGATATTTCATTTTCAAAATATATCTTTGGTTCTACAAAAGTTAAATTATTTTCATTAAAACAACAATAACATTTTAATTTACAATTATTATTGATTATTGGATCACTTGATTCAATTGATATATCTTTTACTACAATATTAGCTTTTTCTAAATTACTAAACAAAAAACCAATTTGAAAAGCGGTTAGCTGGTTAATATTTGCAGTATCTAATTCAGCTATTATAGCATTACTTGGATATAATGTTAATTCTAATGTATAATTAACATTATAAGATTCAATAATCCATTTATTTTTAATTGTAATTATCTTTTCCATATTAATTATAAAATTATAATGATATCATTTTTTATATTTTAACAATCAGCAATCTTAACTGCTAATTCTTTAAGCTGAGTTTTATTATTAGTTATTATGTTTTCTACAATAATCAACTCATCTTCTAATTGTTTAATTTGTTCTTTGATAGTATCTTTACGTTTTGTATTATGCGATAGTTCTTTACGAATATTAAGCATTGTTTCAGTTATTTCATCTATTTCATCTATTTCAGTTATTTCAGTTATTTCAGTTATTTGATTTTTAAATAAAGAAGCATATGTAGTTAAAATAGGTGGTGTAGTAGCAATAGGACAAGGGGAACTAGTATCATTTAAAGATACTGCACTACTAGATGCGGATGCTACCATAGTATATTTTTGTTGATATTCATTCCAAGCTTGTTCGTCGCTAACATTTTGATTAACAATTTTATAAATGAACGATCTATTATCATAGCTAAAGTAATGGTGTTTAACACATTCGTCACTAATACAATTTATTTTACTACAATATGTATCATTTTTTTCATTATAATCATTATTAACAATAGTATCATACATATCACTAATAATAGTTCTTTTCATAATAGAAATACCATGTCCATATTTACAATTATCATCTCTACATAAATAATTAGCATTGCAAGCTTTATGATAAGCATATTTACACGTTTTATCTTTATAAGCCGTACATATTCCTAATTTAAAATCAGGACAATTTTCATATATCATAATTCTTAAATATATGAAATTTACTATACGATACTGAAGTTCAACAGATAATAAAATATTATATTATTACATCATTTTTATACATCATTTTTTCTTTTTTGATTTTGTTGAATTTCCTTTTAATGATTCAAGATCTTTCTCGTATATTTCTGTAAGTTCATCTTTATATTTTTTATAACCATCACGCACTTCGTGTAATTCTTTCATCCATATTTTATAAATTGGTGTTTTTGTTAAATCTTTTATTTGTTTATTAATATCTTCCGCATTTTTCTTTAATTTTTCTAAATTATTTTTTGTTAAAGAATTAACAGGCATTTTCAACAAATAATTGTAATTTTTAGTTTTATCCCCGTCTTCTTCATCATCATCATCTTTATCTGATAATTTAGGATATTTAAGTTCTTCTAATCTAGCATTAAGAACATCATCTTCTACATTCATAATTTTAATTTTACCATCAATAATGTCTTGAATAAATTGTGCTTTAGCTGATAGTTTTTTATAAGTTTTATTTAAAACTTTTAATTGATATGTTTTTCTTTCGTGATAGCAAGTGAGACGAACAGAACACCATTCACGCATAATAGCTGAAGTTGATTCATATTTTTTAATTTTAATATCAGAATTATACAGATGCATATTATTTAATGATAATCCAATTGTAGATGATAGTTTAAAGAACTTAATAGGATCATCTATTTTTTGATTTAAATGTATAATAAAGCGGATATTTAAAGCAGAATAATGATTTTCAAAGTTTTTAATTTGATTATTAAGAACTAGATCTTCAAGAATATTTTTATAATCTTCAATTGCTTTATTAATAGGTATTTCTGTAATTTCTATCGTATTATCATCAATATAGTTATAACAACCTGTAGATTCATAAATATTTTCTTTACCATCTTTTAATTTTACAGAACCTTTGAAATTAGGATAATGAGGTATTAAATCATTAATAACAGTTTTATTTATAACATCAAATGTTTTCAATAAATCTTCAGCATTTTTAATATCAGCTTCTGCTTTCTCTAATTCACTACAAATTAAAATACATTGATCTATTACTTCGTCTGGATTAAAATTAGGTATTTCTGTAGAATAACCGGTTCCAATACCTGCTACATTTACTACAAAAACAGTAGGAATAACACCAATAAACCATTCTGGTTCTATTTTCTGATTTTCCTCAACTTTATATTTAAGAATAGGCATATCTTCTTCTCTAAAAATTAATGAACACATTGGTGATATTTTAGTAAATAGATAACGAGGCTGAGCGCTATCAGCACCTCCCCCGTGTAATCTTGTTCCAAATTGACCTAAAGCAGATACTAAAGGAATATTATTACTACCAATAAAGTTTTGACCCATTTTAGTTAATGCTTCAGCTAATGATTGATCACCGTGGTGGTATGCAGTCATTGCAGCAGCCATACCAGCCATTTGTGATACTTTAATTTCATTACTACCGTATATCTTCTTTTTAAACAAACTGAAAAGTAATTTACGCTGGCTTTCTTTCAACGCATCACAAATATTATTAATATTTCTTTCAATATCTCTATGAGAAAAATGAATTAATTCTTTATGAATTAAATCTGTATAAGGAACATCAAGTGATTCTGATAAATCTACTATTTTATTTTTATCATATTCTGCTATCCATTCTTTACGTTTATCTGCTAATTTAGCATCAAAAGCTAAATTATAAGCTTGATCTGATTCTTCATCATATGTATAAGTTACCATTTTCATATTCTTAAAAAATTGCTTACCTTCCTCTGATGTCGAAGAACCGCAACCTTTAAGATATGTAATATTCCAACCACTTACATTATTGTTTTTTTCCCATTCTTCATATTCTTGTGTTGTATAGAAATATTGTGTATTAGTTCCTTTTTTCATACGAATAATAGGTGTTAGCATTGTTTTAATGAAACCTTTCATTTTGAATAAAGAAGGCCATTGAGATTGAAACATATTAGTTATCAAACCTTTAATATGTATTCCGTCTAAATCTGCATCTACTAAACAAATAATACCTTTATACCTTAAAGAAGATGTATCAGTATAATTTTTATTACTTTCTAATCCTAAGATCTTTTTAAGATTAGATATTTCTTCATTTTGTGCCAATTTAACATTTGATACTGATTTACAATTCATAAGCTTTCCACGGATTGCCGCACAACCATAAGATTCTGGATCTTTTAATTGAGTTTTACCTGATGTAAATAAGGTTTGTGCTGATAATCCTTCACAAATGTATAAATAACATTGATCTGATTTTTTAGTTCCAGCCCAAGGTGCATCCATAAACCCTTTAATAATAACTTTACTAAGTTTTTTACCATCAGTTTTAGATATTTGTTTATCAAGTTGAGCATCACTTAACACTAAAGCTTTATCAATAATACCACTATCTTTATACAATTTTTGAATAAACTTATCAGATATTTCACATTTTGAACCAAACTTAGATTGAGGTAGATTCATTAGATCTTTAGTTTGACTATCATATGTAGGATTATTTAATAAACATTTGATTCCTAAAAATAAATTATCTTTAATAAACTGTGGTTTTAATATCTTCTTCTTTTTAGCGGCAAGTTCTACCAAACCTTTTACAATTTGTTGTTGAATATAATCAACGTGTTTGCCACCTAATCTAGTATGAATACCATTTACATAAGCCATATGAACAAAACCGTGATTACTTAAAGATGCACATATTTCCCAACGATCACCATATTTTTCAAAAGCTTTAGTTCCTTCCGTAAAATTAACACAAAACTTTTCAAAATCTTTAATATTAATTTTAGTATTATTAAAATACACATTAACATTTGGTGGTGTAAGTGCCGCTATTTCATATGTTCGTTTCTTAAACAAAGCAAAAATATCATCAGTAATTGTAGTTGCACCAAAACGTGCTAAATCAATCTTACATTTAATTTCAGTATAAGGTGATTTAGTTGATTGACGAATAGACGGTTTATCTTTAGTAGCCAAATTATCACGAAATGTTTGTTTAAATATCTTCTTATTACGATGATCTACAGTTTCTACTGTAGCTTCTGTTGAAAATATAATAGCCAATTTAGCACCTAGACCATTTAAACCGCCAGTAAGTCTTACTTTAGTTTTATCATAATTACCGGATGTTAGCAATTCACCAAAAATTAATGAAGGATTATATAATTTGGTTTCTTCGTGTATTTCAATTGAAATACCATCACCATCATTATATACTGATACAGTTCCATTTTCACGATCAACATTAATCTTTATGTTTTTAACTAAGTTTTTATCAGGTAGATCAGAAGTAGTCATACGAATTACGTGATCTGCTGCATTTACTACTAATTCATCAAAAATCTTGTATAAAGCAGGACTATAAGTAATAGTTTTTCTCACAAATTGATTTTCATCATTTACTACAAAACTATCAAATGCGTCAGGTGTTATAGATCCTACATACATTTCAGGTGATTGTTCTAAAATATGTGTTCGTAATTCATGCTTTTTATATTCAGTCATATTGATATATATCTTAATATTATTAATCATTTTTATATATTGGTATAAAAATGATATAATATATATGTGAATATATATATGCCTACTAAAAAAGTTATAGCATTAGAATATAATAAACCTCTTTTGTATAATGAATTATCCTCTTTTAATGTTAAAGAATTAAAAGCCAAATGTAAATTACTAAAAATTGAAAGATATAATAATTGTAAAAAAGCACAATTAATAAAATTAATAGAAGCTAAACAAGAAGAAGCTAAACAAAAAGAAACTAAACAAGAAGAAGCTAAACAAGAAGAAGCTAAACAAAAAGAAACTAAACAAGAAGAAGCTAAACAAGAAGAAGCTAAACAAAAAGAAACTATTATAAAAAGTCAGCATCAGACAAAAAAATGGCGTTTAAAACAACCATGGTATATAGATGGTAAAAAAAATGAATGTGAAAAATATCAAATAAAACAGTTAGAATATATAGTTAATACTAAAATAGAAAAAACTTATCTAAGAATAAATATTTATAATATTACAACAATTGAAATTAATAATATAGAAATTTCAAAATTACTTAATAAATTTGAATTTTCAGAAAATTTTGATGGTAAAATTAAATTAAATAATAATATAATTTATTTTAATCTTAAAATGATAACAGATAAAGGAGGCGCTCAAACACGTTCAATAAAAGAAGTATTTCATTTCATAATAGCACAAGAAAAATGGATTGAAACTCAAAATAATACATATATTATGAATATATTAGATGGTGAATTTTCATTTAATAATATAAAGTTTTTACCTAATATAAATTCAAACAATATATTTATTGGAGATATGTATAAATTTCATAATTATTTTCAAGAAACTTTTCTAAAATAAATGCACATAAAGAATATATTAAATCAAAAGATATTCTTTTTCTGGCAATATCCTTACTTTCTCTATAATTTGTTAAAAATAAAGAATGATATTTTTCTCTATAATTATTTAATAATTCATTAAAAGATTTTATTAATTTTTTTTGAGTTTCAATATCTATAGATGGTTCAATTATTAATGATGCATATGTTCTACTTGATAATTTAGGTGTTGTATCAATATATAAGTTTTTTATATCTTCTATAAATGATAATGATATTTTATTATTATCATTATCATCAATACATTTTACACTAATATGTGTATTTAATTTATCTTTATTTTTTGTAGTAGCTCTAGTAATTTTATATTTATTTAATAATTTTAAATTATATATATATCCTCCTATAGAATAGCTACATTTTTCATTTAAACTTATACTAATATTTTTATTAATTGGATAAATAGTAATTGATATTGGTTTTTCTTCAGTTTTCTTTTCAAATTGAAAAGAACAAACTGTATAAGTTGTATCATCAAATACTTTTTCTTCAAATATATTAAGTTGAATAATATTGTATTTTTCAATAAATGTTTTTCTTAAAGTAATATCACTTAATCTTATTGAACACCAAAAATTAAGTGGAATAACTAAAATACCACCTAAACATTCTGAATCTATAATTTGGCAAATAAAGCACTTATATAAATCATTAGCATTATATTTATCAAAAATAGTTTTAGATTTGCTTTTATTTCGAGCTAAATATGGAGGATTTGTAATAATAAATTTATTATCAAAATTTAACTTATTTAATAAAGTATCTTGTTTAATAATATCATTATGTTTAGGATCTATGTCATAATATTCTATATTAAAAGAAGTTAAATCAAATTTTTTTAATAAATCTTTATTACCTGCAAAAGGTTCTACAATATTTTTAATATTATTAGGTATATTAAGATTTTTTAAAATATAGTCAGAATAAGTTGTAAAAAATTGTCCTAATTCTATTTTTTTTAATTTATTTGAGATATCATCTATTTCAGTCATATTGATATATCTTAATATTATTAATCATTTTTATATGTGTAATAATTATAAAATGGATATGAATTTACGTATTTGGTTGCATTTTATTATTTTAGCTATTATTTTGTTATTTACTATTGCTCATATGTTATATATGCTTATAGCATTTGATAATTATACAATTGTTAAATTATTTTATATTACAATAATGATTGGAGCAATATATATATTAGTTCAACCTCATACATTATTACCATTTTTAGGTCATTCAGCATTTCCTTCAACAGTTATAGTTGATGAAAAATATCCTAAAGATTATTCATATCAGTATGTTTTAACATTACCAGAATATAATAATGATAAAAAAGTAATATATTGGGCAGCCAAAGAAGATAAAGACAATAGTAAAGTGTTTGATAATCCTTGGGTCGCTTATGATAATTATGACAATGTAGGTGTTACTAGAATTAAAAATGGAGAAGCTGTTATTAAACTACATTTACCTAATGGTTATAAGGTTGGTATGGGTAAAGAAGTAAAACCACACTTTCATTATCGTGTATGTTGTAATAAAAATATTATGTTAAGTAAGGTTTATACTGTATATATTTAATTACCTTGAACATAATTAATAATTAATTCCGCTATCTCATCGGGAGTTTTATCATCTACATTTATTTTAAATGTTGGCAATCCTTCTTTAGTATTTATATTATCATAACATTCTTCGTGTTTGCTATGTAATAGCTGTATTAAATTAAAATCAATTGTTTTTTCACTTTCTCTATCTCTTTGTTTAATTCTATTATAACAAATAGTTGGTGAAGATTGTAAATAGATATATATAACAGGTTCAACCACATTTTTATTATATTTATGATCTACATTTTCATACAAATATTCCAATATACTATTATCTTGTTGAGTTAAATTATCTTTATAAACTTTTACAAATGTTTCATATGTAAATTTAGGACTCCTTTCCATATAAAGAATTGAATTAGATTTTGCTTGAATAAAAGCTCTATCTAAATATACTTTAAGTTGAAAATCAAAATGACCAATATTATTTTTATACATATTTTCTAAATATGGTTCCCATTCTTGAATGGGTTCAAAACTTACAATTTGATTATGATTTTTTTGCAAATTTTCTAAAATAGTTGATTTACCAGAACCTATATTACCATCTATTGTTATTACAGGCATTATATATATAAATTATTATTGTTCATTTTTTATATAAAAAATGAATAATCCTAAATGAATAGAAATAAATGGAAGATCTTCAAAATCAATTAGATAAATTATGTATTGATGAAAAACCAACATTCAATGCATTTATAGAATTTATAAATAATAAGTATCCCGAAAAAGAATACCCTATTATATATGATTTATACGACGATGATAAAAAATGGCTTACATCGAATGGTGGTAGTTGGCATAGAAATTCTAAAAAAACTAAATATAAAATATTTTTATGTTGTAGTGCTACTAAAATTAAATATAATTGGAATTATACAGATGAAGAAGAATCACATATTATTGATTTGGTAAGTAAATTATCTTTCACAGATAGAAATAAAAACCAAAATAATTATATTGGTATTTATAGTCATAGTAAAAATAAAGAAAACATAAATAGACCTATACGTGAAGATATAAAAAGAATTATTACAAAAAAACAATGCTATCATTGTGGAAAAAGTAATGATACTGTTGTAGATCATAAGAATGATTTATATAATGATCCACGTGTTTTAGATATGAAAACGCAAACTATTGATGATTTTCAACCTTTATGTAATGGTTGTAATTTAATAAAAAGAGCTTATAATGTTAAAATGCGCAAAACTGGTAAAAGATTTGATGCTTGCGAATTACCTTTATTCAAACATTTAGGTGTTAGTTATACATCAGGTAATGAAACGTTTGATGAAAATGATGTAAATACTTTACAAGGTGTATATTGGACTGATATTGAAGATTTTATTAGAAAAGCTTTAGTTTGTAATACATATATTTCAGACTATTATTAAAGTGTTATCTAATTTCTGTTCTAATTCTTCAATGTTTAATATAGTCATAACCTTATCATAATATTCTTTATTAATCTCGCAACCTTTAAACTGTCTGTTTGTATTTTTACAAGCTATGGCAGTTGTTCCACCACCTAAGAATGTATCAAGAACTATATCATTTGGATTTGAATGCTTTTTAATTAATTCTTCAAATAACTGTAAGTTTTTTTGTGTTGGATGAAATCTATTTTTACCATTTGCCATTGGATACCGATATATACCTACATCATACGAACTATTAAATGTAGGTTTATTACCTTTAATACCTAATAAAGCTATTTCTCTAGAATTAGTAAGATAATTAATTTTACTATTAATTGGTTGCGGATTGGTTTTAATCCATTCAATGAATCTTATTTGTTTAAATCCTACTTTTTCCATTAATTCTTTTAAAGGTGTTATTTTCCATATATCAAACCAAATAATTAATGTTCCGGATTTTTTTAATTTATTATAATATTGTTGAATAATTAATTCCAATTGCTCCATTGTAAAGTTTTCATCCCATTCACCAAAATTTGTTTTCGTTGCGTATTTTTTACCTAAAATTGTTCCATATTTTAAATAGTTTTCTTTGGACCATCCTTCACCTTTATCGTTTTCTAATTCTTCTGCTGGTTTATCTAAACTCTTCTTATATTCCAACCATTCTTCTTCTGTTTTTACATTAATATTATCTTCATTATGTTTTGCTACAACTGCGTGATGTTTATTCATTCCACTATCTTTAGAGATAATATAAGGAGGATCAGTAAGAATTAGATCAATACTTTTATTTTCAATTGTTTCTAAATAAATTAAAGCATCTGTATTATAAATATTCATTTATATATTTTATAATATTGTTTCATTTTTAAATATGAATATGTATAAAATATCAGATACTATAAGATCTTCATTAACACAAAAACTTAGTAAAGCTAGAAAAACTATTAAAGAAAACAAAGATATATATTTAGATTCAGATCACGAACAGTTATGTTTATATTATAAAAAATATCAAGAATTACTGAAACAATTTAATACTAAAAAAACTAAAATAACATATGAAACATTGAAACTTGATAAACATATATTATCTCAAGATCATACAGATGATTTTATAACATTTAAAAATAATAATATTACAATTGATTTATTATATAACGAATATAATAAAAAGTTTATTAATAAACTTTATGTATTAAATGATGTATCTTATTATGAAGAATGGATAAAAGAACAAAATATATTTATTAAAAGTTTGAGTCCAGAAGAAATATATACATTGAGGTGTCATACACACGATGGAGATGTTATTGTAAATTATTTTATTAATAATAATTTTAAAATAGATATTGATATTGATTTAGTTGATAATGGTTATAGAAAATCTAAGATCATAGTGGATAAAAAACAATTTAATACAGATAGAGATTTTATATTATTTTATTATCAAATTAAAACATATTTATATTTTTTGGATACTAATTATAAATCTTTATCACGAATAGAATTAGAAAAATATATTATTGAAAATTATACTACATTTGATTGGAATAAAATATTAATATTATATATCAAAGATATTAAAAATATATTTAAGAAATCACCAAAAATACAAAAAACTATTGTGATATATAGAGGTGTTAATGATGATTATTATCTTAAAAGCTCTACAAAAGGTGTTTTTAATTCGCAAACCTTAAGTAGTTATACATTAGATCATAAGACGGCAATAAGTTATGCTGATAGAAATTGTTGTATAATGCGAGTTAAATTAAATAAAGGTTGTAAAGCTATTTTGATTGATAATATAAGTCCATATAATGAAGCAGAAATATTATTACCATTTGATACTAAATATAATATAGATTATCCTAGACATTTAATAAATTATTATAAACAAAATGAAATATGTCCTGATGATACAAGAAGTAAAAAAATAATGGTTACAGATTTATCTGTAATTAGATCTTCAAGCAGTAAGTCTACGTAATCTATTTGATTTATTCATTTTTTCTATATTATCCATAATACGATGAGTTACCATTCCAGCTACAGATGTTATTGCAGATGTTTTTACACCTTTTCCTTTTAAAATAGTTCTTAAATATTTTTGTATTTCGTTAAATAAAGGTGTTGCTACACATCCACCCATCATAGCGGGTCTTGCGGTTAATGTATTAAAGTTAATAGCCATATCAACTTCATTTTTAGGTGCTATTGTATAATTCTCTGTTCCATATTGCGATGGATGCACAGTAGGAACACCTCCTTTAATCATCATAGTTTTAGATCCATATTTTGATTCTAATTTATTAATATTATCTTGTGATGATTTTTTTGTTAATTCTTTTGCTATGCTATCAATATATTTTTTAAAACCTAAAGGATCTTGTTCGGTTTTAAGTCTTGTGGAAACTTTAGATCGGTTTGTATCATTTAGTAATTGAAGTATGTGATCATACATTTTTACTTATAATATAATAAAATAATAAAACAATGGTTGATATTGAAACAGATATACCTATTAATGTTTTAAATGGACGTATTAATGTATCTGGTAATAATGAAAATGGTTTAGCGTATAAAAATAATAATGAAAAACAAAACTTATGTAATTATTCTACAGAAGCTATATCACATACAACAGAACGAACACCTTTAGCTGATTTATTTTTTTCGCAACAAAATATGGATATCTTACAATTAGGTATGCGTAATATGGTTTTAAATAAAACGGAAGGTGCTTATAGTATAGGAAAACAAAATGAAACTGAATTAAAAATAATAATGAGAGCTATGTTTATTCAACACGCCAAATATAGAACTGATATACCAATTAATAATCAAGTTCAAGAAATTAATAGAAAGGTTTTAGAGTTTTCAGTTCCACGTATTATTTCTAGTTTAAATATGAAACGTAAATATTTAAATGATATACAAAAATTACCAGTTCCGTTAGAACATTCGCAATCTATGTCAACTAAAGGAACAAAAGAATTAGAATTTAAAGGATTTTAAAATCTTGTATGTTATATAAAATGACTGATACTACAGATCAATATACAAGGAAATTAAAATATAATGCTTTTATGGGAACAATTGCAGTGTGTGTAATATACGCTATTGTTGCCCTTGCTATGATATTATATATTAACTTAACTGAACAAGGTAAATCATTATATTCTGATCTAAAACCATTTGCTTTAACATTCATATTTGGAACATTATTTATAATTATGGTAGTAACCTTAATGGTTGTATATTGGGAACCAGAACAAGCAACTAAAAAAGAAATTAATGATGTATTAAACAATCCTTTAAGTTGCCCTGATTATTATATTTTAAGTAATGTTGATCCGACAGGTTCTGGTACTGAAGTAGGTCGAGCTACTTTAGTAGCTTTTTCAAGTAATATAAAATATAATAAAGATAATAATAGGACAGAGTATAATATTCTTGGAGCAAATGATCCAGTAGATTTAGGTAATTATATTATTGATAATGACAACTCAAATATTTTTGCAAAACATAGATGTATTGCTGATCCAGAGATTTATAACACTGTTCCATTAAAAGATACACCAAAAACTGGATTTATTCAAACTGATGTTACTAGTCATAAAGCTGATACTTCTGGTGAATTTGCTTCTGGAATAACTGCTAATCAAAAAAAAGCATTAGCGTCATTTACAACAATGTATGGTGGAAATAATGGTGTAAATATAATTGACCAAACATTAACTAATGGTGAGTATAATTCGGTGTATCCATCAGCTAATAAGACTACATACGATTGTTCCACAGTATATCCAGAATATCTAGCACGTTTAGATGCTAAAGAGTATATTGATAATAATGAAACTGGACCTAAGAACTTACACCGGTGTGGATGGGCTAAAGCGTGTGGTGTTCCTTGGACATCTGCAGGATGTTCATAAAAAGCATATAAACATTTTTTAACACTAATAACCATAACAATGAGGGTTAAAAAAAGAGATGGTAGTTATGAAGATGTATCATTCGACAAGGTCACTCGTCGCATTAAAAATCATAGTGAAGATTTACCAAATCTAAATCCTACTAGTATTGCGCAATTTGTATGTGCTCGTATTTATGATGGTGTTCCTACATCAGAACTAGATGAACTAACATCTCAAATATGTTCTAGTTATATTACAGAACATCCAGAATATGGGATATTAAGTTCTCGTATAATAATTAGTAATCATCATAAAAATACTTCACCATCTTTTAGTGAAGTAATTAATATTTTATATAATGCTAAAGATCGTTTAGATAATCACAATCCATTAATTTCAAATGAAGTTTGTAGTGTAGTTAATGAACATAAAGAAAAACTGAATAGTATAATAGATTATGATCGTGATTATGATATTGATTATTTTGGTTTTAAAACTTTAGAACGTTCTTATTTGTTAAGAGTAGAAAATAAAATAGTAGAAAGACCCCAACATTTATTTATGCGGGTCGCTTTAGGTATTCACGGTAATGATATTAAAGATGCAATTGAAACATATGATATGTTGTCTAAAAAACTTGCAATTCACGCAACACCAACTTTATTTAATGCAGGAACACCACGATCCCAAATGGCATCGTGTTTCTTACAAGCAATGAAAGACGATAGTATTGAAGGAATATTTGATACATTGAAGAGTTGTGCAAATATTTCAAAATATAGTGGTGGTGTAGGATTACACGTCCACGATGTAAGAGGTAAAGGATCTTATATTCGTGGAACAAACGGAACAAGCAATGGTATTATTCCAATGTTATCTGTTTATAATAAGACAGCAATGTATGTAGATCAATGTTTTCGTGGTGATACGAATGTATATACATTTGCCGGAACAAAGAAAATAGAAAAAATCCGTGAAGGAGAATATGTTTTAACAGCAGATGGGAGTTATCATAAAGTTTTAAAAAAGATAACAACAAAAATTAATAAAGATACTTTTAGAGTTAGAACTAATAATTCTATTGATACGGTGTATGTTACACCAGAACATCAAATATATGCTTTAACGAATATGCCTTCGTTGCCTATTAATGAACTAAAGAATTATATGAATAATCATATTGATAAACTTCCAACATATGTAGATCTTAAATCACTAACTACATTTGATTATATTGGTTATCCTATACCAGTTGTAGATGATGAAGCCGAATGCGATGAAGATATGTGTCTTTATTCAGGTATAATATTAGGTAATGGTTATATTGATAGTGGATATCAACACGTATCTTTTTATAGGGATAAAGGTGCTGATATGTTAAAAGTTTTAATTGATTTTTTGAATAAATATAAAATAGAATATAGTAAGTATTCTGAAAGAAACCGCACAATAATAAAATGGAAAACGCAAGAAGGTATTCGTCCTATTAAGAACTTTTTACAATTATCAAAAGATTGTGTTAAAATATTTTTGGAAGGTTTATTGAAAGCAAATGGATGTAAGATAAGTGATACATATACTTGTATGTTTTATAATGTGGATGATGCTAAAAAGTATATTTGCTATTATGTTAAATACTTGTTTTTACGTCTAGGAGTATTAGTAGATGGTTTTTATAAATCTGAACAAAAATATAATGTAGTATGTATTCCATATTGTTATGAACTATTTAGTATTTTTAATTATACTGATAAAAAACCTGATGAAAAAACTTTAAATTATTTTGAACATAATGATGTATTATGGACGGGTATTAAATCTATTGATAAAATGAAAAACTTCGAAGGATATGTATATGATCTTAATGTTAAAGATAATCATAGCTATGTTACTGAAATGGGTATAGTTCATAATAGTGGAAAAAGAAATGGTAATTTTGCAATTTATTTAGAACCATCACATCCAGATATAGAATCTTTTGTAGATTTGCGTAAAAATCACGGTAATGAAGCTGAAAGGTGTCGTGAGTTATTTATAGCACTGTGGATTCCTGATTTATTTATGGAAAAAGTAAAGAATGACGAAGAATGGTGTTTATTTTGTCCGGATAAATGTAAAGGATTATCAGATGTATATGGAATAGATTATGTTAATCTTTACAATAAATATGAAACAGCTAATAAATATGAAAAAAAGATAAAAGCTCAAGATTTATGGAAAGCAATTTGTATAGCACAGAAAGAAACGGGAACACCATATATTTGTTTTAAAGATGCTTGTAATTCTAAAAGTAATCAAAAAAACTTAGGAACAATTAAATCATCTAATTTGTGTGCGGAGATTATTGAATATAGTGATAAAGATGAAACAGCAGTATGTAATTTAGCAAGTATCGCTTTACCTATGTATATTAAAGACGGACATTATGATTACGAAAAACTTTCAAATACAGCTATGATCTTAACAAAAAACTTGAATAAAGTTATTGATAAAACCTTTTATCCTACAAAAGAAACGGAAGTAAGTAATAAAAAACATAGACCTATTGGTATAGGTGTTCAAGGATTAGCAGATGTATTTGCTATTTTAAATATTCCTTTTGATAGTGATGAGGCAAAAGAGATTAATAAAAAAATATTTGAAACTATATATTATGGTGCTTTAACAATGTCTGTAGATTTGGCAGAGAAATATGGAACATATAGTTCTTATGACAAATCACCAATTTCTTATAATATTTTACAATTTGATATGTGGAATGTAGAACCTTCTAATCTTTGGGATTGGAAAAAACTAAAAGAACGTATTAGTTTGTATGGTGTTCGTAATAGTCTTTTAATTGCTTTGATGCCTACAGCTTCTACGAGTCAAATATTGGGTTTTAATGAATGTTTTGAACCTTTTACAACAAACATATATAATCGTAGAACATTGGCGGGTGAATTCTTTGTTATAAATAAATATCTTATCAATAAACTTATTGAATTAAAGCTATGGAACAAAGAAATGAAAAATAAATTGATTGAAAATAAAGGATCTGTTCAAAATATTGAAGAGATTCCTGAAGATATTCGTAAAGTATTTAAAACCGCTTATGAAATACATCCTAAAACAATAATAGAACAAGCATCAGATCGTGGTGCTTATATTTGTCAATCGCAAAGTATGAATATTTTCCTAGAAGATCCTGATATTACGAAATTGAGTAATATGCATTTTTATTCGTGGAAAAAAGGATTGAAGACTGGTATATATTATCTAAGAACTAGACCAGTTGCTAGGGTTCAAGCATTTTCACAAGAAGCAAAGAAATATGAACGAGAAGATACTGAATGTTTGAGTTGCGGTGCTTAATAAAAAATTATCCATAATAGAATATTATGGATTCAATATTATATACTTTCACAAGTAATATTGAAGATTATACTAAACAACATAAAAATATATTAGGTGTAAGTAGTTTTTGGTTTTTATTTGTAGGATTATGTGGTGTTAAAAATAGTAATAATTATATTAAATTTTGTGGTTCTTATATAATAATATGTGGAATATTAAGTTTAATATTTTGGTATGATCCTGTATTAAATAGTATAAATCATTGGTTAGATAAATATATAGCAACAATATATTTTATACAATTTTTTATTATTAATTTTTATTATAATTATAAATATTTAGATTTAAATAGAACTTGTTTTTTATTAGCATCTATAATAATATTTTTTATAATATCTGATAAATTTTTACAAATAAACGATTTACATAATGCTTTTTGGTCTCATATTATATTCAGATATATTTGTTATGTTGGATTACTTATCGCATTTGTTCAACAATTATCAATAAATTTTATAGTAATATTTACAGTTATATATTTTATTCATATATTTTACTTATTACTGTTGGATAATATAGAATATGAAATGGAATTATTTATTGCAAGTATATTTTTAGTCCAAATACTATACTACAAATTAAATTAACAAGTGTTTTATTGAAATAATTAGCAAATGTAGTTATATTATCTTCTTTAAGATCATTTGAGTTGCTTAAACTATATAACAAAAACTACCTGAAATATATAAGTGTGGTAATATTATTACAGTTGAACACCATAATAACCTTATTATCCAGGGTTTGAAAATCTTTAATTTATTTTTATTAAATTATTTTTTAATAATAATTAACAATATAAACCAAATATTCCATTGTATAATAACATATTATTATCATATGTAAATGATCATAATAATATCTCAGTTTTTTAATGAATGTAAATAAGAATGTAAATAAACCAAAATGAAAATCAAACTGAATTACCCTATTGTAGGACTATAGTGTATTTAATTTTATTATCTAGTTTAATATAAAAGGAAAAATAAACATATTTTAAAAAATATAAATATCCTAGAATAACTGATATTTTTATAATGTATTTTTTTTCAAATGAATACAATTTTTAAGTTTTTCCCATTCATCATCTGTTTTATTATTAAGTTCTATATATCTCATATTTAAAGCTTCAATTAAATGTAAGATTATAGGATCGTAGTTAGACAGTCTAGTAAAAGATATTTGATTCATTATTTGAATAAATGTTTTTTGAAAATCTTCGTTATCAAATATATTTTCATCAAACAAATTGATCATATTTTGTCTAATATTAATATATTGTAAATTATCATATGAGGGTATAATAATTTGATTTTTTTTATATTTTATTGAACACTCATATGTTCCTATAAAAAATAAATTATTTATTTTTTTATCTTTAATAATATCATCTATTAATAGATTCTCATTTTTAAAATGAGAACTGGTTAAATAAGGTTTATTAACTTTAAAATGTTTTTGAATTGAAGGACCTACATAATCTGTAATCCAACAATGATCATAATTTGAATATACGTATATATAGGGATTATTATATTTTTTTTTAATAAATTGTATAAATTCTAGAACACCAGGTCTTAATATATCAATTGAAAATGTATAATTATTTTTACGATGAATATTATTTATAGTTCTAAACATATTGTAATCTGCTTCGTTAAATGCAAGATCACCATAAATACAATTTTCTATTTGTATGAAAAATATATTAACTTTTTTCATTGTAATTTCGCAATAGTTTTATCTGTTAAGTCAGGTAATTTATTACATAAAGTTATGTAAAAATTATCGTTTTTATATTTTTCATTATTTATTTCACAATTTCGTATTCTAATTGCTTTATACAAATTATATATCATAATATCTTTTGTATATACATCATCACTATTTGGATTGTAGTATTCTTTACTACCAGTGAAAATGTTTTTTTCAACTTCTTTTTTCCATAATATTTCTTTACCAAATATTTCTAACATATTTTCATATGGACATATATAAGGCATTGCATCATAATCCGGACAAGTAATTTGTCTATTAGAATGTGTAGTTGTATTTTGTTTAATATTATCAATAAATACCAGATTATTATTAATTATATAATCCTTATGTTTTAAAGGTATTTTATATTTCTTTTGTAATATAGGGAATATTTTCTCATATGCTTCGTCTAAAGATTTATTAAATAATATAGATGTTTCTCTTGTAAAATACGGTTTATTAAATTTAATTTTAGTTGATTTTTCTATAATAGGAATAATACCAGTATTTGCCCAATTATGAGATGAATTAGTATATAAAAACAATTCGCACGGTTTAAATTTATTTTTAATATATTTAACAAATTCTACAAATCCTGGTCTTATTATATTACTATAATCTGGATTATAATTAACTGAATTATTATAAAGTTCTTTAAGTAATTTATAAGCAGTTTGGTCTTCTATAATGTATTTTACATTTCCAACAATACATTGATCTATATCAAAAATAAACACATAAGGTATTTTCATTATTTATTCTTTATATAATGAAAAATATGACAGTTATAATAGTTGGTGCAGGTATAGCAGGTCTTTATACTGCCTATAAACTGTCTAAGACAACAACTGATATTAGAATAATAGAAAAATCCGATAGATATGGTGGTCGAATATATACGTATAAAGATCAATATGATGTAGGAGCAGGTAGATTAGGTAAAAAACAAAAGTTGGTAATGAAATTGATAAAAGAATTTAATTTACAGCATTTAATAGTAGATATAAATCCAAATAAGAATTATTATGTAGATGAAAAGATGTTAGATGAACAAGGTTTATTAAAACATTATAATTCAAATTATAAAGCATTAAGTGATCTTTGGTCATATGTAATTCATTATAAATCTAAATTAGATCTAAAACAATTTACATTTCATAATTATTTAGGAACATTTATGCCTACTAAAGAAATTAAAGTTTTAGAAAGATCTTTAGGTTATATTAACGAAATGTATAGATTAAATGCATCAGATGCTATTTATACATTGAGGAAAGACTTTGATGTAGAAAATAATGATTTTTTTATATTGAAAGGTGGTTTAAGTATATTATCAAAATCATTGTATGATTATATAATAGCTAAAAATATAATAGTAGATTTTAATATTCAATTAAAAGATATTGGAAAAGATCATATTATAACTGATAGAGAAACTATAAAATATTCTAAATTATATTTAGCAGTATGTAAAAAAGCTTATGTGAGTATTCCTTTTTTTGAACCATACAAAGATATATTTGATACTGTATCTGTAGGTAATTTACTAAGAATATACGCAAAATATGATTTAAATAAAAATAAATGGTTACATAATCTCAAAAAAACTGTAACTGATAATAAATTACAATTTATTATTCCTATTACAGATGATTTAGTTCAAATTAGTTATTCTGATGATTATATAGCAACTTATTGGAATACTTTATCTAAGAAAGAAACTAAAAAACAAATTACACGACTAGTAAAAGAAATGTTTCCGGATAAGAATGTGGAAGAACCATTGTGGATAACTAAACATTATTGGTGTTGTGGAAGTCATTTTTGGAAACCGAATGTAAATTCAAAAGAAATACAAAAAAAAATAAATAAGATAGATAATAATATAAAAGTAGTTGGAGAAATATATAGTAGTAGACAGGCGTGGATTGAAGGTGCTTTAGAAACAGTTGAAAAAATATTATAAAATGGGTAATACTTGTAGTTGTTGTAAGAAAAATGAAACGCAAATTACAAAATTAAACAAAGATGAACATAAAGTTTATAAAGAACTTAAAACTAAAATGAAATTACATAGTAGTATTCAAGCAAGAGAAAAAAGAAAACCTGTTATATAAGAATATTGTATAACCTTATAATACCATATAATACCAATATAATAGCAATATAATACCATATAATACCAATATAATAGCAATATAATACCTTATAATACCCTATATTACCATATAATACCATATAATACCCTATATTACCAATATAATACCATATAATAGCAATATAATATCTTATAATACCTTATAATACCATATAATAATACAATTATTTTTTAATAGCAAGGCAGTTATTAATTTCATTTAATACAGAATGATCATTTTTAGCACTATCCTGTAATTTTTTTATATCACTTTTAAGTGTTTTAATATTAACCGGATTACTTAATTGTTCTTCTAATATTTCAAGTTTATTAGTATATTCAGTAGTATCCATTGTTTTTTTAAGTTTTTTTAATTCTTTAATTTCAGTTTTTATTGTTGCTTTATCCTTAGTATTTTTGAGTGTATTTTCAACTAATTTAAGTTTTTCAGAATAATTTTCAGAAGGAGGAGGAACTGACATTATATCGGTATAAACAGGGTAAGCAAATTGCCTTATATCACCTGATCTATTAAGATGACTAACAATACCTGAAATATTATTAATATAACTTATAGCACCTTCCGTTGTTATTAATCCATTAATATCGCAATATTGTTGTTTAAATATTTCATAATTTTCAGGTAATTGAGAATTAACAGGTAATATGAGATTTAACATTTTATTTAAAGACATAACATCTTCAGTAATAGGTGTAGCAGATAATAAAACTACTTTACACGAATTATTTCTTGATAATTCATAAGAATTATGTAAAGCTTGTTTTAATTTTATAACATCAGGTCTTTCAATGGGTTTAAGATCATTCGTAAATAATTTGTGAGCCTCATCTATTATTATTAAAGTATTTTTGAAAGGATCTTCGCTACCGTTTATTTTTACTAAATCTTTATAATATTGATTCTTTTTAGCTATTAAATTGGTAAATTGTTTAT